>VAPL010311109.1_pt1 | contig 16644 bp, 8 predicted proteins | sample 3395061 | NCBI WGS metagenome assembly VAPL01 (sample SAMN08290444, study PRJNA428436) | hydrothermal vent metagenome | isolation source: Deep-sea hydrothermal vent chimney 2 | place: Pacific Ocean: Juan De Fuca Ridge | depth 2182 m m | reverse complement strand
GGTTATCGAGACGTGCCGGCAACGGATGCAAGCGTCTGGCTGTCATGGACATATCTGGATGAAACCTACCGGGGGAAAGGTCTGGGTAAGACAATGTTGAATGATTTGCTGGAAAAGCTACGCAATAAAAATACACGAAAAATTTTTGTAAAAGTCTCAGATTATGAAGACCCGGATGACGGTAAAATTTATCAACGTGCATTTGATTTGTATGCCTCGCTTGGCTTTAGCGAAGAAGTGGTTAGTCTGGATTTTTATGATGAAGGTGAAAATCAGCATATACTCGGACTTAATCTGCAAGCTGATGATGAATCTGAAGAGGTGAGTGTTGAGGATGAAAAACCCATTATACGCTTTGATGGTTTACATGAAATAGCTGAAACTGACGGTGCCTATACGTTTAGCTGGGTGGTTAATAAAACCAAAAAGATGTTTGGCAAACGTAATTTCAGCGTATTGGATCTGAATACCGGTTTGCAATCGGTGAAAGAAAATGGTGGACGTAAAATATTTTTGACTTTTCCCTCAAATTTGCCTTTAATTCATGAACCGCTGCAAAAGGCGGGGTTTAAATTTGTTGGCTGTTTATCGGATTACTATGAACCGGGCGTGCATGAGTTTCATTTCACTCACGATCTGAACAACATTTAATATAATAATAAACTAACAGGAAGGTTTGAATATGAAAGCATTTAGCATCGTTAAGTATGTCGTCATCGCGGCAGTTATCGGGGGTATTTATTTTTCGGATAGAGGTGGTGAAGATAACTATGTTGAAGATGATATAGATCTTAACCGGGTACTCGATGTTACGGTTGATACGCTCTATACCTATCAGAAAAAGCTTGATTCTGCACAGGGTGAGCCGGATGCTGATCAGGCATTTTTAGGGTTTGCTGAAGATTTAGCAACAGATTACAATAAAGCACAGCCGGTTATTTATGACGGCACTATCGGCGTTATGCCGCAAAACGATGCCTCATTACTCGCTTATGATGACGCTAATTTGAATAATGATTATGATGAAGGTGAGTCGCTTTTATTTAAAATTGAGATAGATGGTGAAAAAGCCCGCATTATTGCATCCAGTCGAAGTGGTGCGGTAAATGATCACAGCTTCAGTGGTACCTCTTTGCTGGCAGGTTATTTAATTGGCAGCATGCTAAGTCGTCAAAGTGCTGCGGGTGTTTCTTCCAAATCACTGGCAAACAAAAAAACCGTGTCATCTAAACAGGCAGCCGCCAATGCGCGTGCAAGAGCGGGTTCTGGAAGTCACTCAAAAGGTAAGTAGTTTGTCTGCATTTATTGAAGGCGTTAATTAGCACTGTTAAACTGGCTCAAAGTTATTACTTTGAGCCAGTTGTGTTTACAGCCTGACTAAATTTTCAGTATAAAATTTCAGAACAAAATTCCGGTTCAACCAATTCATAACAAAGTAGAAGCATGAGTCAAAGCACAAACAGCCCTTTAGATGACGATATTCTGACCAGTAAACAAACCGGTGTGTTGCTTATTTCCATCATGGTAGTTGCACTTTGTGGAATCGTTTACGAATTAATTATTGGTACAGTTTCCAGCTATTTACTAGGCAATAGTGTTTATCAGTTCTCACTGACTATTGGTTTTTTTATGTTTGCGATGGGGGTTGGTTCTCTAATTTCAAAATATTTTGATAATCAGTATATTCGTAATTTTATACTCATTGAAATTGCGATCGCAATGGTTGGCGGTATCTGTAGTATTTTATTGTTTATGACGTTTCCCTTTGCTCGTATTCTCTATGAGTTAGTCATGTACAGTTTGATTCTGGTTATTGGTGCATTGGTCGGTATGGAAATACCCATATTAGCCACACTGCTTTCTCAGAAAGCCAGCATGAAAGAGTCGATTGCGAATGTTATGTCGCTTGATTATGTGGGTGCGTTGATTGGTTCGGTTGCTTTTCCACTTCTATTGTTACCCTCGTTGGGTCTGGTGCAGTCATCGTTCGCCATTGGTTTAATTAATATTTTTATTGCGCTGGTTAATGTGGTGGTGTTTCGCGATAAATTAAAAAACTTCAGGCAAATGCTTGTGCTCTGTTTATCCATATTCGTGATGTTATGTGCGTTTATTTTTTACGGAACATATATCACCCGCTTTGCGGAAAAGCACTTATATTTTGATCAGGTTATTTACTCTAAACAAACGCCGTACCAGAAGCTGGTGGTAACCCGATCAACGACTACACGTGAGCAGCGACTTTATATTGATGGTCACATCCAGTTTTCTTCGCGCGATGAATTTCGCTATCATGAGAATCTGGTGCATCCGGTTTTATCGATCGATGGATCACGGGGAAAAGTGTTGATTTTAGGTGGTGGAGATGGTCTGGCCGCGAGAGAAATTCTTAAATATAATGATGTGGAGATTATTCATCTGGTAGATATCGATCCGGAAATGGTGCGTATTTCAAGTGAGCTGCCCATTTTGACGCGGCTCAATAAAGAAAGTCTGTCATCGGAAAAATTAACCACATTTAGTCAGGATGCATTCAGTTTTATTAATCAACCGGGTATCTTGTATGACCGGGTGATTATTGATATGCCGGATCCGCATAATGAAGCGATTAACAAGCTTTATTCGCGAGAATTTTATACCATGATTAAGCGGCGTATGGCACCAGAGGGTGTTCTCATTACCCAAAGCTCGTCGCCATTTTATACGCGTCGGGTTTTTTGGTGTATTGAAAATACATTAGCTTCGGTTTTTGATCACACCTCAAGCTACCATGCTTCGTTGCCGTCTTTTGGAATCTGGGGTTTTAATATGGCAAAAAATAATAAGCCATTTCCTGATAAAATTAATATTAAAGTGCCGACACGCTCTATTACTGATGAAACGGTTATGGCGTCTAAGGTATTTAGTAAAGATATGGCTAAGGTGTCAACGCCGGTTAATACGATTATGGAGCCTAAACTGTATCAGCTTTATATTGATGACCTACGTTATTGAAAATTTTGCAGGATATATCTATCCGGTTTTTCCTCGAAGCCGTTCATTATTGTATATCGTCTTGGCCGATTAATTACTCAAGTTGTGAACGAATGGTGTTTAATAAGTCTTCAGATCGAAAAGGCTTGTCAAGGTACTGGTAACTCAAGTTTGTGGAATTATGTAAATTGGCTTCGTCATTGTAACCGCTGGCAATAATAATTTTTATAGACGGGTATTTTTTTCTAACCTGAGAGGCCAGCTGATAACCATTCATGCCCGGCATGATGACATCGGTTAGCAGCAGGCTTATGTTTTCTTTAGCAAGGATATTGAGCGCGCTGTTTGCGTCTTCGGCATGAATGGTTTTATAGCCCTGTTGTTCCAGTATTTCACCGGTGAGCTCACGTAGAGCGGGTTCATCATCGACAATTAAAATCGTTTCTGCAGAGGTCGAATGAGGTGCGCTTTTTTTATCTGTTTGTTTAGTGCGGGCGTTAGTTGTGAGTTCAACTCTTGGTAGTAAAATAACCAGTTGCGTGCCCTTGTCTTCCTCGGAATAAACCTGAATGTCGCCTCCTGACTGTTTCACAAAACCATAAACCTGACTCAGGCCGAGACCGGTGCCTTTGCTGTCTTTGGTGGTGAAGAAAGGTTCGAAAATTTGTTCTTTGACTTCCGCTGTCATACCTGTGCCCGTATCGGCGATGCTAATTTGAATATAGTTTCCAGCAGAAATAGTCAGTGTTTGTGCATAAATTTCCGTGATAGTTATATTTTTTGTGGTGATATTCAGGTGCCCGCCCTGTGGCATGGCATGCATCGCATTAATACATATATTTAAAAGAGCATCGCTAAAAGTGTCCCGGTCTATGCAGGTGAATTGCAGGTCTGGCTGCAAATTTAATTTTAACGTAACAACTGCAGTCAGTACTTTTTCAAGCATGTGACAATCTTCCTGTAAAATGTTATTGATATTCCACGGTTTCATTTCAGTGGGTTGTTTGCGGGAGAATGCCAGTAATTTTGACGTTAGTGTATGGGCGCGATTAGCCGCGGTTATTATTTGTTCTACGTAGTTGCTGGACTGTGAATCGTTGTTGGTTTTTTCTTGTAGCAGGTCGCTATAACCCAATATTACGCCGAGCATATTATTAAAGTCATGGGCAATGCCGCCGGTGAGTTTGCCCAGTGCATCCATTTTCTGGCTGCGGCGTAACTGTTCTTCTGTGTTTATGCGTTCAGTTATATCTCGAGACAGAACAATAAATGTTTTATTGGCGTTGCGATTTGGTTTGCTGGCAACTGACAGTTCAAACCATAGCTTACCTGTTGGTAATGTCAGGGATATTATGCGCCCATGCGAATAGCCATTTTCAGCAGTCTCATGTAATGCCTGCATAATGATGTCGGCAGCATCTGCTGGAAATTTTTCAGCAATCGTATGGCCTATAAGCGATTTTTTTTCGGCGGGTAATAAGGTTTCGTCTCTGGCCCACACATTGATGTACTGTCCGTCTTCATTTAATTCAAATAAAAGATCGGGGATAGCCCTAAGGGTTGCATCAAGTTCAAGGTTAACTTCTTCAAGTGCTTCCTGAGTGTGTCTAAGCTCAGCGATACTAACATCAAAGCAGTAAAGCTCTATTTCGCCATTAGCATATCGTTGTACGGTATGGCTCGAGTAAACGGGTATGCTCTCTCCCTGCTTATTTTGTAATAGTAATTCACTGGTTGGAATAGTGATGTCATTTTGTATCCAGTTGTCGACAGCTGTAATTACATCGTTTTTTATTTGCTGCGGAATAATCAGGTCTTCAAGCTTTTGGCCAAGTGCTTCTTCTTCGCTATAACCGTACAGTGCTGTGCTGGCGGGATTCCAGAAAATAACTCGACGTTCCTGATCGTAACCCTGTACTGCAATGTTTTCGATGCCCTCAAAGATGGAGCGAAAGCGCTGTTCGCTATCCTGTAATTTGTTTTGGGCTTCATTACGTTCACTAACATCACGGGCAAAAAGCAGCATGCCGATGATTTCATCGGTGGTGTTTTTTAAAGGTAATTTGTGGGTATCGAAAATACGAATCTGGCCTTCGATATTGGCCGGATCATAAGGGTTGTGTATATCAATACCGCTTAACGCATCCAGATCATCATGCTTAAAGCCGCGAATACCTTTGTCGGCATTGCCATTGACCAGCTCCGGATCCCAGCCGTTTTCTATGTCAGTCTTCCCGTACATCTCTTCACGCTTCTTACCTACGGCTCGCGCATAAGCCTGATTGCATAATATGGTTTGCAATTGCTGATTTTTTACGGCTATCAGGTCGGGTGTTGAGTTGATGACATTCTCAAGTAGTGCAACTGTTTGGTTTAGTTCGACTTCGGTGCTTTTGATTTTACTGACATCATATAAGGTTATCAGGTGTATGCCCTGAAATAAATCGGCCAAAGAGTTTGCCGCGGTTATTACCGTTTTATCTGTGCCATCCTTACAGCGAATGATGACTTCAAGCGGAATAAAGGGCTGGTTTTCCTGTGCAGAAATTATCTTGTGTTGTTGCCATGTTTGATGGATTGTCTGTCGATAATTTATGTCTGCGTATGCCAGTAATGACCATTCATCCAGAGTGGGGATGTCGCTTAAGGTGTAGCCATAGGTGCTGACAAAAGCCGGGTTAACATAAATGATTTTTTGTGCATCATCGTTTAATACCTGAGGTACAGGGGATGCATCGAGGATGGCACGAAACGATGATTCTTCAGGCGACGGTTTGCATTGTTGTGATTGCTTTAAACGGGCGATTTCGGCCTGTGCTTTTGCTAACTCATGTTGAAGGTGCTGCTTTGTCATATGAACTGCTCATAAAATATACACTATTTAATGCATACTGAGCCTTGAATCTTTATTGTTCAAGAGGGCTGATAGCGGAGGTTGAAACACATCAAGTATAGGTGAGTTATGTGTGTTTATCTAAAAACAGATGGAATAAAACCAAATAGCTGAAATGAAAAATTAAGTTTTCCTCATCCCTTCCCCGAACAGCTGGCATTGCTATTTTCTTAAGACTGGTTAATTGATGTGTGCTAGTCGCCGTTGTGTTCGATTAACCTCCGGGCTATGTGTCGATGCATCAGGCTTGCTCAGAAAATCATTCGGGTTTTATTATGGAAGGGGGGTAGGGGCAGATTGTAGCTGTATGGACAATAAACTATATATCTGCATGCGCAAGAAGTTGTGGTGAATCGAGTCGTAGTTTACGTTTGAATGTTTAGTTTGCCGAAGTCGGTGGCTGAATATTACTGATAGGCAGCAAGTTATTGGCCAGGTATAGCGTCTTAATACAGTATGTTCTATGTCTGTGCTTTATCTTTAATTTACACTTTAAACATCTTGTAAACGTTCAGTTTTTAGTGTTTTGCTCAGTTTTTTATTGAGTGTAACAATAGTTACATCCAAATAGTTTAAATTGGTGTAACGTGGATTATAAGTTTTATTGTAGACAGGTATGAGTCTGGTGTTTAAATAAAATTAGTTAGACGTTTGTATTATTGTTTTTAATAAAATACTTTAATGAAATCTGTTGTTTTTGAAAAAACTATACTAATATAATTCGGAGCATGCAGATATAAGCATGTATAAAATAGAAGAATTAGGCATAGGAGATGCTTTTAATACTTAAGTACTAGTGTGCAGGAGCATTATTTTTAAGATGGCGTGTTTGGCGTGTTCTCATTTTCTTACGTGGTTCAGACTCAAATACTTATCAAAAAATAATATTTTTTAGATGGTGTATTTGAAATTGTTCTCATTATTTTCTGTAGATCAGATTCAAATACTTATCAAAAATTCAATATTAGCAATGACTGATTTTTTAATTCAGCTAGCTGGTTCCCGTCGCGAAAATTTGTTTATTTTTAAGGTTGCTGGCTTGCATGCCTTTTGCATTCCTTAATAAATTGCTTATTACAAAAACTAAAAATTATTAACTGGAATATTCAGGAGGCAGTATGATAAAAAGACGTAAATTTCTTAAGGCAAGTGCATTATTAAGTGTACCGGCTGTTTTCGGTGGAGTAGCTAACGCGCAGCTCTGTCGTCCAACAGGTGTGAGAAGTACCGGCGCCGATGGAACAAGTGGGGGTTCTGAGCCGGATAGTCCGGCAGTAACAGCATATACAATGCCCATGTTTATTCCACCGAAGTTGGCGGATAAAACAGAAGCTAATATGACCGGTGGACCGATTGATCCTGAGCGTCACCAACGTTATGACGAGTTCCAGGTAACCAATGCCAAACATGAGCAGCATATTTCTGAAGGTGCATGGAACTACCATGATGATTTGTCTGCACTGACACCTGATATGGGTTTTGGTGGTGCAGGTGCAGGTTCAGTTGCCTGGATGTACAGCGGTGGTGAAGCCGATGGTGCTTCACCTGAGTATACGACGCCGGGTCCAACTCTGGTTGCGCGTTACGGAAATCCTGCATTTGTGCGTCGTCACAATGACCTGCCAATAGCTGACGATGTAGTAATGCCGGTTGGTTATCCCGCAATTTCAACACATTTACATAATGCCCACACCGCATCTGAGAGTGATGGTTATCCGATGGATTTCGCTATGCCAGGTGAATTCTGGGAGCATCATTATGCAATGTACTATGCGCGTGATGACTCGAACGAAGCTTTAGGTAGTCTCTGGTATCACGATCATATGATCGACTTTACTGCCACAAATGTATATGCCGGTTTGTCAGGTATGGCTATCTTTTATGATGACATCGATGCGGGTGACGAAACACTAAATGATGGTACTAACCTGCAACTGCCAGGTAACATGCAATTTGGTAACACCGTTGATGGTAGTGGTAATAGTGACGGTGGTTCATTAGGTTATGACGTATCTATGATATTGCATGATGTGCGTTTTGATGCAGTCGGTAACCCGACGTATAACGTATTTGATACTGATGGTCATCTGGGCGATTTAATTACGGTTAACCGTAAAGTTCAGCCTTTCATGAAGGTTGAAGCGCGTAAATATCGTTTCCGTATTTATGATGGTGGTCCTTCACGTTTTTATGAGTTGGGCTTCTTTCAAACCTTAAGCGGCACGGGCAACTCTACTGTTGCCAGTGATACGGCTGAAACGTTCACTATTATTGCGAATGACGGTAACTTATTAGAAGTGCCTTTCACAACAGCAACCAGTGTTATTGTTGGTCCTGCAAATCGTAATGACGTGATCATTGATTTCTCTCAGTACAATGTAGGTGACAAGATTGAAATGTTAAATCTGGCTGAGCAGGATAATGGCCAGGGTCCAACTGGTCGGCGTTTAAACGGTCAGGATCGTATGCGGGTTATGCAGTTTGAAGTGATTGCATCGCCTGATGCTGATGTCAGTCAGGTGCCTGCAAATCTACGTCCATTACCGGCTATTCCGCAAGATGTTTTAGATGGTACAGATAACCTGATTCATCGCGAATGGATATTCGATCATGATATGGGCTTATGGACAGTGAATGGTCAATTCATGGATCCTTCTATTATTTCTGCAGCACCTAAGCAGGGTACAGCTGAAGTCTGGACTTTCCGTAATGCGGGTAGCTCATGGGCACATCCATGTCATGTTCATTTCGAAGAATGTCAAATTCTGGAATGGAATGGTAAAGCACCAACCGGTGTTCTTAAAGCTAGAAAAGACGTTATGACATTAGGTCCTAACGATGTAGTTAAAGTGTTCTATCGTTTTGATGATTTTATCGGTCGTTATGTCATTCATTGCCACAACAATGTGCATGAAGATAACGCAATGATGCTGCGCTGGGATATTACTCCGGGCTAGGCAGGACGATAACCAGCAAAACTACATATGAATTGTTAGGAGTAACTAATGAAAGATAGAAGAAAATTTTTAGCGTCAATGGCTGTTGCGATACCGTCAATTGCTGTATCTGGAGTGGCTGCGGCTGCAACAGATAAAAACAGTGGCTTTAAAGCATGCCCGCGTGGCATTACCGGTCCAACTGCACATCGTTTTCCACAGGCGATTGTAACGGATCAAAACAAAAAGAAAGCGTGGTTTTATGAAGAATTAATTCATGACAAAATTGTCCTGATTAATTTCACTTCCGTTCGTGGTGAAGAGCATTATCCGATTATAAAAAATACGGTAAAAGTGCAGGACATGATCGGTGATCGTCTAGGTAAAGATGTTTTTATTTACACGATCTCAACAGACCCGTATCACGATACCCCTGAAAGCCTGAAAGAATTGGCTGATGCTCATGGAGCAAAATGGCAGTTTTTAACGGGTAACCCTGATGATATTCGAGGCATTTTAAATGGCTTTGGTATTCGCGGACGAATCAATGGTTTGTCCTGGGTTGGCAATGAAAAAACAGGTCGCTGGATGACAAAAGCAAGTCGTCAGCATCCTTTGTATATTGCTGAAGCGGTTGCACGACTAAGTACTGGTAAGCATCACAAGCCATTCTTAGTTGACATGCACAGTGTTTAAGGGGAAAAAATAATAATGAAAACAAATTCAATTAAATATTTAAAAGCGGTGTCGTTACTGTCAGCAGCTGTTTTATTAGCAGCCTGTGACGGTGATGATGGTATAAATGGTGTCGATGGTAAAGACGGTGCTAACTTTGATGATCCGGCACCGGCATTTGTCGGTAAAAATCTTAATGATGCGGGTGTTGAAGCGCCCGGTAACTGTACTTTAACCGAAAATGTCTGGTTTCCACCTAATGGTGCAAATCCAGGAACATTTACCGGTTGGGTTGGTCATCCTTGTCCTCAGCCTCATCCAGGTGGCGGTTCGACTTTCTTTGGTTCGGCTCAATCTACGATTGCCACGGCTGTTCCTGTGGCAGGTGGTGATCCTGTTCCGGTTGAAACATTGGTTGTTACTCCAGAAGGTCAGTTTGCTGCACAGTCTCCATTTGATGAGCCTCCGGGAAGTAACTTCCTGAATACAGTAAACAGTAACCTGTATGACTTCCTCGGTAACGAAATGGAAAACACCCAGCCATCGGCATTAGGTGACAGCACGTACATGTTGCATGATGGTCAGGTCATTAAAACGGCTATAGATGAAGAGAATCCTAGTCAGGCATTACGTAAGGTTATCGATATTTTAACTGTCGCTGAAGCTGGTGGTAGTGTGGATCAGGATGCTGTTCAAATGGGTTTAGATATACTGGAAGGTAATTATATTCCAGGTAAAGCCTACAGTGGTTTCCCGATGCTTCATTACAACGGTCCTAATAAAATTGGTGTTGTAGAGCCAATTTATAATGAAGATGGCGTTAAGATTGGTGGTAATGTAAATGTTGATATGATTTATTGGGATCAGCATATCGAATCTAACGTAGCATTAGTTGACCCTTCTGCTGTGCAGAATGTTCCCTGGACGGTAACCTACAATGTGAATATCTTAAGTGGTGGTATGGAAGACTTCTCACCCATGGTTATGAACTTTGACGTTGCACCTAATGGTAGTCGTGGCCCATTCCATGCTTCAATGGACCAGTCCTACTTCCCAATGCTGGAAGAAGGTAATCGCTATACTGTGAAAATTAAAGAAACACAGGGTAAGTACTTTAACTTAACTTATACTTGGGGCTGGAGAATACATCCACCAAGAGTACAGGTTATGGAAAATGCACTTAAGTTAGCGGGTGGTAAAACACTGGTTGCTCATGAAGTAGACGTGTTTGGTATCAACCCAATGGGTGGTGAGTCTCAGAAAGTAGCAGCGATTTCAATGATTGGTGATTTGTCTCCTGCAAAACGCATGTGGAATCTGTTGAAAGCATATCAAAATACAGGTTCAACAACGACTGAAGATCAGGTTCCAGTAACACCTCCAGCTGTTATTGCGGGTACTGCTGTAAACCTTAGAGAAGCATGGCTTGACTGGCAGGATCGTACGAAATTACCAGCCGGAGTTACGGCTGATCCGACTGCGACGATTACACTGTTATTCGTAAATAATACTATTTATGGAAGTAAGCAGGGTGATACGGGTACCGGTGATTCAGGTGATGACAGTGGTCAGGGTCCTGCAGCGTTTAAGGGAATATGTAACGGTTGTGCACATGACTGGAACAAACGTCCTTATATCTATAATGTAACGTTACTGAATGGTGATCATTTTCCTCATGGTTACATGAACGTTGACTTTGGTGGCTCACGTGGCTGGGAAAATCAGTATCAGGATACTGATCCAACAACCGCTTTAGCATTGCATCCGCATACAGGGCAAACGACTATTTTAGGTAGCCGAACTCAGCTTGTTGATGATGTACTGTTAGATACAACAACAAATACAGGCAAGCAGGCATTAGCAGTAGTACCTGATGGCTTAGGATCTGTTGAAGTATTAAATGGTGATACTGTAGAAACGGTTGTTGCCGGTGCGACTGTAGTAACCAATGACCGTGTGTTCCCAATGAACTCAGGCGGTATGGAAGAGTTTCTACGATCTTCACCACGTGGTTTAACTGAAGATGGAACAATTAATGATAATGCTGCTCAGCAGTTTGGTTCAGGTTGTTTCTTCACCTTCGGTCGTCATCATGCATGGCCTAATGCTGGCGGACCATGGGGTGCAATTATCGTTCCTCCATATGGTGCAATGACAGCTAACCAGCCAAGTCAGCATAAAGTTCAAATCGAGTATAACTTTGAGCCAAGTCGTCGCTTGAAGATATATCAGTTTGATCCATTACATCATGATGTAGCTGTTTACTCACTACACTAAAATATTGGGCAGGTTCTCATGTTGGTCTTTGAGAGCCTGCCTGGTACAACTAAATAAATTTTTAGTTATAATAGTGTGATGAACAAGACAGTAAAAGATAGTAGTAACAAAATAAGGCCTTTTGCAAAACAAAAGGCCTTATTTTATTTTACCGGTTTAATGTGCGCAGGCATTGTGTCAGCAAATCAACAACCTCAGAGCGATAATGAATTGGTGTTTGAGAGCGCAGACTGCTCAATTGGCGCTATTCAAGATAAACAAAAAAAATACAGAAACAAATTACGAAATACAAGATATTTTCCAGGTGAATTCAATGCGCTAAAAAATGAATCAAGGCGACCCAATATAACAGATATAGTTAATATTGAATTTAGATTAATAAAAACCACACCTCATGATGTAAAATCATATACGCAGGGGCTTAGTTACTATAATGGATATATCTATGAAAGCACGGGTGGTTTAGGGTTTTCTGAATTGAGAAAACTGGAGTTGGAAACAGGTAAATTAATTAAATTTAAAAAAGTAGCTGACGAGTATTTTGCAGAGGGTTTAGCTGTTTCAAATAATCAATTGGTGCAATTGACCTTAAAAAAGAACGTAGCTTTTATTTATGATATACAGGACCTGAAAGAGGTAGATAAATTTAGTTTTTCTGGTGATGGCTGGGGTGTAGTCAGTCTGGGGGAAGAATTGATAATAAGTGATGGCACGGCAGAGCTGCAGCGAGTGTCGGCAAATAATCATCAGCATATAAGCAGAGCCAAAGTGATGGTAAGTGGTGTTGAGTTACAGGGCGTTAATGAAATGGAATACATTAACGGTATGATTTACGCTAATATCTGGCCAACAGACTGTATAGCCGTGATCGATCCGTTAAAATTTAATGTAGAAGCGTGGCTGGATTTATCTTCCCTGTATCCTGCAAATAGAAGACTAAGTGAATCATCAGTATTGAATGGTATTGCTTATGATGTTGAAAATAAAGTTTTACTGGTGACAGGAAAAAACTGGCCAGAAATTTATCATTTAAAGTTAAACGAATAATCAGGTGATGTACGAATCGTCCTGAGTTAGAAAAGAGTAGAGTGTAATGCAAAAGAAACTGATTTTTATATTTTTAGCCGTCATTATTTCAAGTTTCTTGATTTTTCAATATATTGATGACGATGCAGATGACGCTGAACTAAATTCAGTAGCGCAGGTTGAAGCGAGTACTTATGTATGCCCAATGCATTCACATATTGTTTCTCATGAAGCTGATAGCTGCCCTGTATGTGGCATGGATCTGGTGCTGAATAAATCAGCAGAACATTCAGATAATAATGAACCATATCCTGAAGTCAGAATAACGCCGGCTATTGCGCATAACTTAGGTGTTAAGACGGCAATAGTTGAACGCGGTGACCTGACACATACGATCGAAACGATTGGTAAAATAACCCGTGTTGACCCTATGGCGCGTAGCCGTGTTATATCGCCTATTAATGGCACGATCATAAATATGGTTGATAAGTATGCGGGTGATACAGTTAAGCAGGATGAATTTCTGTTCTCCATTTCATCAGAGGATTTATTCAGCAAACAAAAAGAATTTCAGTTAGCTTTTATGAGTGGTAAAAAAGCCATAGCCAGTACGATGATTCCTGAACTTGTTTCTATGGGGCTTGATGCAGAGCAGGTGGCTAAACTACAGCAGGGTGAAGAAGCTGTTTTACCGGTGATGATATATGCAAAAGAAGATGGTTATATTTTTTCACGTAGAGGAAAGGCCGGAGAGAAAATAACATCATCATATACCGTGTTTAATTTAGGCGGTGATTATCAGGTTATAGAAGTAACGGCAGAAATATTTGAGCGGCAGTGGGATTTGGTAAAAGAAGACCAGCCAGCCAGTATGCAACTAAGAAATTTACCCGGCAAAGTTTTTTATGGTGTGGTTGATCGAGTAGATGAGCCTGTTGGTTACACTACACGTGCATTAGAAACACGTTTGAAATTTAAAACAAATTTTAAAGGTATGACACAAAGCACTTTTGCCCGGATTATTATTGAAGGCAAAACCAAGCATAATGTTATCACTGTACCCAGAGATGCGGTGATAAGGACAGAGCAGGGTGACCGGCTTATTCATGTTCTGGATGACAACACATATCAGCCTGTTGAAATACAAACAGGCGAAGAATCGAATGGAAAAATTGAAATAATTTCGGGTATAGATCCGGGTTGTGAAGTGGTTGTATCAGGTCAGTTTTTAATTGATTCAGAAAGTAATTTGTTGTCTGAGCTAAATAGAATGACAGCAATAAAGCCATCAAAGAAAGAACAGTCTAATGATGAATCAATGTAAGGGCTTGCCATTATGATTGCAAGTATCATCCGCTGGTCTATTAATAATCGCCTGTTAATTTTGTTAGCAACAATATTGCTTAGTTTATGGGGCGGTTATTCGGTTAAAACTATTTCATTAGATGCAATACCTGATTTATCAGATGTGCAGGTCATTGTGCGTACCAGTTTTCCCGGACAGTCTCCTCAGGTTGTCGAAGATCAAATTACCTATCCATTATCAACTGCGATGTTGTCAGTACCCGGAGCTAAAACGGTAAGAGGTTATTCGTTTTTTGGTGATTCATTTGTTTATATAATATTTTCGGATGATACCGATTTGTATTGGGCCAGATCACGTGTCCTTGAATATTTAAATCAGGTTACAGATCAACTGCCGAAAAATGCTGAACCTAAATTGGGGCCTGATGCAACAGGTGTTGGCTGGATCTATCAATATGCAGTTTTAGACAGGACAGGTCAGCATGACCTGGCTGAGTTGCGAACCTTGCAGGACTGGTTGATAAAGTATGAATTACAGACTGTGCCAGGCGTTGCTGAAGTGGCAACTATTGGTGGTATGGTAAAGCAGTATCAGGTCATTGTTGATCCCAATCGATTGCGGGGGTATTACCTGACACTTAATAGTGTAAAGCGAGCCATAGAAGGCTCGAACCAGGAAGTCGGCGGGTCTGTTCTGGAAATGGCCGAAGCTGAATATATGGTTCGCATAAAAGGTTACCTAAGTGATATAGATGACCTTAAGCTAGTGAGTGTGCCGACGATAAGAAGGCGTACTTCAATTACCTCTGTATTGCTGGAAGATGTGGCGAAGGATATCAGAGTTGGCCCCGCAATGCGTCGTGGTGTTGCTGATCTTAATGGTGAAGGCGAAGTTGTTGGTGGGATAGTTGTTATGCGTTCAGGCAGCAACGCGTTAGCCACAATAAACGCAGTAAAAGAAAAAATAGATGAATTAAAAGCAAGCCTGCCTAAAGGTGTAGAGATTATAGAAACCTATGATCGCTCGGGTTTGATTAATCGAGGTGTTGATACCTTGAGTCATCGTTTAATTGAAGAGTTACTGGTTGTCATTCTGGTGTGTGCGTTATTTCTAATGCACTTTAGATCCTCGGTTGTTATTTTAATTAGTTTACCGGTTAGTATTCTGGTTGCATTCGCTGTTATGCGTTTACAGGGAATTAATGCAAATATTATGTCATTAGGTGGTATTGCGATTGCGATTGGAGCCATGGTAGATGCCAGTATCGTAATGATAGAAAACGTTCATAAACATATAGAGCGTAGAGAGCGAGAAGGAGAGATGGATCAATCTGCACGTATAAAAGCGGTTTATAATGCAGCGAAAGAAGTCGGTACACCTCTGTTCTTTTCATTACTCATCATTACATTTAGTTTCTTACCTATTTTTACATTAGAAGCACAGGAAGCCAGGTTGTTTTTGCCTTTGGCCTATACAAAAACATATGCGATGGCAATTGCAGCAGGGTTATCAATAACATTAGTTCCCGCATTAATGGCGTACCTTATTAAAGGACACATTCGTAAGGAAAAAGATAATGTTTTAAGCCAATTCTTTGTTCGAATATATACACCGGTAATTAATACAGCATTAAGACAGCCGAAAGCAACGTTACTGTTTACAGTGATTTTAATGCTCTCAGCTATATGGCCATATTCACAGACAGGAAAAGAGTTTATGCCTGAGCTGGATGAAGGCGATTTACTTTATATGCCAACGACTTTACCCGGTATATCAGTGGGTAAAGCACGCGAATTATTGCAACAGACAGATCGTTTAATTAAAACAGTGCCCGAAGTTAAGCAGGTGTTTGGTAAAGTGGGACGGGCTGAAACAGCAACAGACCCTGCACCATTAACAATGTTAGAAACAACGATTCAGCTTAAGCCTCGCGATCAATGGCGTGAGGGAATGACAATGGATAAATTAAAGCAGGAGCTTGATCAAAGAGTTAAAATACCGAGTTTGCATAATGCATGGTTAATGCCAATTCGTACGCGAATAGATATGCAGTCTACGGGAATAAATACACCGATAGGGTTAAAAATATCGGGACCGGATTTAAAGGTAATAGAACGTGTGGGTAAAGACGTCGAATCAATTATCAGAAATCTGAAGGATACAAAAACCGTATATTCAGAACGTGCAGTTGGTGGCCGATATATAGATATTGATATCGACCGCGACTCGGCAGCACATTATGGTCTGGGTTTAGATGATATTCAGGAAGCGGCAAGTATTGCTATTGGTGGAATGGATCTTACAACAACAGTTGAAGGCCGGCAGCGATATAAAGTCAATTTACGTTATCCACAGGAAATGAGAAACTCGATTACTAAACTTAAAGAGCTTCAGCTTGTTGCAACAGAAGATACCCATGTGCAATTACAGGATCTGGCCGAAATATCTATCGTCGATGGCCCTCCGGTTATTAAAAGCGAGAATGCAAGAATGAATGCATGGGTGTACATAACAAATAAACAGGGTGACATCGGCGGCTATGTCGAAAATGCAAAACG
>VAPL010064749.1_pt1 | contig 16680 bp, 12 predicted proteins | sample 3395061 | NCBI WGS metagenome assembly VAPL01 (sample SAMN08290444, study PRJNA428436) | hydrothermal vent metagenome | isolation source: Deep-sea hydrothermal vent chimney 2 | place: Pacific Ocean: Juan De Fuca Ridge | depth 2182 m m | reverse complement strand
GGATTTAATAGCGGCGGATTTTTACGGATACTTTCAAATGGTCCTATTAAGATTAATGGCATAATAAAAGCAAATGGTAATTCTGGTGCTGCGACAATCCCTGCGGTTGGTACTGGTGGTGGCGCTGGAGGAATTATCGTGTTGCAGTCTGAGCAGGACATTAATGTTGCAGGTTCTATTCAGGCAAATGGTGCAACGGGTCAAGCTGGCACCACTCAAAGTTATGGATCTGGCGGTGGTGGTGGAGGAATTGTTGTTTTAGTTTCTCCTGTTATAACAAGTGCAAATAATGTGTCAGTCAGCGCTGGTTCTGCGGGAGCCGAGGGGGGTGGTTTTGAGCCGCGCTTTGGTAATGGTGGGAGTGCTTGTGGTGGTAATGGTGGTGATGGTTATCCAAGACCGGTTGGCGCAATTAACCCGATAGCAGCAACAGCAGGTTATGTTGTTGAGCTAGTTGGTCAACCTTCATCTTTAATCCCGTAATTAACATTATTTTAAAGGATAATATTTGCTATGAACAAATTTAAATTAATATCAAAAAATAATTTTCTTATTATTGTCGTATCGTTGTTTTTAATGTCCTGTGGTGGTGCTAAAGGAGGCTCATCAACTGATGCGTTACAGGTGAATCCTGATGCACGAGTCTGGCAGGATATGATTTGGGACACGGATGACTGGGGATAACATTATTTAAACGGTGCATTATTGTTATGAATAAGTTTTATCTTACTATTTTTGTAACAGTGCTGCTGCTAGTGTCTGCTTGCAGCAGTAATGTAGCTTTGATTGAATCAATTTCAAATAAGCCTTATTTATTTAAGGTGTCTGAACAGGCACCTATTGAAACTCGTGATGCTATTAAGGCTTATCAGGATATAACAAAGTCTGCCGAGGCTGGTGCATTGCAGATTTTTGCTGAAAAACGCATAGCCGATTTAACGCTGGATAGTGCCCAGGAGTCTGATGTGTTAAAAATTCAAGATGCTCAGTCACGTTATACAAAGTATCTTGCTAAATATCCTGATCGAACTGGCAATGATTCTATTTGGTATCAGCTTGCGCGGGTGTATTCGCTTATCGGGGATGAGGGTAAAACGTTTTCAGCATTATCTGAAATCGTTAAAAACTATCCTGTTAGCCAATATTATATGGAGAGCGTGTTTAGGCTGGGTGAAATGTCATTCGAAAAAAATCAGTTTGTTATAGCACAAAAATGGTATCAAATTGTTGTTAATGATGGCAATCGTTCGCCTTTTTTTGAACAGGCATTGCACCAATATAGTTGGAGTGTCTTTAAACAAAAAAAGTATTCAAGTGCGATTACTCATGCGCTTAGGTTAATGAATATTAAATATCAACAAGGAAAGTTAACAGTTGATGGTGTTAGTAGTACGATAACGTTAACCGATCAAAATGTCAGCTCGGATATTATTCAGTTAGTTGTGTTGGGTTTATCACACATAAAATCAGATGTTGCCATTGAACGGTTTTTTTTAAGTGCCTCGAATAAAAAATTTGAAGCATTATTGTATCGAAAATTGGCTGAGTTTTTTTATCGAAAAAATCGCTTGCTGGATGCTGCAAATAGTTATTTGTTGTATAGCAAAAACAACCAAACTAAATATAAGGCCATAGAATATCATTTAGCTGCTTTGGATATCTATAGAAAAAATAATTTTGAACAGTTAGCGATTAAAAATATCACTGTGTTTATCAAGCGTTATGATTTTAATAGTGAGTTTTGGAAAAAGTTAAATAGATGGCAACGTGTTGACTTAAAAACCATTTTAAAACAACATATATCATCCCTTGCAAAACATTACCATTCAGTAGCTCGAAAAACTAATTTACAAAAAAGTTTCAATTTGGCAGAAAAATGGTATCGCATTTATTTGACTGATTTTCCTAATAGTGATGACTCGGCATACTTAAATTTTTTATTAGCTGAACTGTTGTACGATGGTAAACGGTTTTCAAAAGCCAGTGTTGAATATATTAAAACCGCATATGAATACCCAAATCATGATCAAGCTGCTGATGCGGCCTATAGTGCTGTTTTGTGTTACGAAAAATTGCAACAGCAATTATCGAAAAAAAACTGGAACTTAATTAAAGTTGCGGCGGTTAATAATGCGTTGCGTTATATCAATCAGTTTAAACATGATCGGCGTGTTGTTGGTGTTAAACTTAAAACCAGTGAATCGTTATTTTTGTTAGAAGATTATTTTCGTGCCGCGGCATTGGTATCCAATATTCTGGATAGTGATAAGATTGATAATCAAAAGCAACGAACATCACTTAGGATTATTTTAGGTCATTCGCAATTTTATTTAAAACGCTATGCTAAAGCCGAGCAATCGTATCGAATAGTATTGAATCAATTGAATAAAAATGAAATAAATCATGCGGTTATTGCTAATCGTCTAGCGGCTAGTTTGTTTAAGCAAGCTGAACAGTTTAGAGATGAGGCGTTATTTCAAAAAGCGGCAATTTATTTTAACAAAGCCTCTGAACAAGCAATAACACCCGATGTTAAATTAAAAAGCTTATATGATGCGGCGACTATGTTTATTAAAGTACATGATTGGAATAGGGCTGCAGTTATTTTGGAAGATATCAGATTGGGGGATCTCAGCCATACTGAATTTAAAAAATCGCTGATTGAAAAACTGGCCTTGGTTTACAGTAAAACTGGCCAAGGAAAAAAAGCGGCTATTGAATTATTGGCCTTGGCAAAAACTGGGGATAAGGACTATCGACAGTTAATGTTATGGCAAGCGGCAACAATGTATCAATTGGCCAACATGGACAAATCTGCAATGGCTATCTACCGGCGTTATATACAAAAATTTCCTTATCCGCTGTCAAAGTCGATGCAAGCGAGGAATATTATTGCCAATTATTATGCTGATAACAGCAATATTAAAAAAACAAATTATTGGTTACGTGAAATCATCAAAGCGGATAAATCGGGTGGTCGCTATCGTAGCGTGGCTAGTAATTATTTAGCAGCAAAAGCGACATTGCAATTAGCAAAGCCGAATCAAAAAAAATACTATAAAGTAAAGTTAAATATTCCGCTTAAAAGCAGTTTAATAAAAAAGAAGAATTTAATGAAACGTTCCATTAAATCCTATGAAAAAGCCATTTCGTATAAAATATCTGATGTTTATACTCAAGCAACGTATGAAATTGCAGAAATTTATCATGAACTAGCTCGTTCAATTATGTCATCACAACGTCCCGCCAGTTTGGATGAGCAGCAGTTAGAAGAATATAACTTGTTGATGGAAGAGCAGGCATTTCCATTTGAAGAAAAAGCCATTGAGATACATCTGGCTAATATCGAGCGTACTCAAAGTGGTTTATATGATGATGGCATTAAGAATAGTTTTAAAGCCTTGGAAAAATTGCATCCGCTACGCTATGTTAAACCTGAAAAAGTAAAAGCTTATGTTGAGTCGATTAATTAATGTATTGTATATTGTTGTATTGATTACCCTGACGGCTTGTAGTGCAGTGGTAATTAAAAAAACAGGCTATTCTCAAATGCAGGATATACCCGATATGGCTCGTGCTCAATTTACTCGGGCGGTGTGGACAGCAAAAGCGGGTCATTATGATGAGGCTATTGCGTTGTTTAGTGAGCTGAGTAAAGCTTATCCGTTGCTTGCACGTAGTTATACCAATCTGGGTATGTTGCATTTAAGGCAACGAGAATTCACTTCGGCGGAACAAGCGCTATTACATGCTGTTAGTGTTTATCCCTATGATGCGATTGCTCAAAATCATCTGGGTGTGGTGTTGCGTGAATTGGGTAAGTTTAAGCAAGCGGAACAGGCTTATTTATTGGCGATAAAATACCATGATGAATACAGTGAGGCGGTGTTAAATTTGGGGGTTTTATATGATTTGTATTTGCATGATAGGGTTAAAGCGTTATTGTATTATACTCAATATCAAATATTGCTGGATAAGCCTGATGCGTTAGTGGCTAAATGGATAGTTGATGTTCAGCGTAGAATTAAGGCGGTTAATAATAAACAGCTTTCTAGTCTGCAAAAATAAAGCAATAGACGCACGTTGCTGAATTTGGTTTGTAAATGAAATTGGTGTTTATTAGTCGTATTAGAATAACAGTTAGTTTTAAAATGTTGATTATTAAAATTAACTGTTATTCGCATGTTCGGTTTTGGTTAACTGGTCGGCACTTATCTAATCCGTTGTGATTTTGCGCTTACCTTTGTTCTTGGGTTTTGGTTTTTTCTTCTTTTTATCTTTTTTGTCTTTCTTATCTTTATTCTTTGTGCTTTTATCAAAAGGTTTTGATTTTTTTTCTTTTGTTATTGCAACAATATTGAGTTTTTGGCCTGATACCCATATTTTTTTCAAATCGCTCAATATTTCGCGCGGCATACCTTCGGGAAGGTCGATAGTGCTGTGGTCGTCATTGATTTGTATGCGGCCGATGTATTGGCTGTCGATATCGGCTTCGTTTGCGATGGCGCCAACAATGTTACCGGGTTTGACACCGTGGTCGTGACCGACATCAATGCGATAGCTTTGCATGCCTTTTGCAGGGCCAGAATCTCGATTGGCATCTCGATTACCATCGCGTCTGCTAGGGCGTTCTTTGCGATCGCGTTCACGGCGTGGTCTTCTACTACCACTGCTATCATCATTATCCCAACTTTTTGAATCTCGGCGAGTTGGTTTGTTTGATAATAAGAATGGGGTATCGCCTTGTGACAATTGTGCTAATGCAGCGGCGATTTCTAATGCCGGAACATTATGTTCTTGTTGGTATTGTTCTAATAATTGAAAATAAAAACCAAATTCTTCTGTTGCCAAGGTATCTGTAATGCGTTGTTTAAATTTGGCAACGCGATTGTCATTAATGTCTTCAGTTGACGGCAATTCCATTCGATCGATGGGTTTGCGGGTGGCTTTTTCAATTGAATGTAATAAACGTTTTTCTCGTGGCGCAACAAATAAAATCGCATCACCTTTGCGTCCGGCACGACCGGTTCGGCCGATGCGATGGATATAGGCTTCGGCATCATAGGGAATGTCGTAATTAATAACGTGACTAATACGCGTCACATCAAGACCTCGGGCAGCAACATCAGTGGCAACGAGAATATCGAGTTTGCCTTTCTTTAAGTTGTCGATAGTGCGTTCACGCAAGTTTTGTGCAATGTCGCCATTAAGTGCGGTTGCGGCATAACCACGCGCGGCGAGTTTATCGGATAATTCTACAGTGGCGGTTTTGGTGCGAACAAAAATAATAACGGCATCAAAATCTTCGGCTTCTAAAATTCGTGTTAGTGCATCGAGTTTATGCAAACCACTAACTGGCCAAAAGCGCTGCCGAATTGTGTCGGCGGTGGCGGTTTTTACTTTAATGGTTACTTCTACTGGGTTGGATAAGTATTTAGTTGCGATGCGGCGAATCTGCGTGGGCATGGTGGCAGAAAAAAGTACAATTTGGCGTTCTGTTGGGAGTTGTTCTAATACCCACTCAACATCGTCGATGAATCCCATGCGTAACATTTCGTCGGCTTCGTCTAAAACTAAGGTTTTTAAATTTTGAAGTTTAAGGGTTTTACGACGAATATGGTCCATCACTCGGCCCGGTGTACCAACAACAACATGCACGCCACGTTGTAGCGCGCGTATTTGACCGCGATAATCCTGACCACCGTAAACTGGTAAAACGTGAAAGCCATCGAGTTTTTTTGCGTATTGCTGGAATGCTTCTGCCACTTGAATGGCGAGCTCTCGGGTTGGTGCCAACACTAAAACTTGCGGATCTTTTTGCTTTAAATCGAGGTTGGATAACACCGGCAATGCAAATGCAGCGGTTTTACCGGTGCCGGTTTGTGCTTGCCCAATAATATCTTTTCTTTCTAATAACAGCGGTATCGTCTGCGCTTGAATGGGCGATGGAGTTTCATAGCCGATTTCATCCAATACTTTAAGTATGGATTTATTAAGCGCTAATTGCTCAAACGCAGTTATTGGTTCAGAAGTCATATGTAGGTACCTATGTATTGCTTGGGATAGAATGTGTGAAACGCCAAGGGGCAAGGGCTGCGTAGTTTACAGTGTTGTGCTTGCGCTTGCATTGTTTATTTACCGGTAATGACATAAATATAATTACGGTAATAAGCGTAGTTGCGTTAAAAATGTATAACTTATTGATATAGATGATATATTCATATGATTTAAGACGTTTACCAGAAAACTAAGACTAACTATTTACGTATGCCTTATAATTGTCATTTTGTAAAATTGATTAAGATGTATGGCGATATAAGATATGAGTATTGAAAAAGAATTGCAGCAGCGTAGTGACTCGAAATGCGAGTTGTGCGCCGCAACAGAAAATTTAACTGTGTATCAAGTTGCACCGGATTCAGATGGTAGTGTTGATACGTGTTTGTATGCTTGTGAAACCTGTTGTGAACAAATTGATGATTTAGACAAAGTGCAAGTGAATCACTGGCGGTGTTTGAATGACAGCATGTGGAGCCAAATCCCGGTGGTTCAGGTTATTGCGTGGCGCATGTTGACGCGGCTCAGTGCGGAAGGTTGGCCACAAGACTTGTTGGAAATGTTGTTTTTGGATGATGAAACTTTATCGTGGGCAAAAGCGACTGGCGAAGGTGATAGTGATGAAGACCTCGTTCGGCATCTTGATAGTAATGGCAATATTCTTGAAGCTGGTGATACCGTGACATTGATAAAAGATTTAGTGGTTAAAGGTGCTGGTTTTACTGCTAAGCGTGGTACTGCTGTTCGAGGTATTTCGTTGGTTGCTGATAATGCACAGCATATTGAAGGCAAGGTGAATGGCCAACAGATAGTTATATTAACTAAATTTGTTAAAAAATAAATTTACAGGGCTGTTAATTTTTAAATAGTGCCGGCTTAAATAGCGTAGGTTGGGGTGACGGCAGGAACCCCAACGCGAAAGTTTAAACAGCATGGGCTGTTGGGGTTCGAAAAGATCTCACCCCAACCTACGTTGGTTTTTGTGAGATTTATATTTAAAACGGCAATAGGTTTAATAATAGTTTTGGGGTGTCTTTAATTTCAAACCATTCCGCTGGTTTAACTAATCCGGAAGACATTTTTCGGTGGGCACTGGCGAATGAAATAAAAATTAAACGGGTTTCACGTATCTCGGCGTCATGTTCTCGAACTAAGTGAGCCAGTTCTTTTAGTGCTAATACATAGTGATTAAAGCTAGGTTCGATTTGTTTATAGAAGCTGGTATTTTCAGTTAGCCGGTGTAATAAATGTTTTTTAAGTAAAGCTATTTGTTTTTTGGTTAAACTTTGTTTTGTTTTAATTAATGATTCGCCAAGCAAGGCTTTGGATTTTTTTAATTCTGCGAGAGCCGTTTTATCGCCGTTATCATATTTATTTAATAATACAATAGTATTTGAAAACATAACTTCATTTTTCTTTAAGGACAGAATTAAGGATTTTAAATGATTATTATCGCGCTCTATTTTATTTTCGATATAAACCGCTAATTTATTTTCTGCTTTTTTTAATTGATCTAATAATCGGTTGGCGTAACGTGCCAATTCATCAATAAAGGGCTGTGCGGCTCTGAGTGCGGGTAAAAATTTTTCTTGTTGTTTTATATTAGCAATTATTTTTTGTTGTTGTTTTTTGGATATGGCTAAGCTTTTAGAATTGGAATAACGTGAGTACATGTCATTAATAAAGCGTGATAATTTTTTGGTTTTTTCAGTTATCGGGGCATTCGATTCAGATAAAAAAACGATTTGCGATGAGTAGTTAACAATAAAATGAATTTCATTAGAAACTAATTTTTCTAAATTAAGCAGTCTTTTTAATTCATCTGAATTATCTTGAAAATACCATTTGGTATGTAAGGATCGAATTTGTTCAAAGCCATAATCTAATTTACTGGCCATTGCGGTTACATTTTCAGAAAACGGCGCTAAATTGATGTAATGAGTTTTTTGTATTTTGCCATCAAGGCTGCATGCTGAGAGTAGTGCTAGAGGCAATAAAATTAAGCTAAGTCGTTTTATAATGCGCATACTGTAATATAGGTTATTTTAATCATCTTTTCAGGAATACTTGCATTGTTTGTTGGGGGGATGGTAGGAACCATAGCATTTTAATTTCTCCAAAATGAAGGCATTAATAATACCAGTAAGGTGAAAATTTCGAGTCGTCCTAGCAGCATGGCAAAGCTGAGTACCAGTTTTGCGGTGTCGGGAATTGTGGCGTAGTTTTGTGCTACGCTGCCAAGGCCCGGGCCAAGATTGTTGATGCTGGCGGCGACGGCTGAAAAAGCAGTTACTTGATCCAAACCGGTAAACATGAGTATTAACATCATAATCACAAAGGCTGCAATGTAGGCGGAAAAAAATCCCCATACGGCATCAATAACGGTAAACGATACGGGTTTTCCGCCAACTTTAATTGCAATAACGGCATTTGGGTGGATGACTTTTAATAACTCACGAAAACCTTGTTTGATTAATAGTAAAAACCGTATGACTTTCATGCCGCCACCGGTTGAACCGGCACAGGCTCCAATGAAACTTAAAAATAATAAAATCACTGGCACAAAACCTGGCCAATTATAATAGTCTGTTGTGGTATAACCGGTGGTGGTGGCAATTGAGACGGTTTGAAAAATACCGTGAATAATGTCATCAGATGATTTTTCAAATACACGTTGTTGGATTAAATAGGCACAAATGATAGTGGCGCTGACTAATAGAATTATTATATAAACTTTAAATTCGGTATCCAAAAAATATTTTCGTAAGCTTTTGGTGCGCCAGGCGGAGAAGTGTAGCGCAAAATTAATACCGGCTAATAACATAAAAATAATGGCGACCACTTCAACCATGGGTTGGTCGTTATAAAAACCCATGCTTTGGTCGTGTGTAGAAAAACCGCCTATGGCAATGGTGCTAAAACTGTGTGCGATAGCATCAAACCCGGTCATACCGGCTAACCAGAAACTAAGCGCGCAGGCTATTGTTAAAAATAAATAAATATACCAAAGTGCTTTTGCGGTTTCGGTGATGCGTGGTGTTAATTTGTTGTCTTTCATTGGCCCGGGTGTTTCTGCGCGATAGAGCTGCATGCCGCCAATGCCGAGCATGGGCATAATCGCGACGGCTAAAACAATAATACCCATGCCGCCGAGCCATTGCATTTGTTGTCGATAATAAAGTATCGATTTTGGCAGGGTGTCGATATGGGTTATGACGGTTGCGCCGGTGGTGGTGAGTCCGGAAATGGATTCGAAAAATGCGTCCACCACACTTAGATTTAGTTCATCAAACAAATATAACGGGATAGCGCCAAACACCGATAGCACCACCCAAAATAATACCACAATGAGGAAACCGTCTCGTTTGCGTAATTCTTGTTTGTAATTTTTAACCGGTAACCACATCACTAGGCCGGTTATCATAGTGACTGCGGCGGCATGAAAAAAGTGCACAAACGCGCCATCGAGATAAATAAACGCAACAATCATTGGTGGTAGGTGAGTAAAACTGAATATAACCAGAAATAATCCGAGGATGCGTTGTATAACGAATATTTGCATTTTATTTTATATGAATGTTAAGCCGACAGCGAATAAACGTTCTATAGCCGAAATGTGTTTTTTATCAATCAAAAACAAGATGACATGATCTTCAGATTCGATCACCGTATCATGGTGTGCGATGATCACTTTATTACCGCGAACAATTGCACCAATGGTTGCACCCGTTGGTAATTTTAATTGGCTAATCGATTTGCCGACAACTTTGGAAGTTTTTGGATCGCCATGGGCAATCGCTTCAATGGCTTCAGCAGCACCGCGTCGCAGTGAATGCACGTTAACGACATCGCCACGCCTTATGTGTTTTAACAGGCTACCAATGGTGGATTGTTGTGGCGATATTGCAATATCGATATCGCCACTTTGAATCAGATCCACATAGGCGGTACGGTTGATTAGCGTCATGACTTTTCGGGCACCAAGGCGTTTGGCTAACATTGATGATAATATATTCGCTTCATCATCATTGGTGAGTGCGCAAAATATATCGGTATTACTGATATTTTCTTCTATTAGTAAATCTTCGTCGGCGGCATCACCTAATAAAACGATGGTGCGTTCGAGTATGTTGGAAATTTCTCGTGCCCGAGCCGGATTATGTTCAATTAATTTTACCTGGTAGTGTTTTTCTAATACTTTTGCTGTTCGTGTGCCGATGTTGCCACCACCGGTAATGATGATGCGTTTATAGGGTTTGTCTAATTTACGAAGCTCACTAATAACCGCGCGAATATGATTTTTTGCGGCAATAAAGAAAACTTCATCATCGGGTTCAATAATGGTTTCAGCAACTGGGATGATGGCATGACCTCGGCGGTAAATTGCAGCAACACGAGTATCAATGCCGGGCATGTGGTCACGTAGCTCACGTAGCTCATGGCCAACTAGCGGACCATCGAAATAGGCTTTAACGGCCACGAGTTGTACTTTTTTGTCGGCAAAGTCGAGCACTTGCAAAGTGCCGGGGTGTTCGATGAGTCGTTGAATATAGTCGGTAATGATTTGTTCGGGGCTAATTAATACATCGATTGGCAGGGCATCTTGAGTGAATATTTTTTGGTGTTCTAAATATTCAACGGCACGAATTCGGGCGATTTTTGTTGGGGTATGAAACAGGGTGTAGGCTATTTGACATGCAACCATATTAGTTTCATCGTTATCAGTGACGGCAATGATCATATCGGCATCATCGGCACCGGCACGTTCCAATACTTCCGGGTAGGAGGCTACGCCAGTTACGGTTCGTAGATCGAGTCGGTCTTGTAATGAGCGTAATACGATATCGTCAGTATCAACTATTGTGATGTCATTTGATTCGCTCACTAAATTTTCAGCGAGTGATGCGCCAACCTGACCTGCTCCGAGTATAATAATTTTCATAATGTTATTTTACATGTAATTGCGTGATTTTAATATTTATAATCATCCGCGTAATTTATTTTTTCTTTTTGGTGATACTTTTTGCATCAATGCCGAGCGAGCGTAATTTACGATATAAGTGTGTTCGTTCAAGTTCTGCAATTTTTGCGAGTTCGCCAACACTGCCATTCACAATACGCAAGTGATGCTCAAAATAAGCGCGTTCAAATTGGTCTCGAGCCTCGCGTAATGGTTGTGCGAAGTTCATATCAATACCGTTGTCTGTTTTTAGAGCGCCGAGTGCATGATTAACTTCTTCAGATGAAATATCGGTTTCACTGCCGGTGATTAGTAAGCGTTGTACTAAATTTTCGAGTTCACGTAAATTGCCCGGCCAGCTATGGTTGCGTAATTGGTTTTGTGCTGCAACCGAAAATTTGCGATAAGGTAATTTTTCTAAATCAACATATCGAGCTACAAAATAATTTAACAGTTCGGGGATATCTTCATAATGTTCGCGCAAGGCCGGCACTTTAATGGGCACGACATTTAATTTAAAATATAAATCTTTTCTGAATTTATTTTCTAACACGCGTTCGGCAAGATCAAAGTTTGTTGCTGCAAGTACACGGACGTTAATCTCAACCGGTGTTGTGCCTCCAATGCGATGAATTTGTCCGGTATCCAAAGCCGATAATAATTGAGTTTGTATGGATGGCTCCATATCAACAATATCGCATAAATACAAACTACCGCCATTGGCTTGCTCTAATAAACCGTGGGTTACCTTTCCGGCGTTTTCGCTGCCGAGTAGTTCTGTTTCACCATTGAGTTTGGATAATGATGCAACATTAACATCGATAAATGGACGTGATGCTCGGTTGCTATTTTTATGTAAATAACGAGCAATGACTCCTAAGCCAGAACCCGGTTCGCCGGAGATTAATACCCAAGTATCGTGTTGTGCTACGCGTTTAACATTTTCGCGCAGATTTTGAATGTGTGCACTTTTACCGATGGGCTCATCTAGGGTATTGCCGTGCTGCCGTAAATCGGTATTTTCGCGTTTGAGTGAGTCGGATTCAAGTGCGTGTTCAACAGTTAATAATAATTTTGCTAATGATAATGGTTTTTCGATAAAGTCATACGCACCTAAGCGGGTTGCTTCAACTGCCGTTTCGACTGTACCGTGACCGGACATCATTATTACCGGCATCGGTAATACGCCTGCTTCAGACCATTCTTTGAGTAAGGTAATACCATCAACATCGGGCATCCATATATCGAGTAAAACTAAATCAGGGCGTTGGCGTTGTTTGCTTTTTCTGGCTTCTTTGCCATTTTCAGCAACGCTGACATCGTAACCTTCATCTTCTAAAATTTCTTTTAATAGATTACGAATATCGGGTTCATCATCGACCACTAAAATATAAGGTGTTGTATTTTGGAATGTTTCCATTTTAAATTTTTAAATTTATACCGTTGTTTTATTTATCGAGCTATCTCTATTATCGGAGTCTTGTTGGCTTTCGTCTATATTATTTTTAGTGGTTTGTGAAATATCCGAGTTAGATGAAATTAATACTGGTAAACGAATTACCACCGAAGTACCACCTGCGGCGAGATTTTCAGCCCAAATAACACCACTGTGTTCTTCGACAATTTTTTTAACAATGGCCAACCCTAAACCGGTGCCTTTAATTTTTGTGCTGACATAGGGGTCGAATAAATTTTTAAAAACATCCTCCGCGATACCCGGGCCATTATCGTTTATTTTTATTTCAACATAACGGTTATCTAATTCAGATATTGATTGTGTTCGTAAAATGATTTTACTATCGTTGCTATCAGTTAACTCACAAGCTTCAAGTGAATTTTTAATTAAATTATGCAACACTTGTCGCAGGCGACCGATGTCAACGGCTATTTTAGGTAGCTTTGAGTCTAGCTGCTCTTCAAATAATATATCAGTATTGGTATCTTTATATAAACTTAGTAATTCAGAAATTAACTTATTAAGATCGATATGTTTTAGTTTTAAAGAAGGCATTTGTGCATATTCTGAAAATGCTTTTACCATTTCTTTTAATGTTTCAACTTGGTGCACAATGGTGTTAGTTGAGCGATCTAATAAATCAGGATCATCTATGCGGTTTTTGTCTAGGTATTTGTGCCGCAGACGTTCAGCTGATAATTGAATGGGGGTTAAAGGATTTTTAATTTCATGCGCTAAACGTCGTGCGACTTCACCCCAAGCGGCATCACGCTGCGCTTGTAATAAGGTGGTTATGTCGTCAAATACCACCACGTGTCCGGCATGTTTGTTGTCTCTTGCTGGTAGTGCGGTGCCGCGACACATTAGTACACGGCGACCGCCGGGACCAAATAATATAATTTCTTCATTCCAGTTCGTATTGTTCGAATTTAATTTTGGAATAACGATATCAAAGAACGCATGCAAGTGAGTATGCACGTCTATTATTTCGATAATGTCTGTATCTAAAAAATCGTTCAATTTGCAGGACAAGACTTGTTCAGCAATGGTATTGCTGGTTTTGATATTATGATTTTCATCTAAGGTAATTACACCGGATGATAAATTGGATAATACTGCTTCTAAATAAGAGCGTTGTTCTTCAGCTTGTTTTTGGCTTTGAGATGCTTCTACCTGAGCGGCTGAAATTTTATTGGTCATCTGGTTAAACGAGCCGACTAAAAAGCTGAGTTCGTCCTTTCCGGGGATTGTTAGTTTCTTTTGGTAGTTACCATCGGCAACCGCTCTTGTGCCTTCAACCAAATCGGATATCGGTTGTACGAGCCGTCGAGCAAAGAAAAATGCTGCCCACACGGATGTTAGTAAGGATAGTAATAAAACCAAGGACAAGGTTAATACAAATACATTGCGTAATGGTCGACGTAAAAATAATAATTCGCGGTAGTGGGTAAAGGTTTTGGTGACGTTGTTGGCTAACATATTCATTCTATCCGATATTGGATAGAGTGCTTGCAGTACTCGTTGTTCAACAGACTGATCGTAATTAGGCAGCAATACCGCTATGCGAATATGCAAGCCGGTATCCTTGAGTGTTATCAATTCGCCATCGGAGTTGCTTTGGCGTAAATTTAATTGCGTGCTGTTGGCGAGTGATATTGGAATTAAATTATCATGCGAACTACTACTTGATGCAATAATGCGACCATTTAAATTAAACAATGTTATTTCTGTTGCGGTGCTGTCGATTCGAGATTCATGTAATTTTATTGCTGCAAAGTCATCATCAACATCCACTAATTGATTGGCCATGTTGGTGGTTTGTCGGGTTAATTCCCGCATTCGTAATCCGAGTGACGCTTGGCTCAGTTCGAGTGAATCGGACAGGGCATTTTCGACGGTGATATTAAACCAATCATCAATACCATGACGTAAAAAATCCAAAGAATAATAATAAACCAACGACACCGGGGTGACGGATAAAATCGTTAACATGATCACTAGACGCGTGGTTAGGCGTGAGCCGGGTTCATGGTTTCGATATTGTACGATGAGCCGGTATAGATTTTTAATAATCAAACCGACTAATAAAAACATGGCCGATAGGTTTATGATTAATAAGGTGGGATAGAGTTGGCCAAAATTAGTGGAGCTGTAGGTTGCCCGGCTCATTAAATATAATGAGGTTAGCACCAAGGTAAACAAGATGATGATTGGCTTGCTGCCGGAGAATAATTTTTTTAAGGTGTTAGAGACCATACATACCAATCACTTTCGAGTCGCCATTCGGGCGATAAATAGGCTAATGGTCGAATTGGTCCGGGTAATGAATCCAGATCCAAATAGGTTCGCAGTTTCACTAAATGTGTCGAACCTTTTGCCAATAGTTTTAAATCTAGTAACGGTAAGTTTTTAACGTCGCCGAGTGCATCGAGTGCCGAGCTGAGGGTGGTGTAATTATTTTGGTTTCCACTGTTGAGATTGTTTAATACGTATTTTTCGGTTAGTGCATGGTATAGCAACATGTAGGTTTGCTTTAGGCTGGCGATGTTTTTGTTGCGCCACCAGCGTTCACGGTAGACCTCGATTTCCATTGTAATGAATATCGGGATACCATTAGCAAGTGCTTCGAGTACGCCATTGGAAAATTCATAGTGTATTTGGGCATTAAAGGTATACACTTTTTGGTTTAAGGTGGAGCTGGCGCTATTGATGGTAAACCCAGAAGCGCGTAGTAATGACGATGAAAACAGCAGTGCGAGCAGTAGCACCAATAGCAGAATTGGATGTTTTATTTGCTTATTGTTATTCCTTATAGAGTTGGGCATAGTAAAAGCCATCCATATTCTCCACAACAGCTATCGAGCTTGGCAATATTTGTCGACCAACAGTTTGTGCTAAACCCCATGTTACGTCAATTTTCTTCTCTACAGCATCATCTGTTTGCTCGATGAATTTTTCGATAAGTTCCGTGTTTTCAATAGGTAATATAGAGCATGTACAATACAGAAGCATACCTCCTGGCTTCAATAACGGCCACAAAGATTGCAGTATTTGCAGTTGAGTCGCCACTAATGTCGGAATATCCTGTTCTCGGCGTAATATTTTGATATCGGGGTGACGGCGGATAACGCCTGTGGCGCTGCAGGGTGCATCCAGTAATATACGGTCAAACGGTGCGCCATCCCACCAGCTTTCAGGGCTAGCGGCATCACCTTTGACGATACTTGCGTTGAGCTTGAGCCGGGTTAAATTTTCTTCAATTTTGGTCAAACGGGCAGACGAAATATCCAATGCGACACATTCGCCCAAACTGGTTTGTTGCTCGACAATGTGACAGGTTTTACCGCCGGGAGCAGCGCAGGCGTCGAGTATTCGCTCTCCCGCTTGGGCATTGAGTAATGTCGCGGCGAGCTGTGGCGCCTCATCTTGAACGGAAACGTAACCCTCCGAAAAATCTGGTAAGTCATTGACATCACAAGCTTTTTCTAGTGTTAACCCCACTGGCGAGTGCGTTGTCGCCCGGGCAGGTTTGTCATTGTCGGTTAACTGTTTTTGGTACTGTTCAATAGTAGTGAAGTGAGTGTTTACTCTCAAACTCATGGGAGCCTGAATATTATTCGCGTTAAAAATATCGGTAGCGTGGTTTGGCCAAGCTTGTTGAATCATTTCTGCTAGCCATTTAGGATGTGCTGATTTACCGGTCAGGCTATTACACGCTTTTTCGATGATAGCGTCTTTTTCACGTAAAAATTGCCTCAAAACACCATTAACAAGGTTTTTAGACCACATTTTGCGTATTTTTTTGCACATGGTGACAGTCTCGGATACTGCTGCATGTTCTGCTATGCGCATGTCCAGTAGCTGGTATAAGCCGATATAGAGCAATATTTCAACATCTTGGTCTTTCTTGCGCAGTGGTTTAGTCACGAGTTCGGCTAAAATCGCCTCTAGCTTTGGCAGCCAACGGCAGACACCAAACGAGATGGCCGATATCAATGCTCGGTGTTTTGGATCTTTTGCGGTATTGTGTTTACTTAGCGCAAAATCAAGCGAGTGCCCTAATACGATAACTTCGGTTAATACATGGTGTGCGGCTAGTCTTGGATTCATATTAAACTATTAAAATTGCTACAAATTATTAATTGTGCGGATAATAACGTAAATCGATTTTAAACGGTATTAATATAATATTGGGTTATTTTGTCGG
>VAPL010361979.1_pt1 | contig 16700 bp, 20 predicted proteins | sample 3395061 | NCBI WGS metagenome assembly VAPL01 (sample SAMN08290444, study PRJNA428436) | hydrothermal vent metagenome | isolation source: Deep-sea hydrothermal vent chimney 2 | place: Pacific Ocean: Juan De Fuca Ridge | depth 2182 m m | reverse complement strand
ACCCTGCCCTTTCCGCGCCTCCGTGGTGCTTATTTATGCCTAAGTGTCTGATTTGAAGTTCCTGTGCCAGCCCTCTCCCCCGGCCCAACCACCCCACAGGGTACCCTTATCGGGTGGTTGGACCGGGGGAGAGAGCTGGCACAGGAACTTCAAATCAGGTGGTAAGATAAAAACCTCTTAGACTTCTTGTTATCAGCGCCATTTGCCGCTATCTCTACAGCAAATAAAATCTGACATATGCCGGGGCATTGTTCACAAGGTTTGATTTATCGGCTTTTGTGAGCGATTAAAAAACTTATGACCGTTCAAGATCTGCTGGATGATTTCGAATTCCTGGATGACTGGGAAGACCGCTACCGCTATGTGATTGAGCTCGGCCGCCAGCTTGCCCCACTTGATCCCGAAGACAAAACGCCGGTGAACAAAGTCAATGGCTGCGCCAGTCAAGTGTGGCTGGCAACAAAAATTACCCCCTCTCCTGCCAGCAAACCGGTGCTCACCTTTCTCGGCGACAGTGACGCCCATATTGTTCGAGGGTTGATAGCAATCCTGTTCATTATCTTTTCCGACAAACCGGCCGACCAGATCGTCGACCTCGATGTCAAAAAAATATTCAACCAGATCGGCCTTGATGAACATCTTTCACCACAGCGTTCAAACGGTCTTATATCGATGGTAGCGCGCATAAAGACCGACGCTCAAAACGCGCTGACGGCAGCCGAAACCTAAATATCAGTATTCTTATTTAATGGTGGCAAACCACTACTAACGCCCGCGTCAGTTGTGATATCGGCAAAGAGTTCGGGCTATATCTTGCCTGCCCGTTTGTTGCCGGTAGCGATTAAAAAATCCGATGGGTTTTGTACCATCCACTCCTGAAGGCCCGGCATGTAAATGGCAACCTTATCAAAGCCTAAACGATGCATCGTAAATGCGGTAGAGGCCGCCGCTATCCCGCTACCACAATAAATGATCGTGCTTTGCGTCTTGTCATCTGGAAAGCGGGCGGACAGAGTAGATGTCGAAAAATATTCTCCCGTACAAGGATCAACCAGACTTTCTGCTGGAATGTTAACAGCACCTGAAATATGGCCGCTAATCCCCAACCTGGTGGCTTTTCCGGAAAACTGCTCCTGCGTGAGTGCATCCACAATCAGGACTGAAGCATCGACGAGAGCAATACGCAGAGCTTGCCTGTCAACAAATATGTCGGGTCGAATGCGGGGTGTCAGAATTTCTGATTGTCTGCTTACGTGCAATTTGTCAGTTGATCCGCCATCAGATTTCCACCTGCTCAGCCCGCCATCCAGAACTGCGGCATTATCAAAACCGATCCATCGCAACATCCACCATACCCGCGCTGCCCACATGGAATTGCAAGTGTCATAAAGCACAACTTTGCTCTGGCTGCTGATGCCCAGGTTTCCCATCGCGACTGCCAGTTTTTCCGGGTCGGGCAAAGTGTTGCGATAGCGGTTGGTGTCGCCACTCATTTCCTTTGAAAAATCAGCGAAACCGGCACCTGTTATGTGCTCATCCTTCCATTGCGGGAGTCCGCTGACAGTTAGATACCGATTTGCGGATTTATCGTACTCGGCGAAATTTGTACAATCAAGGATGATCAGATCCGTATCGTGCAGGTGTTCCTGCAGCCAATTTGTCGAAACCAGACTTTCCATGGGTTTCCTCTACATTATGCAAAATATCAAAATTCAATCGATCGTATTCTCATACACATCAAGAGTTGAGTTCACTCATTCGTCCTTCAGCAATACGCTTGATTGTGCCTTCAAACTGTTTTTTGTAATCCTGGCCTTCGATGTCAAATGATAGTGCGAAAATCCTTAAACCCTTGTGCTGGATAACAGGCAAATTCGCTGATTTCCTTGCATCAAAGCGCGCTTTCAATGCCCGTTTTTTCCGCAATTGGTGCGGTTGATATTCATTGTATTGGGCGACACTGATTTTTTTACCAAGAACCAAATCCCCACCCGTGACAGCCGCCTGGACGATCTCATCGCCAATTCTGGTGCGCGTAATAGTTCCGTTAAATCCGTCATCCTCACCCGAAGGACCACCGCCTGGCCACACATCTGACGCCGTAATATCCGCGGTTTCACCCAGGGCATCCGGGCAAAGCTTGCACCGGGTTTCCAAATCCCAGGTATTCTCATTTTCCCACAATTCATTGTATGTCACTTCAAAGGACTTGCCATTTTTGGTCTTGATTTGCGTTGATCCGGGGTTTCCATGTCCACGATAACGAAAGGACGTCAACTCACCTTCCTCAATTGCAAATTGATCCAGAAGAAGTTTTGATTTGGTCAATCTTGACTGCCCACCACATATAAGTGCCAATCGGGCAACGCACAAAACATCAACACGCGGATCGGATTTCGATAAATTGTGAACGGCATTCAAATCACACGGTTTGGCAATAATTGCGAACCGGCGTCCTGTGTCCAAAACTTTATCAAACCCGGCCAATGGGGAAGTGGGTCCATATCGCGAGCCTTTCCGCTCCAGCACTTCTGCCGGGGTTTTGCTCATCACCCATTTACTGCGCATAGGGTTGGCCGGATCAGCGCATACATGAAGGATGAAATCAACTTTACCAGATTTCAGCAATGAAGCACCCAGTGCCGTCAAAACGCCACCAGATGAAGCCTCAAAGCGTAATTCGGGATCAGCCGCCCATGCCTCTTGCATATTGGAATACGCCCCCCAAACCAAATCAGACGACAAGCCTTTTTCCGGTCTGGATTCGACATTTATGCCGGGGCAAGCCGTGAGAATTCTCTCTTCTTCATTGTTTGTGAAACCGTTGAGGGAAGATGGGCGCAAGCTGCCATTTTTGTTCAGGTGCATGCTTACCCGCCCCCTGGTAATGGCCTCACACAAACCACAGCCAATGCAAAGACCGGTCGTTACAATATCAAAAACCGATTTCGCAAAACCTGTCACGATTCAGGGTCCGTCACTGTCAATAAGCAAGGAATTTTTGCCCGATGTTTTATTCCTGGCAGTTTTTTCTGATTTCAAAACATTACCACCTCAATGCGGGACCAACACCTGATAGCACATAATAACCGAACAATCAGTCGAATGTGTTTATCACTCCAGTATCTCCGGGCGGTAATTATCATCTCCCCAGTGGCGTATAGCTGTTGTTTTATAGTGGTGGCGGGTCTGGACGGGGATCATGCCATAGTGCTGGCCTAATCTGGTCAGGGCGATTTGCAAAACAATTTTGCCCGAACGCTGGGGCAGGGATAAGTGTTTTTCGGCTTCGTCCATGCCCTTTAGATGGCAACAGACTTCTATCAATACATCGCAGAGATCTGCACCTGTTGCATCGAGAGCTTTAAAGAAGCGTTGTTTTGCGGCGATGGCTGCTTCGCGCATGGCGACACCGTTTCCGGCATCTCCTGTCCGTTTGCCGGAAGAAGATGTCATTGGTGCGGTGATGTCCGAGGTGATGCGGGGGCTCATCTGGGCTTTTTCAAAGTCACCGCGCAACCTCTCGCCTGCATCATATTGCTGCTGGCTCAAAAGAGGAGTACCATCTGCGCTCTTGCGATGGCGCAACCAACCCAGTGGGCTTTCGGTCAGGTTGACAGTCAGTTTGCGAACGCTGTTGGGTGCTATTTCAATATTTCTGGTGCCGTTGAGCTGGTGTTGGGCGCGGTAGGGATCGTTAGTGGCCATTCTGCGCCGCAGCCATGATTCACCCTGGCTCGTTATATGCCAGTGACCATTGGTGCTTTCAACCAGCCAGTCATTGGCAACAAAACCTTCGAACATATCGGCTTGCAGTTTCAGCACCGGTTTTTTATGGTTGTTGCGCGAGACAAACAAACCATATTCGCATCGTTTGTCCAGATGCGTACCCAGCCTGGCCAGATATGAGCGGGCTTCAATCAGACGTCGAAAAATGCGTGCGGCTTCCTGTTCAAGGGCTTTTGCGGCCACTTGTTTCCTATATGTTCTGACGACAATCGGTGTCATTGTGCCCCCATACGTGATTGTTGCTGAAAGGCCCAGCCGCGAACCGCGCTTTCAAGGCAGTCGAGGCAAAAATCAAGATCGGGATCATCGCGGCAATCTTCTATTTTTCGACAGGCGTGGGCGGCTGTGGTGCGGTCGCGCTCAAACAATTTGCCCACCTCGGTAAGGGAATACCCGCAGGCGACATGTGCGAGATACATGGCGACCTGCCGGGCGAAGGCGACAGCTGCCCGGCGTCTTGTCGATGCCCGCAACTCCATTTCACAGATGCCAAAGGCACTGGCTACGGCCTGAAGGATCAATCTCGACAAGGCAAGACTTTCCAGTTTTGAACCACTACCAAATGTCAGATTGTTACGTGGCAAGGGGGACGCTGATTGCGGTGTGGGTGGTGTTTTCGAATGGAACATCAATTTTTCACCTCCGTGATTTGGGGTCTGAACAGGTCAACAGGATGAGTTTTCCACTGTTTATAGGAAAAAATACCTTTCTTTTACTATTTTTGCAAGTTTTTCACTCACGGGGATAAGTTTTCTGGAATTTCTCACGAATTAGGAACATTATACAGAGAGGCAAAGGAGTTCACACATGCAGACACGAATTCGCAAATTGCGCAAAACGCGCGGCTGGACCTTGCAGCAGCTGGCTGATCTGATTGGCACGACACCGCAAACTGTACAGCGGCTCGAAACTGCCAACATGACCGTTTCCATGGACTGGCTGGAAAAATTCGCCAACGCCTTTAATGTTTCAGCAGTAGACCTGATGGAAGCATCTTCGGCACGGGACATCGAATGCATTGGTGAAATTGGCCACAATGGCGCGCTGGAAAACACGCCGGGAGGGTTTGCCGAGCAGACTTTTCTCAGCTTCGATATACCGGCACACAACCCTGTGGCTGTTCGCATCACTCAATCTGTTGGAACATATTTACCCGGAACGGTACTGGTGGCGGACAGGCTGGCGAGACCGCAATGGTCAAATGCGGCCGGGTGGGACTGCCTGGTCGGGCTTGAGGAGGGTTCCATACTTCTACGCCGATTAATCGAAGGGCCGGAGGACAGGTTCACTCTTGTTGCCCTTACTTCTGGCATGCCGGTTTTGTACAATCAAAAACTCGACTGGGTTGCCCGTATTGTTATGCGAATGGATTATCTTTGATGTTTTTTGGATTTGGGCTTTTTTGAAGGTTCCCGGCCCAACCACCCCTCAGGGTATCCTTATCGGATGGTTGGGGGGGAGCGGGCTGGCCGGGAACACTTCAGGAAAAAGCTCCGGAAAATTTAATCCCCGCCTCCCCTGATCACCCACATTCTCCTTAGCTGACTAAAAAAGGAGAATTGATTTGGACACTATTACTTCGCATCCCTCCGGCAAAAACAGATCTGGCATCGGGTGGTCGCTGAACCGGCTGGTGAACGCTGGAAGTGCCAGCTACCACAGGCGGCTGCACCTGCAACAATTGTTGCCAATTTCGCTGAAAAAGATTGATGACCGGTCTTCACAAAACCGCCGATGGATTATTTCCCGGCTGGCCACTGCCCTGCGTCAGGAACGTAACCGGGGCAGATGCGGACACTGGACCTATAGCCTCAACCGCCACGTAGCTTTACTGCAGGCTTACCGGGGTGAGCGGGAATTGCTTGAAAATTCAGGGGATTAAAGTTCGCGCGGCCTTAATGGGCGCGGCTTATTCTCGCGCTTTCAACGCCCGCCGACAAAAACCCGGCATCGAAATGTTCCTGATCAGCGATTGTTTTAGCCTGGGAAACTGGCAGAAACACGTCGTATGAAAGAATCATTGAAACGTTTTTCCCATCTTCGGAAAGAGGCAGTTTTATCCAGAATTGAGCAAGGTGTTCTTTATGCTCACCTGAGCCCTGGACGACGCCTTGAGCGGGGCGGCCCTCAAAAGCTACGCGATGGAACGCCGAGAGCCAGTAATCAGTTTTTGCACCGTAATCGACTTCATCGAGATGAACACCGGTGATATCACGGCCATAATGTTCCCTGAGCTGGGTACCTGCCAGGCGCACGCGAAAACGTTTGTGCACCAGATCTACATCGATCAAGGAAATGAGTGGAAGCAGGCGTGGAAAATCACAAGGATTAATATCACGGCGGGAGGGAAGCTGGCCTTGATCGGATCGAGACATCCAGTATTCGAAGAGCTGCCGTTGCTCTGGAATAACCAATTGCGCCTTAAAAGCCAGTTCAGTTGTCAGCGCCATTCAGTCCCCACCGTTTTGCGAATCACTTGATGATTAATTCACAACACAATGAATCAAAACGATGAATCTTGGCAAGCTCTAAATAAAATGAATTAAAACCTGTGGATTCTTATCGACAGGATTATTGGCATTTAGACAAAAAAACCCCGTGCAAATATGTTTCACACAGGGTTCAATTTCTATTTTGCTCTGGCAAACTCTGCCTGGCAAAGCAACTCAGGCACGCTTGCGCTGGCGACCTTTTTGCCCAAGCCCCATGTTTTTGGCAAGCTTGGAGCGGGCGGCAGCATAATTTGGTGCAACCATCGGATAATCACGCGCCAGGCCCCATTTCTCGCGATATTCTTCAGGTGTCAAATCATAATGCGTGCGTAAATGACGCTTCAGTGATTTGAATTTCTTGCCATCCTCCAGACAGATAATAAATTCAGGTGTAATTGACCTGCGTGGAGAGATTGCGGGTTTTTGTGGCGGCACTGCCGGATTTTCCCCCTGGCTCACAGCGCTGCAAAGGGCTCTGTGCACATCATTAATCAGTGCCGGTAAATCTCCAGCTGTAAGAGCGTTGTTGCTTACATATGCGGAAACAATTTCGGTAGTTAATTCAACAAGTTCAGTTTTAGAATCCATGGTCGGTTCCATATTTCAATAAATTCCTCAGTATCTTTTGCCGCGACACACCTTATCTGTAATTACGCAGCAGAAATCAAGTTTTTTAACTGCTTTTTTTACAATCTTTGCTGACCTGTTGCATTTTCCTAATCCAAGTCGGCAATTCGCTGACCTGAATTTGAATAAAAATTCAAATATTTAAAGCCAACATCATCTGATGATGTGAATATCCTTCCGTCCTTTTAATTCTTGAGAAGTTAACATATTTCTCAACCATCGCTATACACTGTTAGTCTTGTTAGTTGCATATAATCTTATATGACAAAAAAACTTATTTAAAACAACTACTCAATCTATATTTTAATAATTCATTAACCATCCTCACCTTAAATAAACCCCAAGAGCGTAATCAAATTCAGGGGTAAATCTGTTAAAATGAGATCCGATACTGGAATACTCTTTTTTAGCCTCAGCGCTACGTTGTTTGGCTTCTGGTTGGCGCTTTCCGGTCACTACACATCGACATTTATCACCATTGGCGCTATTTGCTCCATTTTGATCGTCGCTTTCAGTGTGCGCATGTCGGTGGTGGATGAAGAAGGCCATCCCATCCACCTTGTTTTTCGCGCATTAACATACTGGCCCTGGCTGATCTGGGAAATTGCCAAGTCTGCATTTGATGTCACGCTCATTATTTTAAACCCGAAGCTACCGATTTCACCAACCATGGTCAAAATCAAGGCCCTGCAAAAAACCGGCCTCGGCGTCAGTATATTTGCAAATTCAATCACTCTCACCCCTGGCACAATCTCCGTGGATGTGGTCGGCGGTGAGATGCTGGTTCACGCACTATCCAAATCAGGGGCTGAGGATTTGCAGGAGGGCACCATGAACAGGCGTGTGGCCAAATTTGAGGGGCGCTCATAATGTTCATAACAGCAGGGTTTGCCATCATGTTTGCTCTTATTGTTGCGGTTGCCCGGGCCTTGTGGGGACCAACCGTGTTTGATCGCCTGCTGGCGGCCAACTCTATCGGCACGGCGGCTATTTTGCTCCTTGCTGTTTTCGGCTTTATTACCGACCGCCCGGAATTTCTCGATCTTGGCATAACCTATGCCCTTCTCAATCTGGTCGGCACTTTGGCCGTATTGAAATTCATCCGCTATGGCGATCTTGGCCACAGTGGTAAAGAGGGGGCGGCAGACACATGATGGAAACAGTCCTTGATATTCTGAGCTGGATACTCTTGGGCAGCGGCAGTTTTTTTTATGTTGTCGGGTCCATCGGGCTTTTGCGTATGCCAGATGTCTTCACCCGCATGCATGCAACAAGTGTCAGTGACACGTTCGGTGCTTTTTTGATGTTGGTTGGCATGATGCTGCAGGTTGAGCCTTCTCTGGTTACATTGCGGCTCATCATTATCATCGCGATTATTCTCTATACCGGTCCTGTGGCTACTCATGCACTGGCGCGCGCTGCCCGCCACGCCGGCATCAAACCTTTGCTGGATGATGACACAGATAACGACAGGGAGGGTACCCCATCGAAATAGAAGCCCTGATAAATATGGTGCTGCTGACGTTAATGGCGGCAATAACCATTGGCATTGTGCGCATACGCAATCTGTTTGGTGTTGTTGTTCTGTCCGGCATCTACAGTTTTCTTATGGCCAGCGTGATGATTGTGCTGGATGCCGTTGATGTGGCGATGACGGAAGCCGCTATCGGTGCTGGTATCTCTACTGTGTTGATGCTGGGCGCTCTATATTTAACAAAAACTCATGAATCCGATCCCATTCACAGTCAGATACCCGCTCTGCTTATTGCTATTGTCATTGCAGGTGTTTTGGTCTTTGGCACACTTGATCTGCCGCCATTTGGCGAGGCAACCAATCCAATCCATCTTAATGTTGCCAATTACTATCTGGAAAATTCAGTAAAGCAGACCACGGTACCAAATGTCGTCACCTCGGTGTTAGCGAGTTATCGCGGGTTTGATACACTGGGTGAAACCGCAGTTGTTTTCACCGCAGGAATAGGCGTTTTGATGTTATTGCGCGGCAGGCGCAAATCAAAGGCTGCGAAAGATCAGGAGCGCCAGAATGAAGCTTGATCTTATCTTGAGGGTAACAACTAAAATGTTGCTGCCTTTCATTTTGATGTTTGCAATTTATGTGCAGTTTCATGGTGATTTTGGTCCCGGTGGCGGTTTTCAGGCTGGCGCCATGGTTGCCGCAATGGTGTTTTTGTATTCCATTACATATGGATTGCCCGCAGCCCAAAAAGCAGTGCCCCCGGGCATGGCTCAAATGATGATACCAGCGGGTGTTCTGATTTTTGCCGGCGTGGGCGTTTATGCCATGTTCAACGGCGGTCAGTTCCTCAATTATTCTGTTATCGCTGAAGATGCTCCCCACGCACAGGCTCTTGGAATATTGCTGGTTGAAAGTGGTGTGCTCATTACCGTTGCCGGTACTTTTGTCAGCATATTTTATGCATTTGCCGGACGGGGGCGCTGATGGAATTTTCCAAAGAAATTATTGCAAATTACAATAACTGGGTCACCATCTTCTTGATGGTTTCCGGGCTGTATATCGTGGTCGCGCGCGGCAATATGGTCAAGAAACTTGTCGGCCTTTCGCTGTTTCAGACTTCCGTCTACCTGTTATATCTCTCGCCGGGGAAAATCCTTGGCGGCACACCACCGATTATCGCGGAAGGCTTCAGCGTCTACTCCAACCCCCTGCCCCATGTTTTAATGCTGACGGCCATCGTCGTCGGCGTTGCCACCTTGTCTTTGGGTCTGGCGCTGACAGTTCGCATCAATGAAGAATTTGGAACGATTGAAGAAGATGAAATCTTCGCCAAGGGTGATGATCAATGAATGCAGGTATTATCTCCAATCTGCCTGCATTGCAGGTGGTGATACCCCTGCTTGGCGCACTCGTATGTGCCCTGCTTAGACGCGGCTCGGCGGCCTGGTTCCTGACCATGATCATCTGTTTGATCATGCCGGTTATTTCCATCTATCTTCTTGTCACTGTGCTTGACAGTGGGCCTATTTCTTACTCCATGGGCGGGTGGGCACCACCATTTGGCATCGAATATAAGGTTGACGTTTTCAATGCCTTTATTCTGGTACTGGTGTCGAGCATCGGCGCTGTGGTGCTGCCATACGCACGCCTCAGTGTTGCATCCGAAATCAAAGCGGAAGACCGTTCGTGGTTTTATGCAATGTTTTTGCTGTGCCTGACCGGACTACTGGGCATTACCATCACGGGCGATGCGTTTAACGCCTTTGTCTTCCTCGAGATTTCCTCTCTGTCAACCTATGTTCTGATTGCCATGGGGCGTGATCGCCGCGCTCTGCTGGCCGCCTACCAGTATCTTATTTTAGGTTCAATCGGGGCGACGTTCTATATCATCGGTGTCGGCATTATCTATACGCTCACCGGCACACTGAACTTTGCCGATCTTGCTGCGCGCATTCCTGAAATTGAACAGACGCGCTCAATACTGGCCGCCGCTGCCTTCATTGTGGTTGGCATCAGTTTGAAATTTGCGCTGTTTCCGCTGCATGTCTGGTTGCCCAATGCCTACGCTTATGCACCTTCAACAGTCAGCGCGTTTCTCGCCTCCACCGCTACCAAAGTGGCGCTTTATCTTTTAATCCGGTTTTTATTCTCAATTTTCGGCATTGAGATTGTCACCGACAAACTGGCGCTGACGGATATTCTTATTATCCTGTCACTGGCGGCCATGTTGGGTGCCTCCACTGTGGCGATTTTCCAGCATGATGTTAAACGCCTGTTTGCGTATTCTTCGGTGGCGCAAATCGGCTACATCACTTTAGGCATTGCTCTGGCCAATCAGGCCGGTCTCACCGGGTCTTTGGTGCATATTTTTAATCACGCCGTTATTAAAGGTGCGTTGTTTCTGGCCGTTGGCGCTGTGGTATATCGTATTGGATCTGCTGAAATTGATGATTTTTCCGGACTGGGCAAGAAAATGCCGATCACCATGGGCTGCTTGCTCATCGGCGGGCTGGGTCTTATCGGTGTACCGGGAACAGCCGGGTTTATCTCCAAATGGTATCTGGCGGTGGGCGCCATAGATGCAGGCTATATCTGGCTGGTATTCCTGCTGGTTCTGTCATCTTTACTGGCGCTGATTTATGTGGGCCGGATTGTGGAAGTTGTGTGGTTTCGTGACCCTGGACCAAACCTTGATGGTGTCAAGGAAGCCCCACTTTCACTGCTGCTTCCCACGGCTCTTATGGCGGCTGCAACCATTTACTTTGGCATAGAAACATCCCAATCCGCCGGCATTGCCGCCCAGGCTGTTGAAACATTATTGGGGCTTGCCAAATGACACCAGATACTATGATAGCTTACGCCCTGGTATTGCCTCTGGTAGGCGCTGCCCTGATATGGGTGTTCGGCAAGATCCCCGATTTACGCGAATTCGTCACCCTGGCCACCGGTGGTGGTCTTCTCTACATGGTTATTTCCCTGCTCAGTCTTGTTCTTGCCGGTGAGCAACCTGAACTTAAGGTTCTTGATGTGGTGCCGGGTCTGACCTTATCCTTCAAGGTTGAGCCTTTGGGGATGTTGTTCGCTCTCATTGCTTCAGGCCTGTGGATTGTCAATTCAATCTACTCAATCGGTTATATGCGCGGCAATAATGAGCCGCGGCAAACACCGTTTTACATGAGTTTTGCCGTTGCCATCTCCAGCACCATCGGGGTGGCTTTTTCTGAAAACCTGTTCACCTTGTTCCTGTGCTATGAAGTCCTGACCCTGTCGACCTATCCTCTGGTCACTCACAAAGCCAGTGTTGATGCCATGAAGGCCGGGCGGCTCTATCTCATCTTGTTGATGGCGACATCAATGGTGTTGTTTTTACCCGCAATCATCTGGACATACACTCTTGCCGGAACCTTGAGCTTTACACCGGGTGGCATTCTGGCAGGCAAGGCTGACGGGCTCACTGTCGGCATTTTGATGGGGCTTTATGTTTTTGGCATTGGCAAGGCTGCCACCATGCCGGTGCATTTCTGGTTGCCCGCAGCCATGGTCGCACCGACACCGGTCAGCGCGTTTCTTCACGCGGTAGCCGTGGTTAAGGCCGGGGTGTTTTCGGTTCTCAAAATCACCGTTTATATCTTCGGTATAGACCTGCTCAGCTCAACCGGGGCCAGTGACTGGTTGTTGTATGTCAGTGCAGGCACGGTGTTGCTGGCATCTTTAATTGCCATGACCAAAGATAATCTCAAAGCACGACTGGCCTATTCCACCATCAGTCAGCTGGCCTATATTGTTGTTGGTGCCATGCTGGCAACACGACTGGGTATGATTGGCGGCGGCTTGCAGATTGCCATGCACGCGGTGGGTAAAATCACACTGTTCATGTGCGCCGGTGCCATATACACCGCTGCACACAAAACCAAAGTCAGTGAACTTGGCGGGCTTGGCCGGGTTATGCCGTATACATTTGTTGCTTTTTTCATCGGCTCACTCAGTATCATCGGTCTGCCGCCCATGGGGGGTGCGTGGAGCAAATGGTATCTGGCACTCGGCGCTCTGGAGGCTGACCAGTTGTTTGTTGTGGCAATTTTGATGATCTCGTCATTGCTCAATATCGCCTATCTTATGCCGATAACTTTCAATGGATTTTTTGGCAAACCGGCCGCTGGGGTTGAAACTGGAAAAATCAAGGAAGCACCGCTGGCCTGTCTGATTGCGATTGCCATGACGGCCACCGGCACCGTGCTCTTGTTTTTCTTCCCCGGCACAATTTTCGAGCTGCTTCAGCTCATCAAGACCCGTTAGGATTTGGAGCAATGGAAAACCACGAAAAAAAATATTTTCTCGATGATCCGCGCAACGTGCAACGGCTGCTGTATGTGTTTTACTTTATCAGCGCCTTGTCAATTTTTGCCGAGTTTTTCATCAAACGTTATGTCGACCATCCGTGGGAGGCCATATTCGGGTTTTACGGTATCTACGGTTTTGCTGCCTGTACCGTTCTGGTTCTGGCGGCAACGCAGATGCGTAAACTGATCATGCGCAAGGAAGACTATTATGATAACTAGTTTTCCTCCTTTTCTGATTTTCTTTATAGGTGCCGCACTGGTTACCGTAACTCAGGGACGGACGCGCTCGGCTATTCTTCTTGCCGTTCCGGTGTTGGGTGCACTCAACTTAATGCAACTCGCTGATGGTCTTCAGTTTCAAATACAGCTGTTCGACTACACATTAACGCTGGTGCGGGTGGACAAACTCAGCTTCCTGTTTGGCCTGCTGTTTCACATCGCAACACTTCTCGGCGTTATCTTCGCCCTGCATACGGATGATAAACTGGAGAGCACCTCCGGTCTGGTCTATGCTGGCAGTGCGCTTGGCGCTGTCTTTGCCGGTGATATGATCACGCTGTTCATTTTCTGGGAAGTGCTGGCGGTAAGCTCGGCCTTCGTGATCCTGGCGCGGCGTACCGAAAAATCATTACGAGCCGCCATGCGTTACCTCATCATTCAGGTAACCTCGGGCGTTATTTTGCTGGCCGGTGTGTTGATCTGGACGTACCAGACCGGCTCAATTGAATTTAGCTATATCGGTCTTGATGGTCTGGCCTCGTGGCTGATCTTCCTCGCCATCGGTATCAAGTGCTGCTTCCCGTTTTTGCACAACTGGCTCACCGATGCCTATCCCGAAGCCAGCCCCACCGGCACGGTGTTTTTGAGCGCCTTTACCACCAAGGTTGCAGTCTATGCTCTGGCACGCGCTTTTCCGGGCACTGAACTGCTGGTCTATATCGGCGCAACCATGGCCATGTTCCCGATTTTCTTTGCGGTGATAGAGAATGATCTGCGGCGTGTACTGGCTTATTCCCTGATCAACCAGGTGGGCTTCATGGTGGTTGGCATCGGCATTGGTACGGCACTGGCCATTAACGGCGCCATTTCACACGCCTTCAACGATGTCATTTTTAAAGGGCTTTTGTTCATGTCAATGGGAGCGGTTTTATATCGCACCGGCAAAATCAACGGGTCCGACCTTGGCGGGCTATACAAATCGATGCCGTGGACGACAACGTTCTGTATTGTCGGCGCTGCGTCAATTTCAGCATTTCCGCTGTTTTCCGGTTTTGTGTCAAAATCGATGGTGATGACGGCAGCTTTGGAGGAAGGTTACCCCATCGTCTGGCTGGCATTATTGTTTGCATCAGCGGGTGTTTTTCATCATGCCGGCATCAAAATCCCATTCTTTGCCTTCTTCGCTCATGACAGTGGTATCAGAACCAAGGAAGCACCGCTCAATATGCTCATCGCCATGGGGATAGCAGCGACACTTTCAATTTTTACCGGCGTTTATCCCTGGTTTTTATACGACCTGCTGCCGATGCCGGTCGACTATGAGCCCTATACGGCAGCGCACGTGCTGACCCAGATGCAGATTCTGCTGTTCTCGGCACTTGCCTTCGTGTGGTTGCAGAAAAAAGGCCTGTACCCACCAGAGTTGCCAGGCATCAACATCGACGTGGAATGGATTTACCGAAAAGCTTTACCGGCGGTGGCTGTGTGGCTTGTTTCGCTCGGTGCTCACTTCCGCATCGGTTCGCTGGCACGCGTACAACGGTGGCTTGAGCGTACATTCAATCAGATTTACCGCCATCATGGACCAAATGGCGTGTTCGCCAGAACCTGGGCAACCGGCAGTGCTGCTCTTTGGACAACTGTTATGCTGGCGCTCTATCTGTTGGTCTATTTCTCAGGGCAGATGGAAAACCTGTTTGTCGGCTTTTAGGAACTGTCGTCCACCTTGCAGCCCCAGTATTGTAACGCCACCAGGGCCTGATCACGGGATAATCTGTCGAAAAGGTTGCGTAGCGGATCCAACCTTTCCCGGCTGCCGATGATGCAGGGTTTGGCATTTACGAAACGCAACAATGCTTCATTGACACCGGCACGACTTGCGCCGATCGCCTTGGCGGCTACCAGAAAAGCTTCACCACCTTTATCATTTAATATGCGCGCAGCCGTTTGAGGAGACAGGCGGGCATTGGAGACCAATTGTTCAATTGCCCTGTCGTATTTGTCACTGACCAGCAGTTTGGCCAGTACGGTCAGGCGCTCATCGCTGATGTCGGCGGAGCACAGTGTTTTTTGGTGTTCCTGCCAGGCATCGTCCTCATACAAAAAGCCGGTAAGGGAGCGTTGATCGCACAGGTATGTCAGCAGAATATATTCGCGTATCTGACCGGGAACATGCCAAAACAGTTCCATCGCGTCAGCGGCAGCAATTTCCGGTCGAAACAAAATGGCATTTTGCAGGGTGATATTATCTTTGGCGCGGGCGATAAGATCACTCAGGGTTCTGGTAGAAATTTTTGAACCGGTGTTCATCAGCACGGCTTTGACAATATCTTCAGTACCAATATCAACAAGAAGATCGGACACCAGCGGTGAGAGATTTTTTCGGCTGGCGATGTTTAACTGTTCTGGTTGTTCACATCGATGAGCAATTTCGACGAGATCAATATCGTGCAAGTCACCGAACTGTAAAAGCGGCCCTGAAATATTAAAGCGCCCGCAGCGCGCCAGTTTTAATGCCAGTCTTGGTGCAGTTTCCACAGTGTTGGCCAATCGCTCAGCCAGCCTTTCCAGCACGGTTTGGGATAAAGCGTCCCAGTCACGCAGGAGCAGGGTTTCGGCAAAGACACGCTCGTTTGGCATGACGTGAGTTGACGGCAGAAACAGGAAATCAATCAACCGCTTTAACGAGCGCTGCCCGAGCATTTGCGTTGCACCAGGTGGTGCTTTGTCCACCGGATCCATCACGGCGCAATCAACAATAGGATCGGTTTTGGTCGAGCTTAATTCTGCCACACTCAGCCTTACATCTGTTAAATATTCCTCTGTATTTTGGTTATACTTTAAATTCAGCAACTTTAGATGAAGTTACTTGTTACTATTTATAATTTATTCAATTATTATTTGAGTTATATTGATTTTAAACTTGTTTTATATTTAACTTAATTTGGTTCTACATTTGATTAAATTTCGAGCTATCAGACAGCCATGGTGCTATTGAATTAACCGGGGCCATCGATTAACTCTAGATCATGCTTTTGATTTTGGCCGGGGGAATATTTTAGGGAAATTCAGTGATGACAGTTGATCCAGGACACACGCGCAAAAAAATTGAAAAGACGGATGAGGAATGGCGCCAACAACTGACGCCAGAGCAATATGATGTCACCCGTCGCGCTGGCACGGAACGCGCATTCACCGGGGCTAACTGGGACGAGAAAGCTGCTGGAACCTACTTTTGCGTTGGCTGCGACAGCTCTTTGTTCAGATCAGAAACAAAATTTGATTCAGGTACTGGCTGGCCGAGCTTTTATGCCCCCGTTGAGGCCGATGCGGTTGAGGAACATGAAGACAGGGGATTTTTCAGCCGCCGCACTGAAATCAGGTGTGCGACTTGCGATGCTCATCTCGGCCATGTTTTCCCTGATGGGCCCAAGCCAACGGGCTTAAGATATTGCATGAACGGCAATGCCATGAAATTTACAAAGGATTGAGTTAAGTGTCTTCAATACCCAAAGCTGCCAGAATTCCTTCGACGATGACCAATCACGGAATTACCCGTGAAGATGATTATGCCTGGTTGCGGGCTGATAACTGGCAGGAGGTTATGCGCGATCCTGAGGTTTTGCCCGCTGACATCAAAGCTTATCTCGATCAGGAAAATGCCTACTGCAAAGATATGATGGCAGATACAACTGAATTACAGGAAAAGCTGTTTGAAGAAATGAAGGGGCGCATCAAACAGGATGATTCAAGTGT
>VAPL010454105.1_pt1 | contig 16704 bp, 10 predicted proteins | sample 3395061 | NCBI WGS metagenome assembly VAPL01 (sample SAMN08290444, study PRJNA428436) | hydrothermal vent metagenome | isolation source: Deep-sea hydrothermal vent chimney 2 | place: Pacific Ocean: Juan De Fuca Ridge | depth 2182 m m | reverse complement strand
GGTGGCAGCGGGACTGTCAATAGCGATAGCACTGCAAGCAGAAGTTGGGCGAAATGCGAGGGTGTTTGTTCGTGAATCGCGTACTGAAATTAGAAAAGTAGTATGGCCTACTCGGAAAGAAACGATAATGTCAAGATTACTGGTATTGGTAATGGTGACACTTGTCGGTATTTTTTTGTGGTTATTGGATATGTTTCTAGGTTGGGCTGTGCAGATATTAACCGGGCAGGGGGGGGTAACTTAATGTCCTTGAGATGGTATGTCGTGCACGCGTACTCTGGTTTTGAGCAACAAGTAAAACGTTCCTTGGCAGAACGCATTGCGCGCATGGGTATGGAAGACAAGTTCGGTGACATTCTTGTGCCGACCGAAGAAGTGGTTGAAATGCGCGAAGGTCAGAAGAGACGCAGTGAACGTAAATTTTTCCCAGGCTATGTGCTCGTGCAAATGGATCTGGATGATGATAGTTGGCATTTGGTAAAAGATGTACCCAAAGTGCTTGGTTTTATTGGGGGAACTGGCGATCGGCCTGCGCCTATATCTGATCGGGAAGCCCAATCAATTCTGGATAGAGTGCAAGAGGGGGTTGATAAACCAAGGCCTAAAGTCTTGTTTGAAGCAGGTGAAGTGGTGCGCATTACCAATGGTCCTTTTAATGATTTTAATGGTGTGGTTGAAGAAGTGGATTACGTAAAAAGCCGAATTCGGGTTGCTGTTTTGATTTTTGGCCGCTCTACACCCGTTGACCTGGAATTTGGTCAGGTAGAAAAAGGCTGAACTGCAAGTAACAAAAGCACTAAGCACAAATTTTAACACGCGAATTTTAACAACAGGGGAGCTTTGTAGCAGACTTGTAGTCCAATACAGGTTGTTGCAACATATCGTTGCAACATACGAAGCGCTTGCACCCACACAGGAGTAAAACATGGCGAAAAAAATTGAAGCCTATATCAAGTTACAGGTAAAGGCGGGCCAAGCCAATCCCAGTCCACCCGTAGGTCCTGCGTTAGGACAACACGGTGTGAATATTATGGAGTTTTGTAAAGCGTTTAATGCTCAAACGCAAAATGTAGAGCAAGGTATGCCAATTCCCGTTGTGATCTCGGTTTACAGTGATCGCAGTTTTACATTTATTACGAAAACGCCACCTGCATCAATTTTATTGAAGAAGGCCGCTAATCTTAAAAGCGGTAGTGCCGAGCCTAATCGTAATAAAGTTGGCAAAGTAAATCGCCAACAATTAGAAGACATAGCCACAACGAAAATGCCTGACCTGACCGCGGCTGATATGGATGCTGCTGTTCGCACTATCGCGGGCAGTGCACGTAGTATGGGTATCGAAACGGAAGGGGTTAAATAATGGTGGGGTTATCAAAGCGTAATAAGGCAATTAAAGATAAGGTTGAACCCGGTAAGCAATACGCAATCAAAGATGCAATTGCGATATTAAAAGAATTGCCCGCAATCAAGTTTGTTGAATCCGTTGATGTGAGTGTTAATTTGGGTGTCGATCCAAGAAAATCTGATCAAGTGGTTCGCGGTTCAACCGTATTACCGCGAGGTACAGGTAAGACAGTACGCGTCGCTGTGTTTGCCCAAGGCGAAAATGCAGATAAGGCAAAAAAAGCGGGCGCTGACATCGTCGGTTTTGAGGATCTTGCGGAGCAAATTAAGGGCGGTGTTATGGATTTTGACGTTGTTATTGCAACGCCGGACGCTATGCGTGTAGTGGGCCAGTTAGGCCAGGTTTTAGGCCCGCGTGGTTTGATGCCCAATCCTAAAGTTGGCACAGTGACAACAGATGTGACCACTGCGGTAAAGAATGCCAAAGGTGGCCAGGTAAGGTATCGAACGGATAAAGCCGGCATAATTCATTGTTCTATCGGCAAAGCAGATTTTGAAGCAGACGCGATTACTGAAAATCTCCATATGTTGTTAGCTGATTTGCAAAAAGCGAAACCAAGTTCGGCTAAAGGTATCTACCTGAAAAAAATTACGATTTCTACAACAATGGGTCCCGGAATTGCGATTGACCAGTCGTCGCTGTGATATGAATTAGTGCTTAGTACTTTAAGTCCTAAGCAAGAAAGACTTTGGATAACCAGCATTGCTGGTAATCGTCAAAGACCGTAGGTGTAGATACTTAATTGATTTAATAAGTATTGATTTATTAAGTCGGCCTACGTAGGCGGTAACATTCTAAACAGGTATGAAATCCCTTTTGGGGGTCACTCACTCTGTAGGTGTGCCGACGAACTAAAGGGCGTGTGTAGGCTGTATGTAAGAGTATTGCACACTTTTATTCATTTAACATTCATTTAATACGAGGTAATTCGCATGGCTCTGAATATAGATCAGAAAAAAGCGATCGTCTCTGAAGTTTCTGAAATTGCTGTCAATGCGCATTCTGCAATAGCTGCTGAGTACAACGGCCTTTCTGTAGGTCAGTTAACAGAGTTACGTTGTAAAGCTAGAGAATCAGGTGTGTATATGCGAGTAGTGAAAAACTCACTCGCAAAAAGAGCAGTTGAAGGAACTGACTTTGCTTGTATAAGCGATGCGTTGGTTGGCCCCCTTATTTTGGCATTTTCACAAGAAGACCCGGGTGCAGCTGCACGTGTTGTGTCGGATTTTGCCAAAGATAATGACCGGCTGGTCGTCAAAATTGTTTCAATAGGTGGCAAGTTACTTGCGCCTGATGAGATAACGCGTCTTGCAAAAATGCCAACAAAGGATCAAGCGATCAGTATGTTGATGTCTGTCATGCAGGCACCGGTAACCAAGCTTGTCCGTACCTTGGCAGAACCACACGGAAAACTGGTTCGCACCCTTGCAGCAGTAAGAGACCAGAAGCAATCCGCATAAGACTGTTTTGTTACAACTTTTTGTTACAACTCTATTATTACAAAAAGTATTATTAATTTAATTTAGGTTATTTAAAGATAACAGGAGATTTAACATGGCTGTATCTAAAGAAGATATTTTAGACACTATTTCAAACATGAGCGTAATGGACGTCGTTGAATTAATTGAAGCAATGGAAGAAAAATTTGGCGTTTCTGCTGCTGCTGCCGTCGCGGCTGCGCCTGTCGCTGCTGCTGCTGCTGAAGCCGCTGTGGAACAGACTGAGTTTGATGTTGTTTTAACTAGTTTTGGTGATAACAAGGTCGCTGTTATTAAAGCGGTACGTGCAATCACCGGCTTGGGTCTTAAAGAGGCTAAAGAAATGGTTGAAAGCGCACCGGTTGCGGTTAAAGAAGGCGCTACCAAAGATGAGGCTGAAGGGGTTAAGAAACAACTCGAGGAAGCGGGCGCAGCAGCTGAGTTAAAGTAACACACTTTGTCAATATTTGTGGGTTTGATAGCTTTTTTTAAGCTTTTTTTTAAAAATAATACATCGCCTGGCGTAGTTAACGTACGCCAGCGATGTTTGTTGTTTGCCCGCTTTTTGTTTGTTAAACACGCACCAAGTGATAAATTTCTTTTTAGATAAAAGATGGGGAATATTTGATGACCTATTCGTTTACTCAGAAAAAACGTATACGCAAAAATTTCGGCAAGCAGCCGGACCAGTTAGAGGTACCTTATTTGCTTGCTATACAGGTCGATTCATATAAAGCATTTTTGCAGGAACATGCATCGGAAGATGAACGTGCTGACGAAGGTCTGCAGGCCGCGTTTAAAACAGTATTTCCGATTGTAAGCTATTCTGGATTTGCAGCACTTGAGTATGTTAGTTACCGTTTAGGTGAGCCTGGCTTTGACGTTAGAGAATGTCAATTGCGTGGCCTTACATACGGTGCTCCCCTTCGAGTAAAAGTGCGTCTGGTAATTTATGACAAGGAGGCACCCGCCGGTGCGAAGAACGTAAAAGATATCAGAGAGCAGGAAATTTATATGGGCGAAATGCCCCTGATGACAGATAATGGAACCTTTGTCATTAATGGTACGGAAAGGGTTATCGTATCCCAGTTGCATCGCTCTCCAGGTGTGTTTTTCGACCATGATAAAGGCAAGACGCATTCTTCAGGAAAATTATTATACCATGCGCAGGTAATACCTTACCGGGGTTCTTGGCTGGATTTTGAATTTGATCCAAAAGATTGTGTTTTTGTCAGGATTGACCGACGCCGCAAATTACCCGCAACCATTCTGTTGCGTGCGCTTGGTTATAATTCCCAAGAAATTCTGGGTATGTTTTTTGATACTGATTCTTTTAAATTGACCAAAAACGGTATCGCGTTGAGTCTTAAACCTGAAAGATTGCGTGGTGAAACAGCGTTATTTGATATCAAAATTAAAAACAAGGTTATTATCGAGAAAAGTCGCCGAATTACTGCAAAACATACGCGCGAGTTGGAAAAATCAGGTGCAAAAACCCTCGATGTGCCTCACGAATACCTGTATGAGAAAGTGATTGCTCATGACATTATAGATGAAGAAAGTGGTGAAATTGTTGCTGATGCGAATGATGTTATTACAGAGGAGTTGTTGGAAAAGATCATTGCCTCAGGAACAAAAGAAATAAAAACGATTTATATCAATGAGCTTGATCGTGGCTCGTATATGTCCGATACATTGCGTTTAGATAGCACGCGAACGGATTTGGAAGCATTGGTAGAAATTTATAGAATGATGAGACCGGGAGAGCCACCGACCAAAGAGGCTGCTCAAACATTATTTAATAACTTGTTTTTCAATCTGGACCGCTATGATTTGTCCGCAGTAGGCCGGATGAAATTCAACCGTCGTCTTGGCCGGTCGGAAACCACCGGAGAAAGCACGTTAGCGAAAGAAGATATAATAGATGCACTGAAAATGCTGTTAACGATTAGAAATGGCCATGGCAGTGTTGATGATATTGATCATTTAGGCAATCGACGTATACGTAGTGTCGGTGAAATGATTGAGAACCAGTTTAGGACCGGCTTGGTGCGGGTCGAGCGAGCTGTGAAGGAACGCTTGAGTTTGGCTGAATCGGATAACCTAATGCCACAGGAAATGATTAACGCTAAACCGGTTGCGGCGGCGATTAAGGAGTTTTTTGGCTCCAGTCAATTGTCTCAATTTATGGATCAAAATAATCCGCTTTCGGAGGTAACCCATAAACGTCGTGTTTCAGCATTAGGCCCTGGTGGTTTGACCAGAGAGAGGGCTGGGTTTGAAGTGCGTGATGTTCATCCGACGCATTATGGCCGCGTCTGCCCGATTGAGACACCTGAAGGGCCAAACATTGGTTTGATTAACTCCCTGGCTGTGTATGCCAGAACAAACGAATATGGTTTTCTTGAGACGCCTTACCGTAAGGTAATTAACGGTAAGGTAACCGAAACAATCGAGTATTTATCTGCGATAGAAGAAGGTAATTTTGTTATTGCCCAGGCAAATGCCAGTGTCGATAACAAGAATCGCTTGGTTGATAATTTTGTACCTGTGCGTCACGAAAACGCAACGACAATCGCACCTTCTAAAAATGTTCAATACATTGATGTATCGCCGCGACAGATAGTATCTGTTGCAGCGTCATTAATACCGTTTCTTGAGCACGACGATGCGAACCGCGCGTTGATGGGGTCAAACATGCAGCGTCAAGCTGTACCGACATTACGTGCAGAAAAACCGCTTGTCGGAACGGGAATGGAAGAGGTTGTTGCGGTTGATTCGGGTGTAACCGTTATTGCCGATCGCGGTGGTAAAGTTGAATCCGTGGATGCGGCGCGCATAGTTGTGCGGGTAAATGATGATGAAACCATACCAGGTAAACCCGGAGTGGATATTTATAATCTGATTAAATATACACGTTCCAATCAGAACACCTGCATTAATCAAAAACCATTGGTGAAGTCAGGTGATGTTGTTGCCAGGGGGGATGTACTTGCAGATGGACCGTCTACCGATATGGGCGAGCTTGCCCTGGGGCAGAATATGTTGGTCGCATTTATGCCCTGGAATGGTTACAACTTCGAAGATTCTATTTTAATCTCTGAACGGATTGTGCAGGAAGACCGGTTTACGACTATTCATATTGAGGAGTTAACTTGTGTCGCACGAGATACAAAATTAGGATCGGAAGAAGTCAGTGGAGATATTCCAAATGTAGGTGAGTCTGCATTATCAAAACTGGATGAGTCCGGCATTGTTTATGTTGGCGCTGAGGTGAATCCAGGTGATATTCTCGTCGGTAAAGTGACACCTAAGGGTGAGACCCAGTTAACACCTGAAGAAAAATTGTTACGCGCCATTTTCGGTGAGAAAGCGTCGGATGTAAAAGATACGTCACTGCGTGTTCCATCAGGTATGGATGGAACGGTTATAGATGTGCAGGTATTTACGCGCGATGGCGTAACCAAAGACGCACGTGCCAAATACATTGAAGAAACGGCACTGGAAAAAGTTAAAAAAGACTTGTTCGATCAATATCGTATTTTGGAGAACGACACTTACGATCGCGTTGAAACCATGTTAACTGGGAAAGTAGCTGCAGGCGGACCTAACGGCTTAAAAGCGGGCGTGAAAATCACCCCGGCTTATCTCACGGAATTGCCACGGGATAATTGGTTTGAAGTGCGGTTAAAGAGCGATTCGGCGAACAGCCAACTTGAAAAGGTCGTTGAACAGCTTAAGTTACAACGTGCCGAATTAGATCAGAGATTTGAGACACAAAAAGTAAAATTAACATCGGGTGATGAATTGGCGCCCGGTGTTTTGAAAATGGTTAAGGTCTATTTGGCAGTCAAGCGGCGCATTCAACCCGGCGATAAAATGGCGGGGCGTCACGGAAACAAAGGCGTTATTTCACAAATTGTACCTGTAGAAGATATGCCGTATCTTGAAGACGGTACGCCAGTCGATGTTGTTTTGAATCCACTTGGTGTGCCATCACGAATGAACGTCGGGCAGGTGCTTGAATTACACCTTGGTTGGGCTGCAAAAACATTAGGTTTGAAAATTGGCGGTATGCTTGATCAGAATAAAGATGTAGTCGATATTCGAAAATTTCTGGACAAAGTATATAACACCAGTGGGCGTCAAGAAGATCTGGACTCATTTTCCGACAATGAATTGCTTGAGTTGGCAGGAAATTTACGCGCAGGTGTGCCGATGGGTACGCCGGTGTTTGATGGTGCGGCTGAAGAAGAGATTAAAGGAATGCTGGAGTTAGCTGACTTACCCAGTAATGGGCAAACAACATTAATAAATGGCCGTACAGGTGAGTGTTTCGATAGGCAAGTGTCAGTGGGTTATATGTATGTGTTGAAATTGAATCACTTGGTCGACGATAAAATGCACGCACGTTCTACCGGACCATACAGTCTGGTGACGCAGCAACCACTAGGTGGTAAAGCACAATTTGGTGGTCAGCGGTTTGGTGAGATGGAGGTCTGGGCTCTTGAAGCTTATGGCGCCGCATACACGTTACAAGAAATGCTGACGGTTAAGTCAGATGATGTGAATGGCCGCACCAAAGTTTATAAGAATATTGTGGATGGTGACCACAGAATGGAACCGGGTATGCCAGAGTCATTTAATGTGTTGCTCAAGGAAATTCGTTCTTTGGGGATCGACATCGAATTAGAGCAAAATTAGCTACTAAGCTACTAACTAACTATAAGTTACTAGAAGCACTGTTTTATAGCTTATTACTACATTTTATTATGTCTTTTTACTACGATTTTTTATTAGCTTTTTATTAGCTTTTTATTAGTAACGGGATATAAAAATATATAGCGGCGGCAACGCCGCGCCCTAGCAGGAGAGACGATGAAAGATCTACTCAACCTACTCAAGCAACAGAACCAAATAGAAGATTTCGATAGCATTCGTATCGGATTGGCATCGCCTGGAAAAATTCGTTCCTGGTCATATGGCGAGGTTAAAAAACCGGAAACTATTAACTACAGAACGTTTAAGCCTGAACGAGACGGCTTGTTTTGCGCAAAAATATTTGGTCCTATTAAGGATTATGAATGTCTATGTGGTAAATACAAGCGCTTGAAACACCGTGGTGTCATTTGTGAAAAATGTGGCGTGGAAGTGACGCTCGCAAAAGTGCGGCGCGATCGTATGGGACATATTGAACTGGCTAGCCCGGTCGCACATATCTGGTATTTGAAGTCGCTTCCATCACGTATTGGTTTATTGTTGGACATGACCTTGCGGGATATTGAACGTGTTCTCTATTTTGAGGCATTTGTCGTTGTCGATCCAGGTATGACGCAGCTCGAACGAGGTCAATTATTGTCGGATGAATCCTATCTTGATGCCATAGAAGAGTACGGCGATGAATTTGATGCGCGCATGGGTGCCGATGCGGTGCTTTCGTTATTACGTAGCACTGATTTAAAAGAAGAAGGTGCTCGATTACGTTCTGAATTACCGGATACGACATCGGAAACAAAATTAAAGAAAATTACCAAGAGATTAAAGTTGATTGAATCATTCCTTGGTTCCGGCAATAAAGCAGAATGGATGATTATGACGGTGTTGCCGGTATTGCCACCTGAATTGCGGCCTTTGGTGCCGCTAGATGGTGGTCGATTTGCCACGTCTGACTTGAATGATCTTTATCGTAGGGTGATTAACCGTAACAATCGCTTGAAACGACTGCTGGATCTTAATGCACCTGACATTATCGTGCGAAATGAAAAACGCATGTTGCAGGAATCAGTCGATGCGTTGCTGGACAATGGCCGTCGTGGACGGGCTATCACCGGTTCAAACAGACGTCCTTTAAAATCTTTAGCCGATATGATTAAAGGTAAACAGGGACGTTTTCGCCAGAACCTGTTAGGTAAACGCGTGGATTATTCTGGTCGATCTGTGATTGTGGTCGGGCCGACGTTGAAATTACATCAATGTGGTTTGCCTAAGAAAATGGCATTAGAGCTTTTCAAACCCTTTATATTTAGCAAACTGGAGCTACGTGGTCTTGCGACCACCATCAAGGCCGCCAAGAAAATGGTCGAAAAGGAAGGTCCCGAGGTGTGGGATATTCTGGAAGAAGTTATTCGTGAACACCCGATCATGTTAAATCGCGCACCTACGTTGCATCGATTGGGTATACAGGCGTTTGAACCGGTGTTAATTGAGGGTAAAGCGATTCAATTGCATCCATTGGTTTGTACCGCGTTTAATGCTGACTTTGATGGCGACCAAATGGCGGTACACGTACCCCTGTCTTTGGAAGCACAGCTCGAAGCCCGTGCTTTAATGATGTCGACCAATAATATTTTGTCACCGGCTAATGGTGAGCCGATTATTGTGCCATCGCAAGACGTTGTTTTGGGATTGTATTATATGACCCGCGAACGTGTAAATGTTAAAGGCGAAGGATTCATTTTTGCAAATACCGTCGAAGTCGATCGCGCTTATGAAAATCGAGCAGTGGAACTTCACGCAAAAGTAAAAGTACGCATTGATGAATATATTGAAGATGACAATGGCGAAAACAATCTCAACAGAAAGAAACGAACACGTATTGTTGATACCACAGTAGGCCGCGCATTATTATCTGAAATTTTACCGAAAGGCTTAAGTTATGACTTAATTAATCAGGCGATGACAAAAAAAGCGATTTCTCGTGTAATTAATATTTGTTATAGAGAAGTGGGCTTGAAAGAAACAGTTATTTTTGCTGATCAACTGATGTATACCGGATTTAGATACGCTACTTATTCCGGCGTTTCAATTGGTGTCGATGACATGGTCGTGCCGGAAGACAAAGTGACCATTATCGATGTTGCGGAAGCGCAGGTAGAAGAGATTGCTGAGCAATATAACTCCGGGCTTGTGACCAACGGTGAACGTTATAACAAAGTTATCGATATCTGGTCGCGTACAAATGACCAAGTCGCTAAAGCGATGATGGATAAACTGGGAACAGAGGACGTTAAAAACGCAGAAGGCGAAACCGTTAAGCAGGATTCCTTTAATTCAATTTATATGATGGCGGATTCTGGCGCGCGAGGTAGTGCCGCTCAGATACGTCAATTGGCAGGTATGCGTGGTTTAATGGCGAAGCCGGATGGTTCTATTATTGAAACGCCCATTACCGCTAACTTCCGTGAAGGTTTGAATGTATTGCAGTACTTTATCTCTACTCACGGCGCACGAAAAGGTTTGGCCGATACGGCATTAAAAACAGCAAACTCAGGTTATCTGACACGCCGTCTGGTGGATGTTGCACAGGATCTTGCTGTGAAGAAAGGCGATTGCGGTACAACGAATGGCTTGATGATGACGCCTATCATTGAAGGTGGTGACGTTGTTGAACCGTTGCGGGAAAGGGTATTGGGTCGTGTCGTCGCTGAAGACGTTAAGTTGCCCGGAGGAACAGACAATGAAATAGCGATAAAAGCAGGCACTTACCTTGATGAGCAATGGATGGATCGCTTAGAAGAAATGAGCATAGACCAGATCAAGGTCAGGTCTGCCATGACCTGCGAAACGCGTTACGGTGTTTGTGTTGCTTGTTATGGTCGTGACCTGGGGCGTGGTCATAAGGTTAACGCTGGGGAAGCGGTGGGCGTTATCGCAGCACAGTCAATTGGTGAACCTGGTACGCAGTTAACCATGCGGACGTTCCACATTGGTGGCGCTGCATCGCGTGCAGCAGCGCAAAACAGCATCGAAGTGAAGTCGATTGGTATTGCCCGCTTACACAATATTAAATTAGTCGAACATAAAAGTGGTCATAATGTTGCCGTATCTCGTTCAGGTGAACTGACCGTTCTGGATTCTCATGGGCGTGAACGTGAGCGCTATAAAGTGCCTTACGGTGCGGTTATTACCGCTAAAGAAGGGCAAGAGGTTGCTGCAGGTCAAATCGTTGCAAATTGGGACCCACATACACACCCAATCGTGACCGAAGTCGCGGGTTTGGTGAAATTCAGTGATTTTGTTGACGGTGTCACTGTTCAACAACAAGTCGATGATGTAACAGGTTTAACCAGCCTGGTAGTGACAGATCCCAAGCAGCGCGGTAGCGCAGCCAAGGATTTGCGCCCGATGGTTAAACTGGTCGATGCAAATGGCGACGACCTCAGTTTGGCGGGAACAGAAATTCCAGCGCATTACAATCTACCCGCGGGCGCAATTGTTAGCTTGCAGGACACCAGCGAAGTGGGTGTTGGTGATGTTATTGCACGTATTCCACAGGAATCCTCAAAAACGCGTGATATTACTGGTGGTTTACCGCGTGTTGCCGAGTTATTTGAAGCGAGAAAACCGAAGGAACCGTCTATTCTGGCGGAAATTACCGGTACAATCAGCTTTGGTAAGGAAACCAAGGGTAAACAACGCTTAGTTATTACGCCTTTTGAAGGCGACCATTACGAAGTGTTAATACCCAAATGGCGTCATGTCACGGTATTTGAAGGCGAACACGTAGAACAAGGTGAAGTTATCGTCGAGGGTGCACCGAACCCACATGATATTTTGCGTTTATTGGGTGTAGAAGCGTTGGCAAATTACATTACCAATGAAGTGCAGGATGTATATCGTTTGCAGGGTGTAAAAATAAACGACAAGCACATTGAAGTCATTGTTAGACAGATGTTGCGCAAAGTTGAGATTGCCGCACCGGGTGATACACAGTTTCTACATGGCGAACAGGTAGAAAAGGCGCGTGTTATGGAAGTCAACGACGCCATCATAAAGGACGGCAAACAACCCGCTATCATTGCACCTCTTTTACTGGGTATTACTAAAGCGTCTTTGGGTACCGAATCATTTATTTCGGCTGCCTCCTTCCAGGAAACAACGCGAGTGCTTACCGAGGCGTCTGTTAGCGGTAAAAAGGATTATTTACGTGGTCTGAAGGAAAACGTCATCGTTGGACGGTTAATTCCCGCCGGAACCGGTATGGCTTACCATAATGAGCGCCGACGAAAACGCGGCCTGGATCTTGAGGATGATGCGACCCCAGTGAATAAGGACGAAGAGGCGAAATCGATACAAGGTGATATTGAGGAACCGGTTAGTTAGCCATTGGCGATACGTGTCTATTACATTGGGATTTATAGGGATATACGTCGGCGTTGTTACTGATCACGGAGTACTGGGACGTAGATTAATGCGGTATTGACAGTATTGCCGGACAGGATCCGTAATACCGATATTTATTATTAAATTGAAGGGTTTGATTGATGGGTAGTGCTTGACAGAATGCAGGCATCTGCCTAAAATCCCCCGACTCCTTTGACAGGCAGAAGGTCCTTTTGCCTGTCATTTTATTATGGGCTGTCATAAAGGCCTTTTTTTGGTACAGCCGTTTTGTCAAAACTGGATATTTTAACTGGTGTTGACAAAGAACGCAGAAAATACAGAGACTTACGAATGGCGACAATCAATCAGTTAGTGCGAAAACCACGGGTTCGTCAAAAGACGAAAAGTAATGTACCCGCGCTAAATGCGTGTCCTCAAAAACGGGGCGTTTGCACGCGTGTTTATACTACGACACCGAAGAAACCTAATTCAGCATTACGTAAAGTCGCCCGTGTTCGTCTGACTAATGGCATGGAAGTCACTACCTATATCGGTGGTGAAGGGCATAACTTGCAGGAGCACTCGGTTATCTTGATTCGCGGTGGTCGTGTTAAAGATTTACCCGGTGTGCGATATCACACTGTTCGAGGATCTCTGGATACCTCGGGTGTTGAAGGCAGAAAACGTGGTCGCTCCAAGTATGGTACCAAGCGTCCTAAAACATAGAAATTATCAGATAGACACTATTTATAGTACATAGTTATAGTACATAGGTTAAACGAATGGCCAGAAGACGAGAAGCAGGAAAGCGACCAGTAATCCCCGATCCGAAATACGGAGATGTCACGCTTTCCAAGTTTATTAACATGATCATGCGCGATGGTAAGAAATCGATCGCAGAAGGCGTTATTTATGGTGCGCTGAATCGTATTGAAGAAAAGAAAAAAAGTGATCCAAATGAAGTGTTAGGAAAGGCATTGGATAATGTCAGGCCCATGGTTGAAGTCAAATCGAGACGTGTGGGCGGAGCGACTTATCAGGTGCCTGTTGAAGTGCGAGCTGATCGACGAACTGCATTGGCAATGCGCTGGTTAGTTGAAGCAGCGCGTAAACGAAGTGAAAAGTCCATGGGTATGCGATTAGCGGCAGAGATTTTAGATGCGTGTGAGAATCGCGGTACTGCGGTTAAGAAACGAGAAGATACACATAAAATGGCAGAGGCAAACAAAGCGTTTGCTCATTACCGTTGGTAAGGTACGTTGGTAAGGTCCGTTAGTAAGATAATTACGTCTTTTAACAAATAACACTAAACTAAATAGGCATTAGAGATAAGAACGTGGCACGTAAAACACCCATAGAACAGTATCGTAACATCGGCATTATGGCGCATATTGATGCTGGTAAGACAACGACGACAGAGCGAGTTTTGTTTTACACCGGTGTTTCCCATAAAATCGGGGAAGTGCATGATGGCGCTGCAACCATGGATTGGATGGAGCAGGAGCAAGAGCGTGGTATTACGATTACTTCTGCCGCGACGACCTGTTTTTGGCAGGGAATGGATAAGCAGTTTCCGCAACATCGAATTAATATAATCGATACTCCCGGGCACGTGGATTTTACCATTGAGGTAGAGCGTTCCTTGCGCGTATTGGACGGTGCTTGTGCTGTTTTTTGCGCAGTAGGTGGTGTTGAGCCGCAATCAGAAACGGTGTGGCGTCAGGCGAATAAATATAAAGTCCCGCGTATGGCGTTTGTTAATAAAATGGATCGCGCTGGTGCAAATTTTTTGCGTGTGGTTGATCAGATTAAAGATCGCTTGGGTGCTAACCCTGTTCCGCTTCAGTTAGCGATTGGTGCTGAAGAAGGTTTTAAAGGCGTTGTTGACCTTATTGGCCGAAGAGCAATATTTTGGAATGAAGATGACCGGGGTGTTACTTACGAAGCCAGTGATATTCCTTCGGATATGCAGGAAGAATGTGGTGTATGGCGAGAAAAATTAATCGAAGCCGCCGCAGAAGCTAATGAAGAGCTAATGGAAAAATACCTTGAAGAAGGTGATTTGTCTGAAGATGAAATTAAGCAAGGTATTCGAATACGCACATTAGCGAATGAGATTGTTCCTTGTTTATGCGGATCTGCATTTAAAAATAAGGGTGTACAGGCGATGCTTGATGCCATTGTTGAATTTATGCCTTCGCCTGTCGATGTACCGGCTATCAAGGGCATTCTTGATGATAAGGAAGGAACAGAGGCTGAGCGTCCGTCTTCTGATGACGAGCCATTTGCCGCTTTGGCGTTTAAAATTGCCACAGATAAATTTGTAGGTACGTTAACATTTTTCCGGGTTTATTCCGGCGTGCTTAATTCGGGTGACTTTGTCTATAACCCGGTTAAGCATAAAAAAGAACGCATTGGTCGAATTGTGCAAATGCATTCGAACAATCGCGAAGAAATTAAAGAAGTAAGAGCGGGCGACATTGCGGCCGCGATCGGCCTCAAAGATGTCACCACAGGTGAGACATTGTGTGATGTAAATAAAGTCATTACATTGGAGCGTATGGACTTCCCGGAGCCCGTTATCTCTGTCGCTATAGAGCCAAAAACAAAACCGGATCAGGAAAAAATGGGAGTCGCATTAAGCAAGCTCGCGCAGGAAGACCCGTCTTTTCGAGTGCACACTGATCAGGAATCGGGTCAAACAATTATTTCCGGTATGGGTGAATTGCACCTGGATATTATTGTTGATCGAATGAAGCGCGAGTTTATGGTCGAAGCGAACGTCGGTGCGCCGCAAGTTGCGTACCGCGAAACAATTAAAAAATTGGTTGAAAATGAAGGTAAGTTTGTTCGACAGTCGGGTGGTCGTGGTCAGTATGGCCATGTGTGGTTACGAATTGAGCCACAGGAACCTGGTGCGGGTTACGAATTCGTCAATGAAATTGTCGGTGGTGTGGTACCAAGAGAATATATTTCATCAGTAGATAAAGGTATTCAGGAACAAATGGAAAATGGTGTTATTGCCGGCTTCCCTGTTGTCGATGTCAAGGTTTCACTTTATGACGGCTCTTATCATGAAGTTGACTCGAATGAAATGGCATTCAAAATAGCCGGTTCGATGGGATTCAAGAGCGGTGCATTATTGGCGAACCCGGTGCTACTTGAACCAATGATGAAAATTGAAGTCGTTACGCCAGAAGATTATATGGGTGATGTCATGGGTGACTTGAATCGCCGCCGTGGTCTTGTGCAGGGTATGGATGATTCTGTGTCGGGTAAAGTTATTAACGCAGAAGTTCCTCTTGCAGAAATGTTTGGTTATGCCACTGATTTGCGATCTGCAACGCAGGGACGGGCAACCTACTCTATGGAATTTTCCAAATATAAAGAAGCGCCAGCGAGTATTGCGGAAGCGGTTATTAAGAAAATGTCATAACCGGATTTCGGTATAGGACTAGCTCTGCTTTAGCAGCTATTAGGTATACTTTGGTTATTAAATAGATATTAATTGAATTTTAGATAAAAGGTTATTTAGTTAATCAAATATTAGAATACGAGGTGAATGACGGTGTCCAAAGAAAAATTTGATCGATCAAAGCCGCATGTGAATGTAGGCACGATAGGCCACGTAGATCATGGTAAGACGACGTTAACGGCGGCGTTGACGAAGGTACTTGCGGAACAGTTCGGTGGAGAATTCAAGGCGTATGATCAGATAGATAATGCGCCCGAAGAACGGGCACGCGGAATCACGATTGCGACCGCGCATGTAGAATATGAAAGTGAGAATCGCCACTATGCGCACGTAGACTGCCCTGGGCACGCGGACTATGTAAAGAACATGATCACCGGGGCCGCGCAAATGGATGGCGCGATCCTGGTATGTTCAGCCGCGGATGGCCCGATGCCACAAACGCGGGAACACATCTTATTGTCGCGTCAGGTAGGTGTGCCTTATATCGTGGTTTACTTGAACAAAGCGGATATGGTGGATGACGCAGAATTACTTGAATTGGTGGAAATGGAAGTCAGAGAATTACTGGACAAGTATAAATTTCCAGGTGATGACACACCGGTGATAATTGGCTCCGCGTTAAAGGCGCTGGAAGGGGATACTAGCGATATTGGTGTGCCGTCGATTGTGAAGCTGGTGGAAGAAATGGATCGTTATATTCCGCAACCGGAACGCGCGATCGATGGAGACTTTTTGATGCCAGTGGAAGACGTATTTTCGATATCAGGTCGGGGAACGGTGGTCACTGGTCGAATCGAGCGTGGCATAGTAAAGGTAGGCGATGAAATTGAAATAGTGGGTATAAAAGAAACGGCGAAGTCGACGTGTACGGGTGTGGAGATGTTCCGTAAACTGTTGGACGAAGGCCGGGCTGGCGATAACGTGGGCGTATTGTTACGCGGCACGAAGCGAGAAGAAGTGGAACGCGGTCAGGTATTGGCGAAGCCGGGATCGATTACGCCGCATACGAAATTTGAAGCGGAAGTGTATGTGTTGAGCAAAGACGAAGGTGGTCGGCATACGCCGTTTTTTAATGGTTATCGCCCGCAGTTTTATTTTCGCACGACGGATGTGACGGGTGCGTGTGATTTACCAGAAGGTGTAGAGATGGTGATGCCGGGTGATAATGTGCAAATGAGCGTGACTTTGATAGCGCCGATTGCGATGGAAGAAGGGTTACGTTTTGCGATACGCGAAGGCGGCCG
>VAPL010204181.1_pt1 | contig 16722 bp, 17 predicted proteins | sample 3395061 | NCBI WGS metagenome assembly VAPL01 (sample SAMN08290444, study PRJNA428436) | hydrothermal vent metagenome | isolation source: Deep-sea hydrothermal vent chimney 2 | place: Pacific Ocean: Juan De Fuca Ridge | depth 2182 m m | reverse complement strand
CTTATGGTAAGGTAATCCTTGCAATGGCATTGTTGCAAAAAGCAGGTTCTCCGAGTGTCGGATTGATTACAGAGTCACCTGAATTGCAGAGTGAAAAATAGATTATTTTTGCAATGTCATCATGGATTAAAAATAATTTAGGCGCTTTTATTCTTGCTGTATTGATACATGTCGGCTTTGTTGTGCTTATGATATTTAGTCTCGATTGGGATTCAGCGCCGGAGCCGGTGGTGAATGTCGTTAAAGCAACAGTGGTAAACGAAAAGCAAGTATTGGCAGAAATCGAAAAACTTAAAAAAGCCGAAAAACGTAAACTCGACAACGAAAAAAATCGCAAAAAGAAAGCGGAAAAAGAGTTACAGAAAATAAAGAAAGCGCGACAGAAAGAAGAAGAAAAACGAAAAAAAGAACAAAAACGTATCGTCGATCTGAAAAAACTAAAAGAAAAGGAAAAAAAAGAAGCCGAGGAATTAGCTATAAAGCGTAAGATGGAACAAAAGAAGATAGAAGAGAAACAAGCTGTAGAGACCAAGCGGCTAAAGGAAGTAGAGAAAAAGCGTAAGGAAGAAGAGCGTAAACTGGCCGAAGCCGAGTTTCAAAGAAAGCTTGATGAAGAAATTTTAAACGAGCAAGCCGCGGTAAATAAAAGGGAAGCGGATACCGAACGGGACAGGCGTGCGCTAACTGAAGTAGAAAAATTTATTAGTTTGATCCATCAGGACGTGACCAGTTCATGGATTTTACCTGCAAATTTTAAATCAGGCTCTAGATGCACAGTTCGTGTTAAGATCATTCCCGGAGGTGAAGTAGCAGATGTCAAAGTGAGCAAGTGCACTGGCGGTGTTTTATTTGAGCGGTCCGTCGATGCTGCTGTGCGTAGGGCGTCTCCGTTACCTGTGCCTAAGGATCCTTATGTATTTGACAAGATACGAGATATAGATTTTCTTTTTAATCCGAGCTAGTACACCGTCAAAATAGCCTTGACGGTGTACTAGGAGGCTGTCCGAGAATAGAAACCGTCACAAGGGGAGCCATTTAGTCAGATTTTTTGATAAAGTAAGGCATAGTTGGGTATATTCTCTTAGAAAGAGAGCGCGTTTTATCGGGAAACCTGGCTGAAATGGTTTTCACCCCTCATGGGGTTACCGAGGTCCGCAGTAGGTTATCTATTCTCGGACAGCCTGCTAGCGTTATTGTGAATAACTATTTTTTTTATTTGTTTGTGTTTAAAATGTAATCGTGATGTTACTCAAGTTTAAAGTTTAATTTTATGTTTCATACTATATTTCAAAGACGCGTTTTATTTGAATTGATATTATTACTGTTATTGCCTACGCAGGCGGTATATGCGGTGTTGACCATTGAAATTACCGAAGGGGTCGATGGCGCATTACCCATGGCTGTGGTGCCTTTTGCCTGGGAAGGACCGAATTTACCGCCCAAGCAAAATATAACGGAGGTAATATCAGCAGATTTAGCCAGAAGTGGCCGTTTTGCGCCGTTGCCCGAACGCGATTTGTTAGCACGGCCCCATACAGAAGCGGAGGTCAATTTCCAAAATTGGCGTATTCTGGGCGTGGATAATTTAGTGATTGGCAAGGTACGCAGTGTGTCACCGGGCAACTATATTGTTCAATTTGAATTGTTTGATGTTTTCAAAGCAAAACGATTGGCGGGTTACAATATTCCTGCGACCGATGCCAATTTACGTTATGTGGCGCACCAGGTCAGCGATCTTGTTTACGAAGTACTTACTGGCGAGCCGGGTGTTTTTAATACCAGCATTGCTTATGTTACGGTTAATAAAGAAAAGATTGGACCAAATAAATATTTTTTATACATTGCGGATGCAGACGGTTTCAATGATCGCCTGGTTTTAGGCTCACCAAGAGAGCTGCTTTCACCATCGTGGTCACCAGATGGTCAAAAATTAGCCTATGTCTCATTTGAAACAAACCGCTCGCAGATTTATGTGCACGATTTACGCACCGCAAAGCGTCGACTGATTGCAGATTATCCCGGTCATAACGGCGCACCGACCTGGTCACCCGACGGATCAAAAATTGCGTTAGTTATAAACAAGCGTCGGAAACATGATCGTAGCAATTTTGATGTATTTATCTACAGTTTGAAAACTAACTCGTTGAAGAGGTTGACAAATCACTGGGCGATTGATACATATCCTATTTGGACAGCTGATGGTGCCTCAGTAGTATTTACGTCAGACCGCAGTGGGCGACCGCAGATTTATAGAATACCGGTAACCGGCGGTCGAGCAGAGCGTTTGACTTTCGAGGGCAAAGAAAATGATAGGCCAGCCCTATCACCAGATGGTCGATATCTTGCGATGGTGCGGTCAGGAGAAGGCCGCTCGCGCATTGTCGTATTGGATATGGAATTGGGTTCCACAAGAAGTTTAACGGAAGGTTCGTTAGATGAATCGCCGAGTTTTGCGCCAAATGGGAGTATGATTATTTATGCTACCAATTTTAACAATAAGGGGGTACTATCCGCTGTTTCAGTCGATGGTCGTGTACAGTACCCTATATCCGAAACGGACGGTGATGTAAGAGAACCGGCTTGGTCGCCTTTTATTAAGAGATAACTTAATAGAAATAACAGTAACAGAACGGGAGAAAGTGATCGATGAGTATACTTATTCAGTTTCAACAAATTTTTAAGAAAGGATTGTTTATTATTTTGCCTGCTGTTTTTTTATGGGGGTGCGAATCGACGCCTGAGCAAGAAGATACGGCTGTCAGTGAAGTCGTAGAAGTGGATAGCAGTGCATCAGCTACGCCTGCCCCAGAAGTCAGAACCGTTCAGCCAATTGCTCAACCAGAACTGGATCCGTTGGATGACCCTAACAGTATATTGTCTCAACGTACTGTTTATTTTGATTATGATCAGAACGAAATCAGCCCGGAATATCGCGAAATCATCAAGGCCCATGCAGAATATCTGGCAAGCAACCCTTCTACTAAGATTACTATAGAAGGCAATGCTGATGAGCGCGGTACACGTGAATACAATATTGGCTTAGGTGATCGACGCGCTAATTCTGTTCGCCAGCTTATGGTGTTACAAGGTGCTACATCCGATCAATTAGACACAATTAGTTATGGAGAAGAACGGCCTATTGATCTTGGACACGATGAAACATCCTGGAACAAGAACAGACGTGTAGAAATTGTTTATTCTTCGCGCTGATTATCAGGTCTACTTGCTACCGAACTATCTATATAATATATAGCTAAATATTTTTATATCACAATGCAGAGGCTGTCTATTGTTGCTTGCGGTTTGCTGGCTAGCATCTGGGTAGCCTCTCCTGCTTTGGCTGCAGCGCCCGTTATTGATTTATCTGAGACTGGGTTTAGCGACCGGCCTCGTGTTACTAAAAGCGCTGCTGACAACAATACAACGTCTACTTCAGCAAAGCCGACAACGCTCGATGCTCGGTTGTCGCGTATTGAGCGTTTGTTCGAAAACCAAACGCTTGTTGATTTGACGTTACGCATGGAAGGTATGCAGCAAGAATTACAGCGCATGTTTGGGGAGTTAGAGGTTGTTACACATGAGTTAAACGCGCTCAAACGACGGCAACGAGAACTTTACCTGGATAATGACCGCCGTTTTAAGAAACTGGAATCCAGCGGAACCATTGGATCATCGGGTGGCACCGCGACTGGCGGGGCAGCGGTTACCCCTGGAACAGGAACAAAGACGGGTCCGCGCGCCAGTTCTGCTGGCGAAAGTGGCACGATTGGAAAAGTGCCATCAGCAGAATTTTCTGATGAACAAATTCAAAAGACAGCTTACCAATCCGCGTTTAATCTGTTACGTGAAAGTAAGTATGATTTAGCAAAAATACAGTTTGGTGGCTTTATTTCGAAATTTCCCAATAGCACTTATGCTGATAACGCTCAATACTGGTTAGGAGAAGTAAATTACGTGCAACGTAATTTTGATGTTGCAATCACCGAATTTAATAAAGTGCTGTCGAATTATCCTGATTCTTCCAAATATGCAGATGCATTATTGAAGATCGGACTTAGCCAATTTGAACTAGAGAAATGGCCGCTGGCGACGAATGCGTTTAAAAAAATAATTGAACACTATCCAAATTCATCCGAAGCACGATTAGCGAATAAGAGATTACAAGATATCAAATTACAGAAGCAGTAATCAATAAGCTTCGGGTTCCTTTCTATCATTTTTTCGTATCTTTTTTTTATCGAAGTCGTCTTTATAAACAATGTCTAATCGGTTACGCATTACCGAACTATTTTATTCAATACAGGGTGAATCTCAATCAGTGGGGTTGCCGACAGTCTTTGTTCGGTTAACCGGTTGCCCGTTACGTTGTGCTTATTGTGATACCTCGTATGCTTTCCACGAGGGAGAGCAAATGTTAATTCCTGATGTTATAGGGAAAATTAAGGCTTATAACACATCTTATGTCACGGTGACCGGGGGTGAACCATTAGCGCAGAAACCCTGCATCGATCTGCTTAAATTACTTTGCGATGAGCGTTACACTGTATCACTGGAGACAAGTGGGGCGCTTTGTATTTCTCAAGTTGATCCCCGCGTAATTAAAGTAATGGATTTGAAAACACCCTCATCCGGTGAGTGTGAAAAGAACTTGTTCTCTAACCTGCAATACCTTACCGAACAAGATCAGCTGAAATTCGTTATTTGCGGCCGTACGGATTATCAATGGGCCAAGGACATGATTGATAAATATCAAATTGAAGGTGCCTGCGAAATATTAATGTCGCCGAGTTTTGGGCAAATAACGTTAAAATCACTGGCAGAATGGATTTTGCAAGATCAACTGGCCGTTCGATTACAGACACAGTTGCATAAATTAATCTGGGATGACGAACCAGGCCGATAAAATATTATGAGAAAGGCAGTTATTCTATTATCTGGTGGGCTGGATTCAACCACCACCCTGGCAATGGCAAAAGAGCAGGGGCTCGAATGTTATGCGCTTAATTTTGACTATGGTCAACGGCACAGGGCAGAGTTAAGCGCTGCAAAGCGTGTTGCCGAACTGCTCGGTGTAAAGGAATATCGAGTTATTAAATTTGACCTATCCGCTATAGGTGGTTCTGCCTTGACGGATAGCTCAATCGATGTGCCGGGTCAGTTAACCGAAGGTATACCGGTTACTTATGTGCCTGCTAGAAATACAATTTTTTTATCTCTGGCGTTGGCTTGGGCGGAAGTATTGCAAGCCGGTGATATTTTTATTGGTGTCAATGCGGTCGATTATTCCGGTTATCCTGATTGTCGGCCTGAATATATAAACGCTTTTGAGAATTTAGCTAATTTAGCAACCAAGGCGGGTGTGGAAGGAAAATGTGTTCATATTCGCACACCATTAATAGACCTTAGTAAGGCTGAAATTATTCAGGTAGGCTTAAAGCTGGGTGTAGATTATGTGCAGACCGTATCATGTTATTCGGCAGATAATGAAGGTAAAGCATGCGGTATTTGCGACGCCTGTCGATTTCGCGCAGCCGGTTTCAAAGAAGCGGGAATTAAAGACCCGACGCGTTATTCATGATCCTTTTATTTACCGACTTTGGTGTGGCCGGCCCTTATGTTGGGCAAATGAAAGCGGTACTCATTGCTAAATCACCAGGCAGTCCTATTGTTGACTTGTTTTCAGATGCCCCCACTTATAATGCCAAAGCCTGCGCTTATTTGCTTGCTGCGTTTGTAGATGAATTTCCACTCGACAGTGTTTTTCTGTGTGTGGTTGACCCGGGTGTCGGTAGCGCACGTCGGCCAATTATAATGCGTGCCAATGGGCGTTGGTATGTCGGGCCGGACAATGGTTTGTTTAATGTGATTGCATCACGAAGCCAAAGTGTAAAATTTTGGGAGATTACCTGGAAACCCTCGCGTTTATCCAACAGTTTTCATGGGCGTGATTTATTCGCACCGGTTGCCGCACGACTTGCGCAAAACGAAGCACCACCGGGTCTTGAACTTGATGTTGCTGAGTGTATTCAACCCGGTTGGCCGGACGAACTGGCGGAGTGTATTTATACTGATCACTTTGGAAATGTGATCATGGGTGTGCGGGCGCAATCCTTGAATAATAACGACCAGGTAATTGTCAGTAAGCAAACTGTTAGTCGCGCAAAAACATTTTCAGATGTCGCAATCGGTGAGGCATTTTATTATGAAAATGCCAATGGGCTAGTCGAAATCGCGGTTAATCAAGGTCACGCAGCCAATCAACTCAATATAAAATTGGGTGATGAAATCAATATTGTGTCTAAATCGCATATTTAGCTTTAAAGGCACACCCTCAACTGTCCGATAGTACGGTGGTATCCCTAACTAACGCGTGTTGTACAGTGACTTGACCCCATGAATGAAGAACGAAAAAACCCTCGTCGGCCGGTTTTGCTGGTCATATTGGACGGGTTTGGTATTAACCCCAGTCATATTAACAATGCAGTAGTCGAAGCCAACACCCCCGGGCTCGATCATTATTTTTCACATTATCCGCATACGCTGCTGCAAGCATCGGGTAAGGCCGTTGGTTTACCGGATGGTCAAATGGGCAATTCTGAAGTCGGGCATTTGGCATTAGGCTGTGGCTCAATTATTCGACAAGACATCGTCAATATAGACGATGCAATATCAAGCGGACAATTTTATGATAATGAGGCTTTGTGTGCTGCAATAGATACTGCGCACTCGGTAGGGAGGCCGATACATTTAATGGGCTTGATTTCGGATGGCGGTGTTCATAGCCATATAAACCATGCGCTTGCCTTGATTGAATTATGTCGTCGACGCGGCGTAAAACCCTTACTCCACATGATTACTGATGGACGGGATACGCCTCCTCAGTCAGCTTTAAAATATATTACCGATTTACAAGCGGCGTTACGTCGGGCGGGTGGTTTCATCGCGACGGTATGTGGGCGATATTATGCGATGGATCGCAACAAACAATGGGATCGTATTCAATTGGCGTGGTCAGCGATGGTGAGAGGACAAGGCCGCAATGCATCATCATTGAAAGACGCGATTGAACTGGCTTATGCAGAAGGCGAAACGGATGAGTTTATAACACCGACAATATTGCCGGGTGCTGAACCTATAACCGTTCAAGATAGCGTAATATTTTTTAATTTTCGTAAAGACCGGCCCCGCCAATTAGTAAAAGCACTCACTAAAAAAGAATTTAATAAATTTGAACGTGGGAATTATCTGCCGATAACGGTGACGTGCATGACGGAATATGATAAATGGTTCAGTTTGCCCTTTGCTTTTGAGCAAGATCGTCCGCAAATTACCATCGGAGAAATAATCAGTCAGACCGGATTAAAACAACTCCATTGTGCGGAAACGGAAAAATACGCCCATGTCACTTATTTTTTTAATGGTGGGCGCGGCGATCCCTATCAAGGAGAAAATCGCATTATCATTAATTCGCCCGAAGTGGCCACCTATGATTTGGCACCCGAGATGAGTGCGGCTGCGGTTGCAGATGCTGTGGTGGATGCGGTTAAAAGCAAGCAATATGCTTTTATTGTTGTCAATTTTGCTAATGGCGATATGGTTGGTCATAGTGCTGTCAGAGAAGCCGTTATTCAAAGTGTAGAAACTCTGGATCAAGAAGTGGGCAGAGTGCTTGATTTAGCTATAGCGAATGGGTTTTCCGTAGTACTCACCGCCGATCATGGTAACTGTGAGGAGATGGTGGATCCCGTGAGCGGTGAACCACATACGCAACATACGGTTTATCCGGTACCTTGTTTGATCATAGATGAAATACCCTGGCAGCTTTCGATTGGCGCCGGGTTGACAAGCATTGCACCGACGGTACTTCAATTGATGGGGTTACAGCAACCTGATTCAATGCACGGGCAGTCATTGTTGTTGAAACCATTGTCTGAATAATTTCTTTTGTTTATTAGGAAGCGTTTGTTAGGAAATGAAGCAATGAAAACACGACTATTGTTGTTAACGGTATTAATTGGTATTACGTTGAGCGCGTGTTCTGTCGATAGTGGTGATAAAATCGACAACAATATTGACAACAATATCAGTAAAAACAGCGATAATAAAAAGAGCACGTTAACAGGCGAGCATGTCTGGAAATCGCAAACGGATGCCTTAAAACATGCGCAGCAGGTGGCTAAGCAGGCCAACGACATGATTGAGAAACAACGTAAAGCGATGGAGAAGTTAAACAATGAGAAGTTAAACAATGAACAGTGAATGCAGCGTTATCCACATCTTCCTTTCACATCGCCTTCCACCTCTTGTGAAGGACTATGGCCATTCCCGGCGAGGCGCGTCCCTTGCCAAGGACGCTGACAGACCAACTGAACCCGGCAATATCACATTGAAAGAGTACTAGTGTAAATTTTGCATATACGCTGTCAACCAAATCCGCTCTTTTGCGTTATATAAATTAGAGATTAGCTAAATCTGCTATTTTGTTCGAAACCTATGGTTATTTAGTTCTTTTTTTACAAATACTTATATGGTATTTGTGATAAAACAATAGACATGGCGTGAATGACACTTCAAAATTTGATGACGTTGCTATTAAGAAAGCTGTCGTAACAGATTTTGTTTTATATCCGTTAAATGCAGTATCGGTTAAGGAACATCTGAGGACTCTCACGCTGGATACGAATCGGGTATTAGAAAAGTTTTTAATTCATGTCGAAAAGCGGGCATATCGCATGGCCTATCTCGCAACGAGTCGTCATGAAGATGCGTTGGATATTGTTCAGGACGCGATGCTCAAATTAGTGAAACGTTATAGGGGCCGCAGTGAAGAGGAATTGAGTATGTTATTTACGCGTATTCTACAAAACCAGATAAAAGACTGGTATCGTCGAGAAAAGGTGAGAAGTTCATTTAATTTTTTACTCGGGGATCGCAAAAAATCCCGGTTTGAGGATAATAATGAAGATCCGCTGGAACAGTTTCCGGATGGTGCAATGCGAGAGCCATTTGAAAATATGGCGAATAACAAAGCGATGATTAAACTCGATCAAGCGGTGAAACAATTACCATTTCGTCAAAAACAGGCTTTTTTGCTACGTATATGGGAAGGCCTGGATGTTGCACAAACGGCAAAAGCGATGGGCTGCACACAAGGCAGTGTCAAAACACATTTTTCACGCGCAATACATACATTGCGCAAAACACTTGGAGAACATCGGCAATGGGCGTAAACGACGAAAAAGACAAGGCCCTGATAAAAAAGGCAACGTCTTTACTTGATGATGCGGCTGAAAACCTGGATGAAAAAACCCTGGCAAGCCTGCGACAGGCGCGTATGAAGGCGTTAGACAGTGCGGCACAGAGCACAGGTGTTAACTGGATGATGCCAGCAGGTGGATTTGCTGCGGTTGCAACCGTCGCTGTTCTTAGCGTATCTATCTGGACAGCAAATCCCGTCGAAGATGAATTGACAAATGTATTTAGTGATATTGATTTATTAACGTCAGCTGAAAGCCTGGAGTTCTATGAAGAACTGGAATTTTATGCCTGGATAGATGAACAAGATGCAAACGGATAAATTATCACCGAGTTCTGCTTTTTCGTTTTTTTCAGCTATTTCGGTAGGCGAGTTTTTATTAATCATTACGTTTCTTGTTAACCCATTAGAGGGATTGGCATCTGAGTTGGAAGATGAAACAGACGCACCCAGTATGGAGTTATTGGAATTTCTAGCAGAATTTGAAACTGAAGATGGGCGTTGGGTTGGCCCATCTGTATTAGAGTCAATGATAGGAACTGGATGGTCTGGCCAAGCATTAGAGGCAGCGAAAGATGAGTAGACAGATAATTGTAACTATCAATTTCACTATTATTTTACTTTTTTTCAGTGCGATTGCTTACGCTGAGTCAAATTCTGGGTTAGGTTCTAAGTTAGGCTCTAAGTTAGATACGCCCATCACCTGGGAAAATTTAAGCACAAAACAACAAAAAATACTGAAATCTGTTGAAACCAAATGGTCTGAGTTGAGCGTAGACCGACAGCGTCAACTTTTGAAAGGGGCATCTCGATGGGCGGCTTTGGATAATCGCGAGCGAAAAATAGCCGTGGAAAAATTCAAAAAATTCCGTGCTATGAAAAGTCAACGTCGTGCGCACTTGCGCAACATGTTTGATCATTATAAGAAATTGCCTGGGCCTGCGAAAAAGGCGCTACGCGACGCCCGAAAACGTTTCAAACAATTGCCTGAGGATAAAAAGGCCGCTTTGCGAAAGCAGTGGAAAAATATGAGCGCGAAACAACGCCATGAATTTAACAAGCGTCGATTGATGCGACAGCGCATGATGCAACAGCAACGACAACAACAACGCAGAGATCATACTAGGGACAGCGTAAGGAGATAACAAAAGGCTCTTTGGTTTTAAATTAGCGCTTGGCTTAATTATGTACCGTACAAGAATAATTATATGGTTAATATTATCATCGCTCCCGGTGAGCTACGCGGGCGCCAGTAATTTTTTTGATGAATCGCTGCCATCAGTAGATTTAAATATGTCGCTGCCGTCAATGGTGACGTTGGAGTTTGCAACGGATGCAATAGGGTCTCGCGATATTTTTTTCAATGCTAATTATGGATTGCAGTCTGGTAATAGACTAAAGCTGGGAATGGGGCAAACATCGTTTGATGGGCAAATCGATAACTCAAGATCCTATTTGTTAGGATTTACGGGTAACCCATTAGATGAGTTGATGTTTGGTTTTAGTTACACTTTTCTGCAAAGAGAAGAAAATCTTTTATTCCTGACTGATGTTATTAGATTGCGAATGAGAAAAGATACTGTTGTGGCGTTTATGACATGGCAACAGAACGATTGGGCTATTTCACTAAAACCGCAGATTAGCAATATTTTACTGCAATCTAGAAACCCAAATGCGAATAGAGGCATTCGTAGCCCGGGTTTTGGCTTTTCTGTTTCTTATTTTGGCCTGCACAATTTTTCTTTGTATGTCAGCCATACCGAATTCAGTTATTCAAACAATATTGATTTGCTAAAGGAAATAGCGTTACGTTCGGGGCAGTTTGATGAAGCCAGAACATCTGCGTCGATTGACTATAACATTGATTGGGGCTCCGTTGGATTGGAATGGCAACGTAATGGGGCAATAGCGAATATAGAAAATTACGAAGTCGTGTTAATTAATTTGTTTCTCACCTTGTCAGATGAATGGTCGGCACAAGGCCGCCTGGGTCGCCCAAGTGGCGGATCAATTAATACTGAAGGATTTGGAAGTCTGGCGCTCACCTATAGTTGGTAATGCTAGTACTCGGTCAATATAACCTTGACGGAGTACTAGTAATATAACCGGTAAAATATTTGAGATTTACGTCAACCGATTCATCGTCCCTGCGTTGTTATCTATGTAAAACGATTTTACACCTGAATTACTGTTCCCTGGCCAATTCTCTGGCTAAATGGGGGGGTGATTAATGAGGAGATAACAATGAAATTTATAGAAAAAATGTTTTTTAGGTCCATATATAAGCGGCTGAAAAGCAATGCCCGACTGCTGGTGATTGCATTGGGTATAGTCAGCTTAAGTGTAAATTTAACTGCGTGTGATGGCAGTGGATCCAGCAGTGCCACGGATGACAATGACAATGGTAATGGTGAAGTTATCATTGGTTTGACTGACGCCCCCGGTGATTTTCAGACTTACACCGTGGATGTTGTTTCACTCACGTTGACAAAAGCCAATGGTGCTGTAGTCGAAACTTTACCTGTTAAAACGACGGTGGATTTTGCTCAGTACACTGAAATGACCGAGTTCCTGACAGCGGCCACCATTCCATCGGGTGTTTATGTCAAAGGAAGCATGGTGCTGGACTATACCAATGCCAACATTCAGGTAGAAGACCAGGCCGGTATTACCACACCTGTTACACTCATAAAAGATGAAGACGGTAATGATGTGACCGAGATGGAGCTACGAGTGCAACTTGAGGGACGCAGTCGCTTAGTTATCGCACCGGGCATTCCTGCAAGTTTGACGTTGGATTTTGATCTTAAAGCATCAAATGATGTTACATTTGATGATGCAGGTGAGCCTACAGTCACAGTTGAACCTTTTCTGATTGCCGATGTTAATTTTGATAAAAACAAGACACATCGTCTTCGTGGTGCGTTGAAAAGAGTCAATGTTGCGGAGCAATATTACTCCGTCATCCTTCGTCCGTTTCATCATCGAATGAACGATCAGGTCGAACGCTTTGGTTCTCTCAAAGTGCATACAAACAACGATACCGTATATGACATCGACCAGGTTCCCTACGCGGGTAGTGAAGGCTTGCGACAACTCGCCGGTATGCCTGCTTTCACGGCGACAGTCGCCATTGGTGAAATCAAGTTTGAGCCTAGACGTTTTGAAGCCACGCACGTGTATGCGGGTTCAAGCGTACCGGGTGGCGATATGGACGTTGTTCGCGGTAATGTCATTTCTCGTGTAGATAACACCTTGATTGTAAAAGGTGCAACATTGATTCGAACCGATGGTACGGCTATTTTCCGGGATACGATTGCCGTTCAGTTGGCAGAGACTACAACGGTTCGACGCCAACACTTTATGGGCGAACACACGATAGCTGATATATCTGTCGGTCAACGTGTGAATATTTTCGGGACATTGACTAACAAAGATCCTGAGGGCCTGGAAATGGATGCATCTGAAGGTCGTGTGCATATGTTATTTACTACAGTAAGAGGCAGTGCCATAGTAACTGACGGTACGTCTTTGAATGCAGATTTACAGGCGATTGATCGTCGTGCGATTACTCTTTTTGATTTCACTGGCACCGGCATAACACCCGATAATGATGCGGATCCGAGCAATTATGAAATGGATACGGCTACCCTGGATCTTTCATCGATCGCCGATGGGGCTCCGATAAAGGCGCGTGGTTTTGTACGTCCATTTGCTCAGGCACCTGCCGATTTTGAAGCACGTACTATCGTTGATGTATCAGAAGTAAGAGGGCACTTGGGTCTTAATTGGGATCCGGCTACGCAAACGCCTTTTGTTGACTTATCTGCATCTGCAATGACGTTAAATCTGGACGGCCAAGGTAGGTTCCATTACATTGTACGGGCAGGTGTGCGTATCGATCTGAACTCTCTAGGCCGAAATCCGATAATTCAGCCACTTGACAGTGGAGATGGAAAATATATTTTGCATATTGGTGATGTTGTGGAACTGTTCACGACCTTCGATCGATATGTAGATGCATTGAATACGCAAATCGCGGCGGGTAAGACGTTTAAAGGAATACGTGCAGTCGGTTTGTATGATGATTTAACAGTTACGATGAAAGCAGAGATGATTAGCATGCGAATAATGTAAGACAGTTTAATATGTTAGGTAAACGGCCTCTATCTGAGGCCGTTTTTTTTTGGGATGTATCAAATTTTAATATTAGCTTAATTACGTTACTTAAAACTTGAAAAAATCAGTTGAATCGTCGCGAGAGCGGCTAAGATGAGGAAAAATCCTTCATTTTCCGTGAATTAGGCGTTCGTACTAGTGCATGGACGCCGTAGTTAGAGCAACGCAGGGGCAGTTGCCGAGTAGGTTCGTCTACAGGGAAGTAGGCGAGGGGCGTGAGCAGGAGCGGAAGCTTCAATTGATGAATTTAGCTTTAATGGTTAAGATGGCGTTGTTTTGTTTTTTTGGTTGATGTGCCTGATTTGCAGGAGCTTTGCATGAGGAAATTATCGGCAACGAGGTGGTGTGCGTGTGTGGTCGTGCTGTTAACGGCTTGTGGCGGTGGTGGCGGTGGTTCTCCTACTGATCCTTTGTTTAAAGACCAGTGGCATTTAAAAAATACCGGGCAGTTAGGTGCCAACGGTGTTGCGGCCAAGGTGGGAGAAGATATCAACGTGGAACCCGTATGGAATAGTTGTGGTTTAGCTGCGACATGTCGAGGAGAGGGTATACGTATCGCCGTAGTGGATGACGGTATGGAAATTCTACATGAAGATTTAGTGGCTAATGTGGTGGCGGGCTTGAGTTTTAATTATTTAACCAGCGGTAATGACCCCACGCCACCCGGCGGTTCTGGCAAAGCGCACGGAACGAGCGTGAGCGGTATCATCGCGGCGCGTGACTTGAATAATCGTGGTGTGCGCGGTGTTGCGCCCCGTGCCGGTCTGGCTGGGTTCAATTTGTTACAAAATCCAAGTTCTAGTAATGAAGCCGATGCCATGACGCGCGGTTCTCCGGATGTACATATCTCCAGTAATAGTTGGGGACCACAAGATGGTACTGGCCTCCTTGCAGACGGCTCCTTTGTTTGGCGTACTGCCATAGACACGGGCCTGAGCACCGGGCGCGGTGGCAAGGGCGCTGTTTATGTTTGGGCGGGTGGAAACGGTGCAACGGGTTCGAGTGCTTGTTTACGCTGTGTCGATAACTCTAATTACGATGGGAAAGCGAATTATCGCGGTGTGATTGCCGTTGGTGCAGTAAATAACCAAGGTACCAAATCATCTTATTCCGAACGAGGTGCAAACCTTTTGGTCAGTGCACCGGGCGGTGAGTTTTGTGATACCCATACCATCAGTACAACCGACCGTTCGGGAGAAGATGGCGTCAATGCGACTGGCTCCGCAGGTGTAACAGATTATACTGATACCAATTATTCTAAATGCATGAATGGGACTTCTGCTGCGACACCCGTTGTTTCCGGTGTTGTCGCGCTGCTACTGCAGGCTAATTCTACCTTGGGCTACCGTGATGTACGTTCTGTTCTGGCAAATTCGGCGCGCAAAAATGATCCAAGCAATGCCGATTGGACGGTCAATGGCGCTGGACTCAACATTAATCACAATTATGGTTTTGGTGTGGTGAATGCAGACGCAGCGGTGACGTTGGCTAAAACCTGGACTAATCTCGGTGTAGAGGAAACGCATGTTTCGTCATTAATAACGGTAAACACAGCGATCCCTGACAATAATACAACGGGTGTTTCTTCGATTACGACGATCGCGGGCAGTACTATTTCAAAAGTTGAAACTATTGAAATTACTTTTAGTTCGACAAATCACACATATTCCGGTGATTTGGAAATTACTTTAACCAATGTGACGACAGGTACTATCAGTCGGCTATCAGAAAGACATTTTTGTGTCGGTTCTTCCTGCAGTACACTCGATGGATGGGTATTCAGTAGCGTGCGCCATTTAGGCGAAGCGGCGGATGGCGATTGGATGTTAACAGTGAAGGATTTGGCGGCGCTTGATACGGGTACTTTTCAATCATGGCGTATTAACTTTTATGGGAGCTAATCCCTCGTCGTTATTTTAATGGAGCACATTATGAATAAATCTTCGATACGCTCTGCGTTTTTTATGTTTATATTGTATGCAGGCGTTCAATTTTTTACTGCAGCGCATGCGATGGGTTCAAAGGGTGCAGATATCAGTAACATTAAACAGTTCACGGCAAAGCAATCCTATGTCTGGTATGATGGTGATCGAAAGCGAATGGTGTGGTTAAATCCACAGCTCGTGGCTGAATTTAATCCGAACCGTGAGAATCGAAGTGCATTAAAGTCGGTGTATGCATCTGCTAAAGAAATACCTTCCAACCAGGGCACAATCCGCCTGTGGCAATTGAACGAAACAGTTACGTCAAAATCGGCAATACAAAGTCTTAATGATTCCAGCGCTGCTAGCGATTCTAAAAATCACTATTCCCCTGTACTGCACGATAGTTCAGCAAGTTCAGGCTACAAGCGAGCGTTACCGGGAAATATTATTGTCCATCTAGATCCCAAATGGGGGCAGGCTGAAGTCGACTTATGGTTAGTCGCTAACAGCCTCGAGGTGGTTAAAAAGCTGAATATCGGGACAAATGTTTTTGTGATAAAGACTGATCCTGGTTTGGTTTCACTGGAAACGGCTAATCGGCTGTATAACACAAGCGAAGTGGTCGCAGCCTATCCGGATTGGTGGACAGAAATGGTAACACGGTAATTAGAACACTAGGCGGAAATCAATCGGATAAGGGTCCTAGGGTGCCAGTAAGGGAGTTCAGGTAGACCCGGTTAGCCTGTGTATTACTATTAGCCACCGCCATGTCCAGATCACCATCGCCATCCACATCACCCAGAGCAGCGAATTGACTGATGTTCGTGCCGAGCAACTGGCCGGAATCGGTAAAGCTGCCGGTGCCATCGTTGGTGTAGACTCGGTTAGCTTCAAAAGTGTTAGTCACCAGCATGTCCAGGTCACCATCGCCATCCACATCACCCAGCCCGACGAAGGTACTGAAACTCGTGCCTAAAGACTGGCCGGAATCGGCAAAACTGCCTGCACCATTGTTGATGTAAACCCGGTTACCTTGATCAATCAGGTTAGCCACCACCATGTCCAGATCACCATCGTTATCCACATCACCCAGAGCAACGGATTCGCTGGAATTCGTGCCTAACAACTGGCCGGAATCGGAAAAGCCGCCGACGCCATCGTTGAAGTAGACCTGGTTAGGCCGATTAGAATCGTTAGCCACCACCATGTCGAGGTCGCCATCACTATCTATATCACCCAGCGCGATGGAGGCGCCATCATTCGTGCCTATCGATTGGCCTGAATCGGAAAAGCCGCCGGTGCCATCGTTGATGTAGACCCGATCAGGCTGACTGGAACGGTTAGCCACCACCATGTCCAGAT
>VAPL011130277.1_pt1 | contig 16736 bp, 12 predicted proteins | sample 3395061 | NCBI WGS metagenome assembly VAPL01 (sample SAMN08290444, study PRJNA428436) | hydrothermal vent metagenome | isolation source: Deep-sea hydrothermal vent chimney 2 | place: Pacific Ocean: Juan De Fuca Ridge | depth 2182 m m | reverse complement strand
GCTTGCCAAGATGTCGGTTGACTGTGTCGTACACCTCGTCTATTTCCCATGTTAATAATTCTTTTGTACTTATTTTATGTACTTGCTTTTTCTGAACTGGTCGCCAAAGAAAGTTTTTAATCAAATCTTTGTCCCACCAAACCTGTACCGCTTTAGGTTTCAATATAACTCGCATATCGTGTCCTGCGTCGTTCAGTGCTTCGGCAATTATATCAAAATATATTCTAAGACCTTTTTTGAAACTAACCTGCATTATATCTTGTGCTGTTGGCAGTGTATCTATCTCAATATATTGCGATAACTGTTTATTCAGTTCTTCGTGTGAGGCGTGCAATCCTGCAACTTGGTCTGTTATCGGCAACCAAAGATATCTCTCAACACTCTTTCTTGTCCAAGGTATCTCCACAAAGTCTTTTAAAACAGTAAACATATCCTTTCCTGCGTCATTCAAAGCGTCCGCCCATAACTGAAACAATTTATACAGTGCGCGGTTCTGAGTTACTGTTCTTTGGTTTTCGCTTTGATAAGTCATATTCTTTTTGGCAATTTTTACATCTTACATTCTGGTTAAGAATGTACACTTGTCCGTATGGTGCAGGTTTTTCTCCCTGTCTTTTACTTCTATCTGCTTTTTGCTCCTCTACACACTTATTACACACTGTCGCTACACTTATTTGTCGCCCACCTGTCAGCCAATAAAGCCTTTTGCGTTTGCGTCTCGCAGACCTATCTTTTTTTGGATTTGGTTTTGTTGGTTTTTCGTACATAATAATTATTTCTTAGACTTATTTTCTAAATCCTCTCTTTCACGCTGTATCGCCCAACTACAACTTCTGCAAGTCTTTACTGTTTTCCACCCTAGGTTTGCCATTTCCCCACATCTTTCACATTTTCTCTTTTGTTTCATAATTAAAAAGGTATATTCTCAGCGTTAATTTCTTCTTCTTCTGGATACTCAATCGTTGGAACAGTAGTACCACTCCCTGCTGGCGAAGTACTTGGGGCTATCCCTGCGGTACTGTTCGGTGGTGGGGTTTGTTGAACGGTACTACCTGCACTTTTACGACCAAACTGAAAATCCCTAACTACTATTTCAGTTTTATAGTGCTTAACCCCGTCTTTTTCCCAACTCTGGGTCTTTAACTTACCACTCACGAACAAGTGGCTTCCTTTATCCATGTATTGAGCAATTAGTTCCCCTGCTTTCCCCCACGCCACACAGTTGACATACTCCACGCTCTCAACTTTTACACCCTCTTTATTTTTGTAGCTATCATTAACTGCGATACTAAAAGACGCTACTTTTGTTCCGTCTGGTAATGCTCTTAATTCTGGTTTTCGGGTTAAGTTTCCTATAATTTTTGCTTCATTTAAGTACATATTTTTATTTAATTACCTAGTAAACACGCCCACCTTTCTCCAAAGCTCAAAACCTCCAATAACCTCTCGGTTTTCAAACTCTAGTCTTGTTTCTGGTGTCCAACCGTGTTTTTTTAGAAATGCTTTGTATGCTTCTTTCTTTTCCATTTCAGCCTTACGGTCTTTCTCTTCCTTTTCTATACGCTCTTTCTCGGCTTTCTCTGCCTCGTCCGCTAGTCTTTTGTCCTCCGCTAGTTGTGCCTCGGCTTTCTTCTTGTCTTCTGCCTCTTTCGCACTAGCAATGACTAGGTCTTCAAGAACCTTTTTGTCTGCGTCGTTCTTTGCCGTAACTCTATCATTGTAATACTTATTATAAGCGTTGTCGTCAAAGGTAAGAAATTGCTCGTCAGCCAACTCTGGCACACTGTCCCCAATCGCCTTTAATGCTTCTCTGCGTTCTTTCAATAATCCTGCACGCCTATACTGCTCTGTCTCTTCCGCTTCTTTTTCTTCTTTTTCTTCCGCAATCCGTGCGTCTTCTGTTTTCTTTTCTTCTTCAAGCCTATCAGCCTCTTTCTGGTCTTCAATTTTCTTTTTCTCGGCTTCCAACGCCATTCTCTCTAACGCAATTTTCTCTTCTTCGGCTTTTCTTTTGTCCTCAGCTTCTTTTTCAGTTCGTAACCTATTTCGCTCATTTTTGTTTGACACACAATCGTTAAAATACTTCTCAAAAGCGTCTGCGTCCATATCAAGTAGATACTTGTCTGCACAAATATAACAGCCACTAGGGTCAACTCCCAATAGACGCTCCTTGCGTACTGGTAGCATTGCTTTACGCTTTTCAGTCAATATTAACTTCTCTGCCTCGTCCTCAATCGCTTCCAACCTCCCAATTTCGGGGCTAGTAATTTTCTTTAACTCTTTTTCTTTCGCTGAAATCTCTTCATTGATTGCTCTAAAGACGCCTCTGTACCCTTTCCCTTGTTTTTCAATATCAATCTCAACCTTGCGCAATTCTATACGCTTTGTTTTAGCAATAGCCACTTGGTCTTTGTTTGAGACATCTGGTACGGTAATCTTTTTAGATATTTCAACCATTTTCAGTAAGTCTTCTTTCCGTATTTCAAACTGCGTAAGTTTCCTCACTCCTGTTTGAACCTCTGTCAATGTTAATGTTTTATCTTCCATAATACAAAACTATTTAACTAACTTTTTATCCTCTCGCTTAGTGGGTTGGACGCTCCGACAGCATTAGGGTATCATTCAATGTCCAATATTTGATACCACGCCTACACTGAAGCCCCACCAAGAGAGAAAATAAAAAGTTAATTTACATAGATAATTAGAAATTAGTTGGTAATACGACATCTTTCCATTTCAACCAAGTTACTCGGAATAATGCCAGTGCTGTTTTGGCGTCTAGTATCGCTTCTTGCAGTATCTCATTCTCCCAGTTCACTTCTACAATATAAAGTTTCTGCGCTCCCTCTATAAACCTCTCGTCATAAGTTACAAAGTGTAGTTTGCGGAGGTCTGGGTTCACAAGAAAGTACATTACTATTTGCCATTTATACTCGCTCGGAATTCCTAAAAAGGGCTTCTTAGAGGGTGTTAGTTTAGTCTCCTTTGGGTCAATCATATTAGCCAGTTTGTATTTAATCACTGTTGCGGAGTTCGGGCTTTTAACCTCAACCGCTTCTGTGTACTTGAAGTCTGCACCTAAAATCAAACCGTCAGGAGATAGTGTTACAAAATCAAATTCGTCAGACTTACAAAGACCAATTTTATCAACTTTTTTACCTGTCTGCTTTTCAAACAATTTTATCGCAAAGACTTCTTCTTGTGTCCCTCTATCCATTTCCTCTGTCGCTCTGAAAGACTTTGTACTTTCAGTTCCCTCTTCTGCGATAAGTTCCGCAATGAGGTCAAACCTTGCTAAATCTGTACCCATTACACTTTTTAACTTTGTACCCGTAATTTTCATACGGCGAGCTTCGTGCCACTCTAATGTTCCTTGAGTTATATTTTTGATTACTTGCATATTTATTTACTCAACTTATTTTTAATAGTATCTTTCTCTACTACCAACTCTTTATCGTTCCTCGCAGATGTTGGAAACTTAACCCATATTGTTTTAAGTTCTTCCAGTGTTGTTGCCTTTGCAAGTAATCCTTTGAATGTCGCCACGTCAACCGTTCTTGTCGGCATAAAATCTCTAATTCTTAGAGCGTCCTGCGTCTTTCCAAAAGCCTTTACTGGTGTAGCAAATACTTGTACCTGCTTCCCAATCCAACTGTCTGGGTGCGAGCCATACAGCGCACTTATTGTATTACCGTTAGTGATATTCATTATCATTTTCGGTACGTCTTCTTTAAAGTATAATACTGGTTTTGGTTTCTTTGAACCGTCCGCAGACTGTACTTCTTCTTCCCCATCAAACTTAGAAATAGTCAAAAGCATTTCTTCTCCTTTTTCTAAGTTATGTGAACCAAGATAGTCTTTGTCTAAAAAATTCTTCCAATGACGGTCATTACCCTTTTCTTTCTCGGTTATAATTTTTGTTTCTTCTGCCATAGATGTTTTTTAAATTGTTAATAGATAGGCGACTAACCCTATTTATATTTATAACTATATACTACTATCCAACAGATTACAAGACAATACTGTGGATAACTAAATAGGGTCAGTAAATACAACTTTAATGTACTCCTGTCCTTTTGGTACTATCCGTTTAAGCACTCTCAGTTCGTATATATCTTTGTCATTAAAGTCATATTTCTTTTGCAAAATATCCAATAAAGGCTTAATCGGATTGTCTATATCGGAGGCTCTATTGGAAAAGCCAAACTCTAAGTGCAGTGTTCTGCCTACTTCCATATATTTCGGCAACATATAAAAGAGTTCTTCTTCATAACTCTCGTAATCGTCTGTCTTATAACGCTTCCCTTTCCAAGCGTCATTAACAGAAAGCGGTTTGATTTTAATTTTTTGCATTTCTTCTTTCTAGTTCTTTAATAAACTTTTCCTTAACAGCTCCGTTCTTAAACTCTCCGATAGCCCACTTCAAATAACCATTATCAATCTTTGTAATATGAGTTCCTCTTCCATTATTATTCCATTTTCCTATAAATATAATGTCTGCATTTCTTCCGTCCCCCTCTTTATAACCTACATAATCCCGAGCCTCTAAGTCTTTATTTCCGACAAAATCATAACCAGTAAGAAAACTTGCGTCGCTCTGCAAGCGTAGTAATTTACTACCCTCTTTTACCTGCAACAACTCAAATGTCTCAATCTTCCCGAACCGATTAACATTTCCGCACATATCCACAACATCAACTTGCTTTTTACCCTCGGCAATACGAACACCGCGCCCAATCATTTGATAATAAAGGGCGACTGATTGAGTAGGTCTTGCCAAAACAATGCAGTCCAACTCTGGGAAATCAAAGCCAGTAGTAAGCACTCCAACATTCGTAACCACCTTTGTGTTTCCGTTCCTAAAGTTCTCTAACAACTCAACCCTATCTTTTTTTGGTGTCTTCGCTGAAATAGTCTCGGCTGTAATATCTGCATTGCGTAACAGGCTACTTAAAACCTCCGCCTCTTCTACAAACTTATTGAAAACTAAAATATGCTTAGCACCCCCTGCAACCAACTCTTTAATTATCTTCACGGCTTCCTCAATCGTATTATTATCTTCGTTGTATTGCTTCAAGGATTTGTCCGTGAAGTCCATACCCGTACTATTTAAAGTAAGTTGTTCGTGTTTATATTTTTCCTTAATTGTGTACCGTACAGGGCATAAAAAACCTTGTTCGTACATTTCACTAATTTGAGTGATGTGCACAATGTTATCAAATATCTTCGGGCGAGTTCTGTTTAACATCTTAGCGACAACAGCCCTTTCTCCTGTTTTGTAATCTTCGTACGAGTGTAGGCGGTAAGGTGTCGCAGTAAGCCCGAGCACAGCCCCTCCGTGCTCTTTTATAAATTCGTCATACATTCCACCTTTAGAATTTACAAGATGCGCTTCGTCTATGATTACATTATCAAACAATCTCCACATATCTTTTTGATTGTAAATTGTCCCGATTGTGGCAAAAGTAACCTTACCTAGTGTCTTTGTGCCTAAAGACGCAGAAAACACTCCCACGCTCAAGTTTGGCGCAAATTCACGCAGTTTAGAGAGGTTCTGGTGTAAGATTTCAGCACTAGGTTGGAAAACGATTGTATCTCCGTCTAATTCTTTTGCGATTGACGCAATAATTAAACTTTTTCCTGAGCCAGTTGGTTCAACAAGCACGTCCCGTCCACCTCTGCTAAATGTAGCGAGTCCTTTTTCTACTGCTTCTTTTTGGTATGGTCGTAGTTCGTACATATTTTTAGCAATTATTTAGTCTTCAATTTTAATACAGTATCGTCAAACATAGACCTTAATTTTGGAACTCCAATTAGTTTTAATTCTTGCTTATTATCTTCGTATTTAATATCCTCAAAAAAAGAATACTCTCTTTTTGTATCTTTTATGATTGAGACATAAAAGCTAGGGTTAAATATTCCATTTCTAATTATTGCAGGGCTCTTTGTGGAGATTGCTTTTAAGACATCTTGTAATTCGTCTGTGTCTATTTGAATATCATCTCCTCTGCTCATTATTATTTTATATGGTGTGTTTTTCATATTTTTAAATAAATTTATCTAATCCAATAATCTCTTTAGGTTGGTTTGTTTTTAATTCTCTCCTGATTTGCGCAACTAACTTATCAAAATGTTTTCTTAAATTTGCAGTTGATAAAATAACACTTTGCCAGAAATTATTATTTTGAGACCATTTAATAACATATCCAATCTGTTCTTGTGTTTTATTATCTCTTTCACGCATAAGTCTTATTTGATTTGCCCAAGCGTCTAAGTTTGGTTCTTTATGGTTTGGGTTATTATTTAAAATTAAATCTTTTAATAAGATTGCAAGCTCCATATCTATTGACTTAAAAGTAACTTTACAACTAGGGGTGCGAAGCTCCCTGTATGTATTATTATTATTATTATTATTGTTATCATTATTGTTTGTGTCCGCTTGCTGTCCGCTTGCTGTCCGCTTGTTGTCCGCTTTGCTGTCCGCTTGTTGGTACTCTTTCCAGTTTACTATTGTAATTAAACGATATTTTGTCGTTGTCCGTTGTTCAATTTGATGTTCGTTTTCAAGCATTTTTAGTGCTCTTTCTATCGTGGACTGTTTTATTCCAGTTTGCTCAGATAAGGTTTTACGACTTGTTATTAACTGCCCTTTTTTAACCATTATTATATTGTCATTCCACATAAATTCTTTTGATTTATGATTAACTGATAAAAGTAAATGTATCCACAAATGAACATAAGCCGACTTTTTGTAGTAGCCTTTATCTTTTAATTTTCTATGGAGACTAATCCAACCTTGTTTTCTATTCATAATAGTTTACACACTAAAACCGATAACTGTATGGACAGAGCTTTTAACAGCGCTGGGACAGTTATCGGTTGTAATGTATAAATTTATATTACTGTTATTTTGTCTGTCCATATAAAAAATATACCATAAATCCAACCATAAATCCAACAATAGAAGAAACAAAACTGTGGATAAATAGTATAAAACACAAAAACCCGTCCATAAAACGGGTTTTGTATATAGAGTTTTTGGTTAGTCGCCAAAAACATCTATGGCAATGTATATTCTATACTAAAAAACCGCTTAATACAAGCGCCGATTGTGGATTACTCGTAGTATTTTTTATTTTCGTATAGAAAGTTTTTATCGTCTTCGTCTATTATATAATTACCTAAACCTATCACTCTAAAAACATACCTCGCTGTTTTTTGTAAGTATTTTTTCTGCTCCTCAAAAGAATGTCCGATAACTGAGTGGCACTTCTTACATAATACAGCACCATTGAAAACAGAAGAAGAGCACCGTCCTAAAATATGATGAAGTTCTGTTCCTCCAGTAGTCTGTCCGTTCTGTCCACACTCCCAACATCTATATTGATAGTCTCTAAATACTTCTCGCTTACATTGTGGAAAAGGGTTTTGTAATTTCATATTTTTATTATATAATAAAAGAGTACCTTTCCCAAGAGGTACAAGTAAAACCTTTTTTTACGGGATATATCCAAGAAAAAAGCCACAGTTTTTTCATTCTGTGGCTTTTTCATTTAATCCGTCGGGGAACGAATACAAAAATTATAACATACTATTTATAATTTGTACTGACAGTTTCCCGAAATGTTTACCCTCTAATTTTTCAAGTTCTATTTTAGTCCAAAATTTATTTATCTCATAAAACTTTTTCCAATTGTCTTCGTGAAACTCTAGCACTGCCTTACTAGTTTGACTTCCATAATATTCAGTAGCTCCTGCAGGGATAGAGTAGCCAAGTGAAATAAGAGCATTTTGTAGAGCCTCAACTAACTCGCTTCTATCACCATATTTAACACCAGTTGTTAATTGTATTTGAACACTGCCTTGGATATCAGCAATCTTTGTATTTACCGTAACACCATTACCAATATACTTTGCAACAGCCTGTGCGTATTGTTGTGGGTTGTTGTTATCAAAACTCGGAGCGTAAATCTCAAAGAAGCGCAATAGTGTGGGATTACCTTTGTAGGGTATAAGAACATTGTTTTTTGCGTCTGTTAGGAACTGCACCAGAGCCTTGAAACCTGCGTCATAGCTCTTAAAAATACAGAAGTTGTCTTTGTCTTGCCCGATTGCACCAAGAGAAGCCGTGTAGTTTGTGTACCTCATGTTTGCAGGGTTGTTGTTGCGGTAACTTCTACTACCAACATAAAAGCCCTCATGTTGTTTTATTGCTTCTGCCCATTTGATTATTAAATTTTCATTTGGTTGTTTTGATTTCATGGCGTTTGCGAGTTGTTTTATTAACTGCTTAATAATCTCTTGTAAAGATTTTATATAGTCAGACATTTCGGTTTGTTCAGCGATAATATCCCAGAATGGTTTTAGTATTAAGTTTGCCGTCGCTCTATTTCCGTCCAATGCCAACGGCTCAAACTCTTTATAGTAAGGAAACAATTTTGAACATTTACCATTAGGGTCTATCTCCTTTGTATCGCAATTCACAAGCTTAGGTGTCTTGTCCATTACATCAATAACAGCCTTTCCTTTTCTTCGTGCTCTGTTTGCGTATGCGTGGCGTATCTCATGAGTAAGTACACGGAAAATATCGTCTACTTTATCCCAAGACGGCTTAGTTGCAATTTCAATAAACTCTGTACCCGCGTACAATTCTTTCCAATAAGTCCAGTGCCCTATTGAATTACTTGGAACTTTTGCAATTAGTTTATCTTCAAAATTATACATAAATACTACTGCGTGGTATGTGTATTTTGGAACTATATCTAAATCCCGAATAATCTGCTTAATACCGTCAAGACCATACATTGTTTTATATACATCTTTACCGTCTTTATCTATACCAGTTCTTATTGTACCAAAAGCCTTGTGTTTTAAATTTTTAATATCAACATCTTCAACATCAACAACCAAAGTAAATGGTGTATTATTTTTTTCGTATTGTATCCACTTTGCAATATCATCTTTTATTTTAACAGTATCAGCAAGTGGGTTTTTAAGAATTAAAATTCGTATATTTTTCATAATTGCATTATATCATTATTTGTAGTACATTGAAAATACTATGCTAACACTATTCACAGCAATGTTTTTTGGAGGAGTAGTATTTATTATACTTTTGTTTACGGTATCTTTATATGGTTATTTTAGTAAACGAAAAGACATTGATAAAGCCGAGGCACGAAATATGTGTATTATGTACGCCGTTTTCATATCTCTTATACTACTTTGGGTTATAACACCTTAATTTGCTTTTTTATATTCCTTTATAAGCTCTTGGCTAACCAAACAGCCTTTTAGTGTTTTTCTACTACCTTTCTGATACCCAGTACAATATTTTCGTTTTGTTTTGAGAAGCACCATTGTTTTAAATACTTTCTTTCCAGTCTCTTTTTCGTATTCTTTTATTTTGGTTATTTTTTCTTCATTATCAAGTCCACCGTCCAAAATACTTACTAACTCTGCGTCTCCGCTAAACTTCTTTTTTATATTATACAAAGCCTCAATTTCTTTAAGTTTATTTTTTTTGTATTCTTTTTGTTTTTTTTCTGACCTTGTTTTCTTTTGTTGATTAGCCCAATCTTCAGCATAAATTGTTTTAGCTATTTCTTCTGGGTTAAATTCCCCACTCTCAATAGCCTCATTGATTAGTTTCACTTTTGTATCTCTTTTTTCAAAATCAAAACCAATACCAAACTGCCCTAACGCAGTAGGGGTTACAAATCTTTTCATTTTTCTTACACCCTTATCTTCTCCTATTTCAAAACCATATCCGTCTTTTTTGTATTGCTCTCCAAAGTTAGCAAGTGCTGTAGCAAACTGTAATAACTGACTGTAAAATACAAATGGTATACGGACTTCTCCTCGGCTGTCTTTACTAAAAGGTGAAGTGAAAGCTTGGAATAAAAAGTTTACCTCTCTATTTGCTTTATTAAATATCTGACAGGTTACACTGTATTTATCTGTACTATCACATTTTTCTGGCTTTAGTGCTTGTAAAAGTAAGACTAAGAAATAAGCAAACACAGCTCCTTCCATAACTCTTACTATATTCATTCCGCTTTCTTTATTTTTTCCTTTACTATTTACAAATGTTTTAATATCATTCACTGCTGAAAATATAATAGGCAATGACCAACCGTAAAATATTTTTATAGTTTTTGATTCAACTGAAGAGCCTGCTATTGAAGCTTTATTTGGTCGCACCCTTGTTTTACTCATAAGCAAATCCAACTCCCCGATACGCTCTTTTGTAAACGAGCCTGCCTCATATTCTTCTTTAGTTGCTACTCCAAGTAAATATAATTTGTCGTTTGTATATCTAGCACTAGAAAAACCAATGAAACCAAGAGTATATAGCACTTCAACAATAGTATTACCTTGGTCTAATACTTCACGAACTGGGCTTTCTCCTGTTATACCTAAAGCACTGTCCCAAAGTTTCTTTTTTCCAAACAAGCCCATTAACCTAGTCAACATATTTTTACGTTGTGTCCAATTCATATTTGAAAAGTTTGCAGAAAATTCTCCCAAAAAAGAAACAACATTGATTGCTATGGCGTATGCGAGAAACTTAACATATATTGCTACAACAATACCAGATATTACTTTGTCTACAATACTTCCTTGTGGGACTAGAAGCTCTTTCTTACGTCCTTTTGCTGTATTCAAATAATCTACAATAAAGTTTCTCATTTTACGTCCTTGTACAAGACCTGTTTCAGTTTGAACCTTTGTGTCGTCAAGCATTTGAGCAACCGCAACAGCCTTTGGCATAATAGCGTCAAGTGCAACTTTGGTATAGTATCCCTTAAAGTATTCGTTTGATATTCTTCCTAGGTTTTGACTGTTAAGCATTTCTCCCGTTCTAAAGAGTGTTTTTGAGAAAAACTTACTCAACTTTAATATACCTTGAGTGTCAGCCAAAATTTCTGCCATTTGTTTTTCATCTGACCAGTTTGAAAACATCTGCTTAAATGCTGTTTTAACATCGTTATTTTTTATACTTTCCAAAAAACCTTTCCTTAAATGAGTAACATAGTTTTGGTTTCCAAACCTTGTCGTCATTGCCTCCACCCTCTCAAGATACACTCGTGCGTCTCCGAACTTGTATTCTAAAAATTTTGCATATTCTAATTCCTCTTTCGTTAAAGGGTTGTCTTTTAGATATTTTGTAACTTTATCTTCTTTTGTTTTGTCAATTTCCATATAATCAACAATAAGCTCGTCAGTTGGCACTAGAACATCTATAACTTTCTTAATAAAAGTCATATTCTTTCTTCTTGATTTGCGAGCTTTAGTAAGTAGTTCTTCGTTTTCTATTTTAAACTCTACATATTTTTTGCGTCCAAGTGCTAGTTCTTTTGTTTTAAGCTCAACAACAAAACCATAGTAAGGGTTTTTCTTTGATAGATTGTAGTCGGGTAAAGTCTCGTCAATCTTTGTAGGGTACAATGACTCCACTTCCCCAACAGGTAAGTCAACTTTTTCTGCAAGCTCTCGTATAGTTCGCACACCTGCCCAATCTGTATTGTCTATTGTGTTTAGGAGACCTTGGGATAGAAATGTGTCACCCTCTTTATATTTATTTAATATCTCCTTAAAATTCTTTAACTGTACCTTTGTCATATTCTTGACCTTTGGGTAGCCCAAAACTATGCGTAAGTTGTCTATTTTATTTAACTTATTTTCTGCAATAATTTTATATATATCTATTCGCACCAATTCTTTTCCAACTGCCTGTTGAGAAATATCTGTAAGCTCCGACACAAATTCTATAAATTCTTTATCATCAAGTTTACGCCAATCTATCGTTTCGTCTAATGCACGCTCAACCAACTGTGAAGTCTTCTGTCCTGCAATTTTAGAAATCGCAATAATCTCACGCAACTGTCGTGTCCTTACTTTTTCAACGCTATCAACAAAGTCCCTGCCAAAATGCTTGGCTGTTTTAATGCTCTTCTGTAATTCTTTTAGTCTTGTTGTCGCAAATAAAAGTCTTCTCGCAACTTCTTTATTGTCTAGCTTGATTGTTTTACTATCTTTTCGTAATTCTGATACAAGTGATTTGTTTTCTATTGTTATTTTCTTAACTTCTTCAAATTCTGTCTTAGCTTTTAAGTAATCATTAAGAACTACATTAACCTCTTTAGGGTTGTAGCCCAATTCTTCCGCTTTCTTTTCTCCAACTACCGACAATACGCCCTCTTTTGTAAGGTTTCTCTTTAAATCCACCACCATTGAGTCAATCTTACCGTCTAAAACATCTTTTCTCATTTCTCGTAGTTTGAGTGCTTTTGATAGTTTTACTCTGTTTTCATTGAGTTTTGCCTCAACCAACTGCATTTGATTGATTGACTTGTTGTGTTTTACTTTTAGGTCTCTAAAAGTCTTCTCTTCTTTTAATTTGAACTTCAAGGGTACTACATCAAACACTGCTTGCTTCTTACCTTTTTCCCACGCCTCAACAAGCCTGTGGTGTCCGTCTTTTAAGAAGTATTTACCTATATTGCTATCCCACTCAACAAGCATAGGGCGTTTTGTTTGTGATGTAAGTCCTCGGCTAACGTCCTCTTTTGCTCTATCTAGGTCAAAGTCGTCTAACGCCAAATCTTTAAACTTCAATGTTATTTTGTCGTAGAAAGTAGGGCTTACCATATCGGAAGTATCAAGCACTCCCTCCTCAACAAAGCTCTCAATTACTCCGTTGTTCTCTAGGCGTATCATTTTTTTGTTTACACTCTTACCAGTCAAAAGGACATCGTAATAGTCTTTTATAATATCGCCCTTAGTCCTAACAACAGCATTGGCAAAACTCCTTAACATTGCGAGTAACTTTTCAAAGAAAGCCTTAATCTTTCCTGTAGGCTCGTGCTTCTTCGCAACATACGCTTCAAAGTCTTGGGCTAGTTTCTCTTCAATATAACTTCTAGTCTTGTCGCTGTATGTAATTCCAAGTTGTTCTGCTTTAGCAATCAACACCTCTTCTGCGGTAACACCTTTAAAAGCGTCAATTTTACTCATATTCGCAAGTGTAAGGTGGACTACTTCGTGCTGTTCAGTAGCGTCCGAAAGGTCTTTTACAAGGGCAATAGTATTGTCGTAGGTTACACCGTACGCTTCTCTGTTGCCAGATACTAATATGTTATCTACAAACTGCACATCAAAGTCTATCTTCAATCTTCGTTTAACATCTTCTAAGAAGTTGCCACCGTCTGTTAATGCGTGGGTTTCTGTACCTTTAAACTTAAAGCGTGGCTCTGCTTTTATATCTTCTTCGTGTTTATACTCTACTGCCAACGCCTCAAAAAGACTGTTAAATAGTTTATTATATTCAACACGCTCTTCTCCTTGTGGGTAGACAGATATATCTTTTGTGTTCCTTGTTAGGTAATTATTCTTAATGTCAGACGCTTCTAGTTTGTCTTGTAGGTACGCTTGAAAAGCCCTCGCCCATAGTTCGTGGCTCTTTACCCAATAAGAAGTATCGCTACCTCCCCCGTATTCTTTTGATTTTTTGTAGTATTCGTTACTGGTTTTTCCAACTGAAACAGTAAATTCTTTTCTATAAACATCTGCGACTGCCTGAAGTAACCCTTGCCTATTTGATTTTGCTCTATTAAGTGCGTCTTCAAAGTTAAACTTATCTTCATTTCTCCACTGTGCAACTTGCTTAAAGTTATAACTATCACTATCTACATCTTTGTCTGGCTTGAATGTTTTGTCTTTCTGTATAGTGATACCACTTCTAAGTGCTTCCGTAATCAAGTCAGCAGTCTTGCCGATGTCTGTTCTTTGGTAATATCTCCTACTTATTGCACCGCTTAATTTACCACTCCTTGTTTCTTTACCAACCTGCCAATCCAAAAAGTGCATAAACTCGTGTCCGAAAGAACCGTCGCCCCTCTTCTTTGTAAGGTTAATTATATTGTGTGTTGGTTCGTAGTGGGCGTTGTAGTTACCACCGCCCCGAGCTCCGAAAGCAATAGATAAACCAAACTTGTTAGCAATCCTAGCAAAATCAACACCGAGTATTGTACTCATATCCTCCATAGCGCCCATTGTCTGCACCGTGTGGTCGTGAGAACTTACATCGTCCATATAGTTACCCAACTGTGCAGACTTAAAGCCATACTTATTCATTAGGGTAGCAACTGTAACATCAGCCTTTTTGAAACGGCTGTCTTTCACATCATACTCGCTTATCTCTTCAAAGTTTCCGTGAGTGATAGCCTTAGTTTCTCCTTTAAGTCGGGCGACAAATTCTTCTGTTTTTTTAATTTCTTCTTTTGTTTTATCTATCTGCTCTTGCCTAAACTTTTTATCAACCCCGTCTTCTGGGTCTTTCAATGCGTCTTCACTATATTGTAGGTTTTCCTTAAATCTTTTTATCTTAGCCTCTGCTTCCTCAATTTGCTTAGATACACCGCCTGTCTTCTCGGGAACAAATCTGTCGTAGTCCGTAGTATATTTTTCTAATTCCTCATCAATTTCTTTTATTGCGTCAGGGTTATCTTTCCTATACTTTTTGGTCATTGCCTCCGCTTCTGCTTGGGTTTCGTATACAGTAGTTCTATTCCCCCAATCGTCCATTCCCCTATACATTGCGTTTAATTCCTTACCGCCTGCAAGTCTAAATTCCCCCTCTTCTTTTTTAAAGCCTTTATCTAGCACCTCTTTGACAAGTTCTATCCTCTCAATCTCCCCTAGCACATTTCTTGTATCCTTTATAAACTTACCGCCACCACGAATAGCGTTGCGCATTGTCTTGCCAATAACTTCTATGCTTATATGAGCAGGCTCTCCCTCGTTATCCTTTATCTCTGCAAAAGTGAACCCGTACTGTTCTTGAAATGCTTTAAGGGTTTTTATGTCCTTTATGGCGTTTATGTCTTTTACAAAATTCTTTAAGAGTTGAGGGTATTTTGCTATAAAATTATCAATAGTATCGTCTGATACAATAGTTTGGCTACCGTATCTACCAGTTTTCTGTATTATAGTTGGAGTTTTCCCTATCGTGTTAAACACTTTCACTTTGTACCCTGCAATCCAAGCAGGTGTTTTTGCTTTTATTTCAGTCTCACGAGTTGGCACGGCGACGTCTTCAAGTATCTTTTGCTTATTTAACTGTGCGACAAGTGGGTCAACACCCAATTCACTAGCCAACTGTTTAAGTAAAGCATCGTCTCCGTGCTGAATAACCGCTTGGATTATAGCGTTTTCTTTTTTTGAGCCTGCTACACGCTCTCCCACGTCTTTGAACTTCTTGCCCTCCTGCTTTTTACCAAGCAATGTGTCTACTTTTTCGGCAACAGTTAATTTGTCGTCAGTCAATACCTTTAAGAGTTCTTGGTCTTTGGTTGCTTTTTTAGGCGCAGTCTTCTTTTTAACTACCGCTTTTGTTTTTTTCTTTACTTTTATAACCTTACCGCTCCTACTCTTAATAGGTTTTTCCACGGTCTCCACAGTTACCGTGTCTACAGTTTCCTCTTTTGCTTCTGAATAGAAAGTCTTATTATCTTCCTTTCTCTCTTCCAACAAAGACGCAATAAACTTATCGTCAAAAGCTTTCGGTGGTGGTAATTCTTTTGTGAGTTTATCAACCCTAGCCTCCAATGTTTCGTTTAGTTCTTTTATATTCGCCTCTGTTTCCTCTATTTCTTTTTGTGCGAGTTCAGACTTTTCAAGCAAAGACTTAATATCTATACCTTTCTCGGCTAGTTTGTCTAACTCTTCTTGCCTAGCTTTCTTGTCCCTCTTAATGTCTTTCTCGTAGTTTTTTACCCACCAATCACTTGCATTTTCGGGGTCTTCTTTAAGGTCTTTCTCGTAGTTTACTTTTTCTTCTTTTAGGCGTTCGGTATTGTCTTTTATATTTTCATCTAGTTTTGTTATCTTCTCAATCTTGCGTGTAGAAAAAGCCAAGTCTGCTTTTAACTGGTCTTTTTTTACATCAAGCAATTTAACCTCGCCAGAAATCTGCATTTCCGCTTTTCTTCGTGGGTCTGATACAAGCGATAGTGCTTCTTCTTCGTGGTCTATGTCTGATATATCCACCTCGTTTGCGTCTTCTCGTATAGCACTATCGTATAGTCTCTGCTTGTTGGCTAGGGATTGTGAACGGTGTATATCTCCGCTGTCTTCCATTAGGTAGTGTGTCATACGAACATTTGCCCACTGATTACCCTGTCTCCAAGCACGACCATATACTTGTCGTAAGTCTAGGAAGTTCCACGGTAAGGAGAGTAGGTGCATATCGGTAGTAGTTTCTTGCAAGTTCATACCGACTTGTATTGCTGTACTTCCGAGCAAAACCTTAACTTTACCAGAGTTCAAGTCGTCTTGTATCTTTTTTCTCTTAGCGTCTTTAACATCTCCACTACCAGACGGAGTGCTACCTGTTATTATCTCCACCTGCTCTTTCTTTAACCCTGTTTCTTTAACAAGATACTCCTTTATCAAGGGGAACATCTCCACGCCAACCTCTGAATATATTATCTGTCCACCATTCGGATTGTCTTTTAGATTTTGTCCTACCATTTTAACCACAGTAAAAAGTTTAGGGCTATTCTCTATAATCTTTTTGTAGTCCGTTGGTAATTCTCCTGCAAACTCGTGCTTTGAGTAAGGACTAAAGCCAATTTTTTGGACTTCTCCTATTCCAACCAACGCTCGTGCTTTTCGGTCTGTATCTTGAAAAATCCCCTGTGCTTGTGAGAAATAACCTTTCGTAAGGTCGT
>VAPL011221123.1_pt1 | contig 16740 bp, 13 predicted proteins | sample 3395061 | NCBI WGS metagenome assembly VAPL01 (sample SAMN08290444, study PRJNA428436) | hydrothermal vent metagenome | isolation source: Deep-sea hydrothermal vent chimney 2 | place: Pacific Ocean: Juan De Fuca Ridge | depth 2182 m m | reverse complement strand
GTGCGAATATACCACCTGGAATTCCACTTAAATACGAAGTTGCTGTTGATAATAATTTCAGGTAACCATAACTAGCACCAATTACGCCGGTATTTTCCATAATGGCTTTAGCTTCTGCATAACCACTGCCATAGGTTAAATGGCCGGAATAAAATCCGATAACTGCAATACCCAAACCACATAAACCCGCAACCACATATGGATTATTATTTCTAAATGGTGAAACCCAGCGGCTACCGTGAATGAGCATTAAACTGAAAACGCCACCTAACAAACCACAAACAACTCCGCAAACCAGCACTGGCACTATCGCATGAGTCAGATCAATGGAAGGACTGGTAGTACCAAAATAAGTATAATTATCTAAAAAAGCAATCGCCACAATCGCCGAGGTGACGACACCGGCTAACACCAGGCCCCGGGTGCGCACTTCAAACGAACGACTGAGTTCTTCAATGGCAAAAACAATTCCAGCCAATGGTGTATTAAATGCGGCGGCAACACCAGCAGCACCACCGGTAATGATTAATGCACGTTCCATATCAAAGTCACGAAAACGCACAAAGCGGCGCATGGAGAACATTATTGCGGCACCCACATGCACAGTTGGACCTTCACGGCCGATGGATGCGCCACTTAATAAGCCTAAAATACACAACATCACTTTACCAAAGGCAATACGCATAGTGAGCAGAACACTGCGCTCATCTTTATGGCCCAACTCAAGGGTAGCAACTACCTGTGGAATACCACTGCCTTCTGAGCCGGGGAAAAATTTTCGCGTTAAAAAAACAATCAGAATTAAACCAACTGGTGAAATAATAAAAGGCAGATAACTATTTTTTTCAACAATATGAAAAAACGTATGATTAGCCCATTCACTGGACACCGCCATAAATACCGCGACTAAACCAACTGCGGTACCACCGAGCATAAAAATAAAATTAGCTTTCCAGTCTTTATGAGAGATAAGCCAACGACCGGAGTGTTTGATGTGTTTACGCATGAAGAGAGTAAATATTAAGTACTTTTGAATTAATTATAAGAAGAAGCACCCATATTTAAATAATAGGGTTTACACTTTAATAAATTATACCTGAAAACACTGTGCGGTGTTTAACTTGAATCTATTCCGACTGACTAGCCGCTAAACATCCGACAACATAGTTTGAATCATCGCTCGCACAGTATCACTTTCAAAAGGCTTATCACAAATCCCGGACACACCCGCCTGCTCCACCGCTGCCAAATTACCCATATTACCTTCAGATGTCACCATTAGTACCGGAATTGAACGCTGGTTACTGTTGCTGCGAATATGCTCGAGCAATGCTTTGCCATCCATTTTTGGCATATTGTAATCGGTAACCACGAAATCAAAAAAGTACTCATCCAATAATGGTACCGCATTCGCACCATCATCAGCTTCGGTTATATTTTCGATACCTAGACCTTTTAATACTCGTTTAATATGATTTCTAGCCATGGTGCTGTCATCAACTATTAACACTTTTAAGTCTTCCGCATTAAACTCATCAAACTGCATTGCGTTTGGCTTTAAAATATCCAGCGTATTATACAGACCACGCTTTAACTGCTCTGAGGAAAACGGTTTGGGTAAAATACCGGTAACACCCGCCTGCTTAATCGGGTCGATATAATCAAAACCGGTTTCGCTGGAGATCAGCATAAAGGCCACATCTTTTAAATTTTCATCTTCGCGTATTCTGTGAACTAAATCAGTTGCTGTCATATCTGGCAAATGCATGGCACTGATTACCAGGTCGGGGCTAAACTTCAAAATACTATGTAATGCAGATTCTCCGTCTATCGCAACATCGAAATGCGTAATACCCGCGCCTTTTAATTCACGATGAATAAATTTTGCCTGTGACCTGGATGGTTCAACCATCAGCACATAAAGCTCAGCTAAAGATTTTTCATGCATTTAATTTACCTGAAAATTATCATTGTTATTGTTTTAGTGTAGCAGCTCTTTTACACTTCGCTGATGATCTCATTACAATGGCTAGATCCGGATTCGAGCGCTGAATTTCCACCACTACAAACGGCCCTCACCGAACCTGATGGCTTACTGGCTGCTGGCGGTGACCTATCACTTGAACGCCTGATCCGTGCTTATCAGTCGGGCATTTTTCCCTGGTACAGCCCCGGTGAACCGGTTTTATGGTGGTCACCTGACCCGCGCTTTGTACTCGATCCCGAACAGTTAAAAATTTCCCGCAGTCTGGCAAAAAACGTCCGCAACACCGCCTTTGAAGTTCGTATGGATAGCGCATTTGAGCAGGTTATTTCTGCCTGTGAAACACAGCCACGAAAAGATCAGCCCGGCACCTGGATTACCGATGAAATGCGTCAGGCTTATATCGATATGCATAAAGCAGGACAGGCCCATTGCGTGGAATGCTGGGATGGCGATGAGCTGGTGGGGGGCTTATACGGCATTCATACCGGACAGGTATTTTGCGGTGAGTCGATGTTCAGCCGTGCGAGCAATGCATCTAAAATAGCGCTGGTTCACCTGTGTCGGTTTTTACAGCTGCACGGATTTAAATTGATTGATTCGCAGGTATATACCGAACATCTGCAACGTCTGGGCGCGAAGATGATCGCGCGTGATGACTATATAAAGGTGCTACAGCAACCGCATGAGGTTGAGATGCCGGCTAACTGGAAGGACCTGTTTGATGAGTTTAAAAGCAACAGCATATTGTCCGCAAATGAACGCAAATGAACGCAAATGTTTTTTAGTTTATGCGCCTGCTGCGCATTACACTTTAATTAACGCTATTGCTTTTTATTTGCGTTAGTTTGCGTTCATTTGCACACAACAGCTTTAAATCTTTACCCTAAATGCTCCAGTCGAATTTTAACCACATCACCCTCAATAGAATCCAGCGCTTCAATTTTTGACAACGCCTGTGACATATTCTTTTCAATGATACGCGATGTCATCATAATTAAACACGCACGGGTCTGGCCTTCAGCAGGTTCTTTTTGAATTACCGCTTCAATTGAAATGTCGTTGTCCGCAAAGATGCGAGTCACATCCGCCAGCACACCCGGGCGATCATCAGCTAACATACGCACGTAATATGAGGTTTCAAACTCATCTGCAGACACCACTGGGGTATCCTCTAAAGCGGATGACTGAAATCCTAAATTCGGGACACGATTTTCAACTGAAATATCCATTGCGCGAGCAACATCCACCAGGTCTGCCACAACGGCTGACGCAGTTGGCTCAGCACCGGCTCCAGCACCATAATAAAGGGTTGGACCAACGGCATCAGCTTTAACCAGTACCGCATTCATAACGCCGTCTACATTGGCGATTAAACGCTTTTCAGGAATCAATGTGGGATGCACGCGCATTTCTATGCCCTTATCGGTTTTACGCGCTATACCTAAATGCTTAATACGGTATCCCAGCTCTTCGGCAAAATTCACGTCTTCACGGGTGATTTTGCTAATACCTTCGGTAAAGGTCTTATCAAATTGCAGTGGTATGCCAAATGATAAGGAAGCCAGAATCGTCAACTTATGCGCCGCATCGATGCCTTCAACATCAAAGGTCGGATCGGCTTCCGCATAACCCAGTGCCTGTGCTTCTTTTAACACATCATTAAAATCACGACCCTTGTCGCGCATTTCGGTAAGAATAAAATTGCCCGTGCCATTAATAATACCCGCAATCCACTCAATTTTATTGGCGGATAAACCTTCACGAATAGCTTTGATAATCGGAATACCACCAGCCACCGCTGCTTCATAAGCCACGATAACGCCTTTAGCTTCGGCAGCTTTAAAAATTTCCGCACCGTGCATGGCGATTAAAGCCTTATTGGCGGTTACCACATGTTTACCATTTTCTATGGCTTTGAGCACCAGCTCTTTAGCCGGTGAGTACCCCCCAATCAGCTCAACTACAATATCCACATCCGGGTCGTTTACAACCGTGCTGGCATCATCCGATAACTTAACTTTTGAGCCGTCTAAAATGGTCTGATCAGCAATATCCCGTGCGGCAACATGCACGACCTGTAATTCACGTCCAACCCGACGTGCAATTTCTTCACAGTTTCTCAGTAACACCGTAGCGGTGCCACCACCCACAGTACCCAGACCCATTAAACCAATTTTGACGGCTTGCATGTATTTATTCTCCGCTGTCAGTTTGTGCTGACGTGTAATGTTTTTAATTGCAGTGGATGATATAGGGAAATGCTTTTATATTCCACAACCAGCGGGATTTATGGTTGTATAATTCATCCGACTATTATTAAAGAGCTAAACCTAAAATGAAATTCAGCGAAGATTATGCCATTGGCACTAATGTGATTCGTGCCTTCACTGAGACCAGCATTGATATAAATAATTTAACTTATAGTAACAGCCTGATTGTCGGCAATAATGTACTGATTGATAACTGGGGTATTCTACATATCGAAGATATGACCCTCGAAAACTGGCAGGCATTACTGGCACATAAACCGGAAGTCATTTTAATCGGCACCGGTAAATCATTAGTGTTTCCACATCCGGCCAGTTATGCACCGGCTATCGAACAGGGAGTAGGGGTAGAATTTATGGATTCGGGTGCGGCATGCCGTACCTATAATGTACTGGTGTCTGAAGACCGCTCGGTAATTGCAGGGATTATTTTATAGCTGAGAATCAAAAGATATTTACTGCAAATGAACACCAATGTGGGCAAACAAAAGCCTGATATAGAAATATAACCTAAAAACATTTCGGTTATTTGCAAACAGCATTACATTCTCCCGCTTTTTTGCTTAACCATAAAAAAGGGAGGCTTGAAGCCTCCCTAAGGATCACACGATTATAATTATTAGTTATTCCATTCAATCATTCAGTAATAACTCTTCTGAAAAACCGTGGCTTTCCAGAATTTTACGCAGATGACGCAGAGCATCCATCTGAATCTGGCGAACCCGCTCACGGGTAACCCCCAGTTCACGACCCACTTCTTCCAGCGTAGTGCGCTCATGGCCATGTAAACCAAAGCGACGAATTACCACTTGATGCTGTTTGTCATCCAATTGGTTCAGCCACATTTCAAGGTTCGCCATCACATCTTCATTCTGTAAAATAGCAGATGGTTCCGGGTTTACCTGATCTGGAATAATTTCCAGTAATGGGCGATCATTTTCTTTCCCCACCGGCACATCAACCGACGTTACACGGTCACGCAGACCGAGCATTTTTTCAACGTTTGCGACAGGGCGATCAACTAACTTGGCAATTTCATCAGCTGTTGGCTCATGTTCGAATGTTTGCTCAAGTTTGCGGGATGCACGTAAGTAAACATTGAGCTCTTTAATAACGTGTATGGGGAGGCGTATGGTGCGGGTCTGATTCATTAATGCGCGTTCAATGGTCTGGCGGATCCACCAGGTAGCATAAGTTGAAAAGCGAAAGCCTTTTTCAGGATCGAATTTTTCAACCGCGCGTATTAAGCCCAGATTACCTTCTTCAATGAGGTCTAACAGTGCTAGCCCACGATTCATATACCGACGTGCAATTTTCACCACCAGGCGCAAATTACATTCAATCATTTTTTTACGGGCTGAGCCTACGCCTTTTCGGGACAGTCGGGAATAATAAACTTCTTCTTTAGCGGTCAATAAGGCTGAAAACTCAATTTCACGCAGATACAAACGAGTTGCATCCATTTCCTTTCTATTAACGCTTGTTGCTGAATATTTCTTTTTAACCGGTGTTTCTTTGGCTTTGGCTTTAACTTTTGTTTTAGCTTTTGTTTTAGCTTTTGTTTTTGTTTTAGCTTTTGCCGTTATTGCCGGTTCTAATGGTGATTCAAGCTCGTCATCTTTGACAATGTCATTCAGATACATATCTGAATTATCATCTTCAACCTTTAGTCCTGCTTGATTCAAATCTTCTGGTAGTTTTTTTTCACAGATTGCAGTCATATTTAGCCCTCCCCAGGTGAGCCAGGTTATTATAATTTTAAGTTAGATTGCGCTATGTCATTTCCTCATTTATCTCTGAAAAGAGTGGTAAGCCTATGTTGTTCATAAACTCATAGTCCTTTTTAGTCTAAACCAAAATAGAAAACAAGAAAAAAATCACATTTATTTTGCTTTTCATCAATTTTATTCCATTTTTATCATATTTTATTTGACAAATAACCCATACGAGTGATTATTACAAGACGAACACAGGGATAACCTGTATACAAATAAGGGAAAATATCAAGTGAGAAGACTGGATAGCAAAATCTGCAAATTTTACGACCAAACTCTATGACTTAGGAAGGTAATACAACGGGTTTACCGGCTTACCATTACGGCGAATCTCAAAATGCAATTGAGCCCTGGCATCACGTTTGCCCATTTTTGCGATGGCCTGACCCCGCTTTACCGAATCCCCCTCACTAACCAGCAATGACTGGTTGTATGCATAAGCACTTAAAAAGGAATGACTGTGTTTTATAATAATCAGGTTACCGTAATTGATAAGCCCATTACCGCTATACACTACCGTGCCACTGGCCGCGGCCTTTACTGACTGACCCGGCTTACCCGCGATACCAATACCTTTTCTGCCAGTGTCATTAGCTTTATAAGTTTGCACGACTCGGCCTTTAACCGGCCAATGCCAGCTATCAACTTTAACTGGTAACGCCACCTTAGCCACAGACGGGGCTGCTGCCAGCGGCTTAGAGACTACTGCCTGCCTCACCAGTGGCTTAGTAACAGGCGCGGCCTGAGAAACACTGGCTTTTGCACTCTGCGGATTGCTCGATCTATCCCCCAGAGAATTCAGCGGAGGATTTAGGCGTAATCGTTGGCCGGGCTTTAGTACATACGGCGAGCGTAGATGGTTCCAGCGTGCCAACTGGTGATGACTATAGCCTTCGCGGCGTGCAATGGCATAGAGGGTTTCATTTTTCTGTACTTTTACGTGAGTTGCTTTTGGTGAGGTTTTAACTGCCGTTTTTTCTTGTGGCTCATCCACCACCACTGTACGACCGGTTACCTTTTCAGTTAATACCTGTGGTCTGGACTCTTCTAAAGCACTACCATCTTTATCGGACGGCTGCATCCGCAGACGCTGACCAGGATATATGGCATAAGGTGCTGTTATATTATTAATTTGAGCCAGCTGACGATAATCTTTCTCGTAACGCCAGGCAATTGAATACAGCGTGTCACCACGTTTGACTGTATAGCCCTGTGTATCCCACTGCCTGGGCATATCACTACAGGCAAGTAATAAACTTGTGAGTAATATTAATAACGAGAGTCTGATTTTAGAAATAAAATATCTCAACAGTAATTACAGGTATTTATGAATTAAGAAACCAGCCACTGCTAAAAGAATAACAGCCCAACCCAGCCATTCGATATATTTACGTACCAGCGGTTCCATTTTAGGCCCCGCCCAGGCCATCAGTAAGGCAATCATATAAAAGTGTGCAGCACGACCCACCAGCGAAACCAGCAAAAACGGTATAAATGACATGGAAAGCATGCCCGCTGTCAGCGTAAATATTTTAAACGGTGCCGGGGTGAAAGCGCCTATACCCACCGCTAACACACCATATTTTACAAATTCTTCGCGGGCCACTTCCAGCTGTGGCAACCAGCCCATCTGCGTAATCCAGGGCTCGATATAATTCATCGCACCCCAGCCCAACAAATAACCAATCGCCGCACCAAACACCGACATCAAAGTAGTAATGGTGGCCAGACGGATGGCTTTATCCGGTGTAGCAATCACCATCGGTATCATTAATAAGGCGGTGGGCAACGGAAATATAAACGATTCAAACAGGCTGACTCCAACCAGATAACGCTCACGATGCTTATGTTCGGCCCAGTGCATTGCCCGGTTGTAGAGCCCTGCAAATATCACAGTAAAGCACCTTTAAGCATCGGAACAAACTTCACCGCATCCAGCTCTTGTTCGACAAACTGGTCTGCCTCACGGGTAATCAGCAATAGCTTCTGGATGCCCTGCTGCCCTCCTACCGGAATCACCATCATGCCACCAATATCCAGCTGATCCAGCAGCCCCTGAGGTACTTCTTCCGGAGCAGCGGTAACAATAATAGCTTTATAGGGTGCATGCTGTGGCCAGCCCCAGGAACCATCTGAATGCTTTAATGAGATATTATGTATACCCAGCATATGGTAACGCTCTCGTGCCTGTGTCTGGAGCGCTACAATACGTTCCACCGAATAAACTTTGGGCACCAGCTGCGACAGTATCGCCGCCTGATAGCCTGACCCTGTACCCACTTCTAGTACTGCATCAGGCACACCCCGGCTCAACAAAACTTCGGTCATGCGCGCAACGATAAACGGCTGAGAGATGGTTTGTCCATGACCAATCGGTAAGGATGAGTCTTCATACGAACGTGAACTCATGGCTTCATCCACAAATAAGTGGCGCGGCATCTGCCGTATAACATTCAGCACCTGCTCATTCTGAATGCCTTTATCACGTAAACGCTCAACCAGCCGGTCACGGGTTCGTTGAGATGTCATGCCTATACCCTGCACTCTGGGATCTGATAAATTCACTATTTTATAAGCCTGTTACACATGAAAACCTACGTGGAAATCTGATGAAAATAATGGTTAGTTCGCGTCTGCGGGTATTATGATTTATATGTCACTTAACCAGTGATGCAAATTTTGCTGGCTATCATACCGTGTTAAATCAATCTGCAAAGGGGTAACTGAAATAAATCCCTGCTTTACTGCATAAAAATCGGTCCCTTCACCCGCATCCTGCTCTTCACCGGGGGGACCAACCCAATACACAGCCTCTCCACGTGGATTTATCTGCTTGATTACACCGGAAGACTTATGTCGATTGCCCAATCGCGTGCATTGAAAGCCTTTAATTTGCGACACCGGTAAGTCCGGTACATTCACATTTAGAATGGTGTCTTCAGTAAGTGGCTGGCGCTGTAATTTGGCAATCAACTTTTCGATTGCCCAGCAGGCAGTATCAAAATGCTGCGGATCAAAGCTGCCCATTGATACCGCAATCGCTGGCAGCCCTAGAAAACGCCCTTCTGTTGCCGCCGCTACGGTTCCCGAATACAGCACATCATCGCCCATATTGGGGCCATCATTGGGGCCGGAAATAACAATATCCGGCTCTGACTCCAGAATACCGGTAATCGCCAGATGCACACAGTCTGTTGGCGTGCCATCTACTTTATAAAAACCATTATCCGCCAGCTGTACATTCAATGGCCGGGATAAAGTCAGTGAATTACTCGCTGCACTGCGATTGCGGTCCGGTGCCACCACAGACAAATCGCCCAGTTTAGACAGGCAATTCGCCAGTATGGCCAAACCCGGCGCCAGATAGCCATCATCATTACTTAATAAAATTTGCACAGGAAATCACTCAATAGGTAAGATACCCATAATATAGAATTAAGGCGGCATTTCACAGAGTTAAAACAATTATGAAAGACGATGACAACCATCTTTTCAGTCAGGCCATGCAGGGGGTGAACTCGCTTGCATCTAATAAGGTCAGTTTGAAACCCAACCCCACGGCCATAAAAAAGCGTTCACAGGCTATTGAAAAAAACATTGCGGACACGTTAAGTGATGAATTTATTACCGACTGTGAAGATTTTTTAGAATTTATACGCCCGGGGATACAAAAGTCTTATCTTAAACAAATTCGTAATGGAAAAATCGCAGTTGAAGATCATCTTGATTTACACGGCTACCGCAGAGATGATGCACGAACACTCCTACTGGATTTTTTAGACCATGCCCAACAGCAATCTTATAAACTGGTACGCATAGTTCATGGTAAGGGCTATAACTCGAACGACAATCAACCGGTATTGAAAGCCATGGTAAATAAATGGTTACAAAGCATTCCGCAAGTACTGGCTTTTGTCAGCACGATTCCACGTGACGGCGGAACCGGGGCAGTTTATGTTTTATTAAAAATCTTAAAATAATTACCCGGGCGCTAATCGCGTGCGCTAATACGTAGTTTTATATTTAATAATATCAGGCACCAATCTGCTTACGTTGGTTTTTCACCATCGCAACAAATTTATCACAGTTCACCGGCTTACTGAATAAATATCCCTGATAATATTCACAATTCAAGTTCTTTAAAATATTTAACTGTTGCTGAGTCTCTACACCTTCAGCAATAACCTTTAAATTTAAATTTTCAGCCATGGTTATAATCGTTTTCACTATTGCAAGGTCATTAGAGCTATCATTAATATGATCAATAAATGAACGATCTATTTTAATCATATCAATCGGCAGCTTTTGTAAATATCGCAACGACGCATAACCTGTACCGAAGTCATCAATGGAAATTTTTATTCCCATTTTCTTCAATATACTTAGTTTTTCACTCACTTTTTCAGTGTCTTCAATCAATATATTTTCAGTAACCTCAAGCTCAATACACTCTGGATTAGTATTATATTTTTGTAATGTTCGCTGCACTTTATCGACAAAGTCATCCTGATGAAATTGACGCGGACTAACATTAACTGAAAGACTGTAAATCTCATCACAACACTGAACGCCACACCAGAGCTCACTGGTTTTTTTACAGGCTTCCTGAAAAATAAAATCACCTAATTCAATTATCTGCCCGGTTTCATCCGCCACTGAAATAAACCGCTCCGGTGAAATATAACCAAGATCAGGATGATTCCAACGAAGTAGAATTTCCGCTCCAATGATACAGTTACCATCAACTGAAACCTTTGGTTGGTATGCCACTTCAAACTGCTTAAGCTTAATTGCATGATGAATTGCCGACTCCATTTCAAGACGCTCCATTGCCGCCACATTCATTTCATTAGAAAAAAACTGATAATTATCGCGACCATTTTCTTTGGCTTTATAGAGTGCCGTATCCGCATGTTTAATTAACAACTCCGCACTATCACCATCATCCGGATAAATTGAGACCCCACAGCTTGTACTAATCATTAACGTATGCTCTGCAATTTGGTAGTGACTTTTAAGCGACTCATGCAGCTGTTTCGCAATCCGGTTAATATGGTTGATTGCACTTTCCCGAGTTTCGAAATCTGCCTGCAAAATCACAAATTCATCACCACCGAGTCGTGCAACAGTATCTTCCTTTCGTATGCATTTTTGTAATCGGCACGCCACTTCTTTCAACAGGCCATCACCTACCGGATGCCCTAATGAATCATTAATTTTTTTAAAATTATCTAAATCCAGCATCATCACAGTTAAACGCGAATGATGTCTTTTTGCATGTGCTATAGCTTGTTGTAGCCTGTCCAGCAAAAATTCCCGGTTGGGTAAATTGGTTAAGCCATCATAATAAGCCATGTGCCTTATATGATCTTCAGTTTGCATACGCTCGATTTCGGCTGAAGTACGGGCAGCAAAAATACGCATAACGCTTTCGTTAAATTCGACATTTTCAATTGGATCTCGAAACATCGCGAACAAAAGCCCCAACGGTTTTTTATGCGAGTCGAACAGCGGAATGCCCACATAGCTTTCCATGCTGGTTTCACAAAGGTGAGTATCCTGCGGGAAACTATTCTGAACATCCCTGGCATAGGTTTGTGTCTGTTTGCCGATAATCGTTTCACAGGGAGTCCCCTGTAACGGGTATTGAGTATTAGGCAAAATTTTACCGTCGTAAAAATAAGCTAGCGTTTCAACCACACCGGATCTATCTGGAATAATTTGCACGACACCACAGGAATCTGCTTTTAAAATTTCTGCCATGTGCTCAGTCATAGCGGTAAAAAAATCTGCACCGGTTGCCGTGGACACCGCCTCCATTATTTGCGTTATTGCCGATTCTGCTTTATGACGCTGTTTCAAACCCTCAAAGAAAGTTTGAATAATGGCTGCTTCCTGCGCAAATGCCTGCATTATTTTTATTTCATGCTCATCATAATGATGCATTTTATGTGTTGTTGCGATTTGCAATACACCAATTATTGTCTGATCGGCAATCAGAGGTACCGCTGCAGACGACTTTAAATTAAACTTTTTCTTTAATTCACTATGGCAATTTTGATCGTCCACCACATTATCAATAACACGGGGCTTCGACGATTTAAAAACATCAACATGAATAGAAACTTCATCGAATGCTATTTTAAAATATCCATCTGCTTTATACCCGGCATCGCTATGCGCTACACATACCAGTTTATTTTTGTTTGAATCATATAAGCTTAAAAAACAGATATCGGCACACAGCGCATCGCGGGTTCGATTCACAATTGTTTCTAACAATTTTGCAAGGCTGGCATAACTATGTGATGCTTTTAATAACTCATTACTAAAAGTCAAACGATCCTGATGCAGCTTTTGCTCTTTTAACAGAATCGCCAGCTGATTTGAAAAAATCCCTAACTCATCTGTAGATGCGGATTTTATTCTACTGTCCTGCTGATTTAATGGTGCGTCTATTAATCCTTTTAGTGGTGACAGAGACTGCTTAAAGCTATATACAAATAATAAAGCACCAACAATCGCAAGCACTTCAAGTAACAGCCAGATAATAAAAGTTTCTGTATTAAAAAATCCGGTTCGAGTCCAGTAGTATTGAACCAGCATTGTATCGATTAACAAGGGAATAAGCGCGCCGATTAAAAACACTTTTGTTTTTATAGTGAAAACCGGACGTCGTAACTCTATACCACCAAAGGCACGCCCGAATAAATCGTAAATACCGGTAAAGACAGGTAAACCGACAATAATTGAAACAATAAGTGCAACCAGATGAATACGAAACCAGTCAACCGGTAATGCGACATAATCTGTTGCCATTTCCAGACTAATAATTGCAGCCGCTGGTGCCATTGAAATATAAACGACAAAAACCAGCCAGTAATGCAATGGAAAGCGTCTGATGGCCCGCTCTGTAATAACGCTATTTTTCTCATCGGCTAAAGTCAGATATGCTGATAATGATTTTGAAAAGTTTTTGAAATAGAGTAATGCGAAGACCACGCTGCCAATCAGGAAAAGTGGCTTTAATGGTGTCGACATCATACTCACCAGCTGGTCGAACGAGAACACTTCAATATAAAGCAGGAATGAAAATCCAACCATTGGTGGCAATAGCCATGAAATAGCAATCAGACGTAAAAAATGGCTTTGAAACTGTTGTGCTGTCAAAATTATTTCAGCTCGAATATTAAAGCGTTACTTGTAGACTGAGTATAGTTGCTAAATGATTTTTTTATCCCGTAAAGGCGTCTTACTAATTTAAATCATTTAACCCAGTCATCCTGATGAAAATATACCGCATAAAAAATAAAGTCCGGTAAGCCGTTGCAGACAAATATCTGAAACTTTATGGCAAACCGGACAATACCCACTCGGTTTAGCTTGCCATTTTTCTGATGGGCACAACATTTAGTGTTTTCTGAATGAAATCACCGTCATACAACTCATCATGATTAGCAAACCTGTCTTTACCCTCCTGTAGCGAAGTCTGGGTCCAGGCAGACGTTTCACTAAACAACTTTTTAAGCAACTTCTGGTTCAGGTTATGACCCGCTTTATAAGCATAGTAATGGCCGATAATCGGAGCTCCCGCCAGCGACATATCTCCAATCGCATCCAGAATCTTATGACGTACAAATTCGTTTTCAATCCGCAGACCTTCCGGGTTAAGTATTTTCTGTCCATCAACCACCACCGCATTGATTAGTGAACCACCCTGCGCCAGACCTTTTTCCTTAAGCGCCTCAACCTGATTGGCAAATCCGAATGTACGGGCATAGGCAATCTCATCGAAGTAATCATCATCATCCAGGGTCACCGAATAACATTGTGCACCAATTGCAGTATTTGGAAAATCAATGCACATGCTCACACGCGGCGTTGAGTGCGGCATCAGCATGGCATATTTTTCCCCTTCACTGACAACAATTGGTTTTTCAATCCAGATGCCCTGTTTGGGCTCATTAAGGTAACTTTTGCCGCAATTACGGATTAGCTCAACAAACACTTCTGAGCTGCCATCCATAATGGGAATTTCTGGTCCATCCACCTCAATGCGCACGTTATCTATGCCGCAGGCAATAATGGCAGACATCAGATGTTCAACCGTCGCAACGCCAACATTAAACTCATTACTCAAATTGGTAGACAGTTCGGTGCTCGATACGTTATACCAGCTCGCATTAATAACGCCCTGCCCGTGACCAACATCAGTACGCACAAAATAAATGCCACGTTTATCGACGCTGGGTTTCAGGCTGACTGTCGTCAACTGACCGGTATGCAGGCCAATGCCAATAAAAGACACGGGCTCACGAACAGTCGTTCTATGGTATTTATAATTTGTTTCCATCGCTGTTCTCCATAATTAGTGGGTGAGACTAATGTATGGGATATGCGGTATCGGGGATGGTCAGTTGGCGCCAATCAGCAATCAATTAGCGCCAACTTATACAGAAAGTGTGTAATTTACTGAATAGAACCAGAAAAAACTGTTATTTCAACAAGTTAAGCATTAGTTGCTATACCGAATCTCTATATTCATTTGGTGAGACACCAGTCCAGCGGCGAAAAGCCCGGGCAAAATTACTTGGCTCGGTAAAGCCCAGCAGAAAGCCCACTTCAATAATCGAGCGATCACTGCCGCGTAAATACTGCTTCGACAGTTCGCTGCGAGTTTCATCAAGAATACCTTTAAAGCTGCTGTTTTCATCCTTAAGCTTGCGCTGCAGATTACGTAGACTCATGTTTAGCTGACCGGCAATCTTATCCTGATGCGGTATACCATTATTCAGCTCTTCAATAACTCGCGCGCGCACCTGCATGACAATATTATGCTTATCAAAGCATTTTAAATAATCGATAACAATCTGATCATTCATTCTGGCTAAGTCAGGATTAGACGTGGGCAGTCTGAGCTCTAATACATTCTTAGAGAAAAAAAGCTGGGTTTCTTGCGCATCAAATTTGACCTTAACACCAAAAAACTCATCAAACTTGTGTGCACAATCAGGTTTCGCGTGGGCAATGCTCACTGCATCTACCTCTAAATCAGGGCCATAGGTAATCTGACACATTTTATAAAGTGTGGCGATACTGGCATCGATTGAAACTATTTCTGGATTTTTTATTTTTGATCTGAATATAACCTGGTAGCAGTCATCCAGTTCATTAAACACATAATCAATAGAAGTGGTTATCGCGCTCTGAAATCGTACCAGACGATTAATAGAATCTTTCAGAGAATCACTGGTAATCCACGCCAGACCCAAACCACTTAAAGAAGCAGGCTGAACTAACTGTGCATACACTAAACCCAGACAATCATCGGCAGATTGTTGGTGGGCAATTTTCCAGACTTTCTGCAGTCTTGTTGTGCTGATTCTATCATTAGGCTGATAAGCTATCCGGGTATCTATACCGGCCTGCTCCGCAATCGCATATTTATCCAGCCCGTAGTGATCTAACACTTTTCCCAGCACCGATGCAATACTCACCACTGTTGTCGGGTATTCTGTTGTTAAGTGTGCTTTCATTTGTTCGCCCGAATCCTTTTATTTAAAAACAATCTTAATAAATAACTGACACATTATTATCGCCCGCCAGCTTATCAAGACGGTTCATTAATTCATCACTGGGATGCACACACCATTCATCACTTAATGATATTTTTGCCTTCACATCATTACGAGTGTAGTTTATCCACACCGGACAGGCACCTTCACGAAATGGATTTAACACCTGGTTTAACTGTTGCACAATACTGTTATCACAATTGTTCTGAGTTAAGTTAATTTCCAGGCGCCGCGCAAATTTCTGACGAGCTTCGGTAATATCATAAATGACATCAGCGGTAATGCGATACCCGCCAAAGTAATCGTCGTAAATAACCTTACCTTCCACCACAATTAATTTATCTTTGTTTAATAAATAATTATATTGCTCAAATTTTTCTTCAAAGATACGGACTTCAACCCGCGCGGTTCTATCGTCGAGCACTGCGGATACAATTTTGCCTCCGGTTTTAGTGCGTCGCACCCGCATGCCAATCATCAACCCCGCTAGCTTATAACTTTTTGCATTGCGTTGAGACATATATCCACCGCCGGCACCGGAGGCCAGATCACTCTGGTCAGCGAGTGCACCCAGTGTGCAATCAGTGAATTTTTTTAACTCTTTCTCATAACGTTCAATCGGGTGACCGGTGAGATATAAGCCCAGCGTATCTTTCTCAAAAGTTAAGCGTTTTTCTTCTTCCCACTCTTCAACTGTAACTTCATTGATCGGCGCAATATTGTCATCCTCTGCCGCACTACCAAATAAATCATCCTGACCGACACTGGCATTTTTCTGATACTGTTCCGCACCCTGCATCGCATCACTTAAGCGCGCCATTAAGCTGGCCCGGTTTGGTCCCAGCTCTTCTAACGCACCGGCTTTGATTAAGGCCTCTAAAACCCGCTTGTTAACTTTACGACCATCAACTCGCCGGCATAAGTCAAACAGGTCTTTATATGCACCATTATTATTACGCTCTTCAATAATACCTTCCAGCGCCGCTTCGCCGACGCCTTTAATTGCACCCAGCCCATACAGTACCTGCTTGTCATCCGGTACTGAAAACTTAATCACCGAGCGATTAATATTCGGTGTAAGTACATCGAGTTTCATCCGATGGCAATCTTCTATTAATATCACCACCTTGTCGGTG
>VAPL011181901.1_pt1 | contig 16759 bp, 17 predicted proteins | sample 3395061 | NCBI WGS metagenome assembly VAPL01 (sample SAMN08290444, study PRJNA428436) | hydrothermal vent metagenome | isolation source: Deep-sea hydrothermal vent chimney 2 | place: Pacific Ocean: Juan De Fuca Ridge | depth 2182 m m | reverse complement strand
GCCTAATCCATAGGCCTTTGAAAAAGTTCCAAGATATAGCACATTTGGATATTTTTGGGTAATCTCCTTTGGTTTTATCTCTTTTTTGGCATCTTTAAACTTTGCATACTCTTGATAGGCACCATCAACTATGACTAAAGTTTCACTATCAATTTGGTCTAAAAATTTATACACTTCATCCTTGTCCAAGCACTCACCAAGTGGATTGTTTGGTAAACACAAAAATATAACACCAATATCATCGTTGTGTTTATAAATATCCAAAAATTCTTCAATATTATGTTGGTGTGATGGGGCTTTTAAAATCATGGTACCTGTTTGTCTAGCATATATCTCATACATAGCAAATGTTGTTTTTGTCATTAAAACTTTATTTTTATTATTTGCTTTTGCGTGTACTCCAAAGGAGATGATTTGATCACTTCCCGCTCCAATTATCACATTTTTACTCTTCACATTAAATCTGTGAGCCAATTTTTCCTTTAACTCATACATGCTGTCATCTGGATAGAGATTCATCTTAGCTACATTTTTACAAACTGCCTCTTGAACTCTTAGACTACATCCTCGTGGATTTTCGTTGCTAGCTAGCTTGATTATATCTTTTTCATCCACGCCATATTCACGAGTAACTAATTCTATTGGCTTTCCAGCTTCGTATACTTTTAAATTGTCCAACACATTGTTAAAATTCATTTTATTCTCCATTTACATAGCTTCCTAGCCATATGATTTCGTGGGTATCTCTGTTATCTTCTATAATATTTTGGACATTTTCATCATCTATATGACCTTCAAAATCAAGATAAAAAACTGTTTTAAAACCCTTCTCTTTTATAGGTCTTGATTCTATTTTTGTTAAATTTACCCCATTTTTCTTAAAGGTTTGTAAAAATTCAACTAAGCCGCCTGGTTTATCTGCTGTTTTTGCTAAAATCGAAGTTTTACTTTTATCAGACTTAGCATTTTTAAAATCACTTAAAATTAAAAATCTTGTTTTATTTGCCATATTATCTTCTATTTTTGAAAAAAGAATTGGTACATTATACAATTTTGCTGCAATATATGAACAAATAGCTGCACTATTGTTATCTTTGCTAGCTAATTTTGCTGCCTCTGCAGTTGACTTTGTAGCCACAAATTCGATACTCATCAAAAAATGCTCTTCCAAAAATTTTCTACACTGATTATATCCTTGTGGGTGAGAATATATCCTTTTTATATCTTTTAAACTCTCACATATAGAAGAAAATGAGTGGTGAATATCCATATATATCTCAGCTATTATTTTTGTACTATATTTTCCAAGACAATCAAGCGTAACTCCGACTGCTCCTTCTGTATTGTTTTCAATCGGCACTACACCATATTTTGCTTCTTTGTTTTCCAAAACTGTAAAAACTGCCTCAATAGAGTTTAGTCCTATATATCTTCCCATTGCACCAAATCTACTTTGTGCCACTTGGTGAGTAAAACTACCTTCTGGTCCTAGATACGCTATATTTTCTGGTAGCTCTATATTTCGGCTAACTGCAAATACTTCTTGAAATATAGCATCTATCGCATCATCATTAAGATATCCAGTATTAAGTGCTTTTAATCTATCTAATATCTCTCTTTCTCTCTCTGGTCTGTATATAGCTGTCCCTGTTGTCTGTTTCAAATCTCCAATAGCTTTAACAGCAACCATTCTTTTGTTTAAGAGTTTCAAAACCTCATCATCTATATCATCAATTTGCTTCCTATACTTATCTAAAATCATTTTACTGTCCCCTTTAACTTGGGCAAAACAAGCAAATACGGTCGTCTTGGCGATGTTTCCTTGAAAGCCCAAGATAAATTCCTCGCTACTATTGCACGAAGTGAAACTTCTGTATATTGTCTTGCTCTCATCTCTTTATCATTTCTTTATAAATAGTTCCAATATTTGGGGCTATTTTATCTATCATCTCTTTTATTGGGGTTATCTCTTTTTCGTTTTTGCACTTTCCGCTTAATACTAAAATAGTCTTTGCTCCTAGTTTTTTTATACCACACAAGTCACCTATAGCATCATCACTTATCATAGTGATTTCTTTAAAAGAAAAATTACTATTTTGTTGTAAATTTAAAAGTCTTTTTGCCTCTTCATAAAATGCCTCGCTTGGTTTTCCTATTATTTCATAACCTTTTAAAGTTGCATATGAAACCATCTGTAAAATTGCTCCAACTCCAGGATATCTTCTACCATCTTTTGCATATATACTAGTCGCATGCATGCCTACAATATCCACATCTTCAAGAGCAGTCTCAATCATAGACGCATAGTCACTTGAACTAAAATCTTTTTTACTAGCTATCAACATAGCTTTTGGGTTTTTACAATTTATATTATATCCCATTCGCTCCAAACTATCACTAAATTCATCTGCACCAAATGCTTTTACACTCTTTGTTTTTACGCTTTTATCTAAAACCATAAAGGGGTCTAAATAATTTTCTTGTGGGATTTTAAATCCCAAATTATACAAAAATCTATGAAAATCTTTACTGATAATTTTTGTGTTATTTGTCACTACCACATAGGAAATTTTTTCACTATTTAGATAATCTATAAACTCAATAGAACCCTCTATCGGTTTTTTATCTTTGTCGTTTATCAAGGTACCTTGTACATCTATGAAGAAACTCATATAAAATCTTTCTCTAATTCTATCAAATTTTCAAAACTTTCTCTTTTTCTAATTATCCTATCAACGCCATCAAGGATAGCCACTTCAGCTGCTTTTTTTCTTGTATTATAATTGCTACTCATGGTAAACCCATAAGCTCCTGCACTCTTAAAAACTATCAAATCATCGTGCTTTGTCTTTGGCATCTGTATATCTTTTGCTAAAAAATCTCCACTCTCACAAATAGGTCCAACTATATCAGCTAGTGACCTATTTTCATCTTTACTATCTAGCAATTCAAAATCATGATAAGCTTGATACAAGCTAGGTCTTATGAGATCATTCATAGCTGCGTCAACAATTATAAATCTTTTTTTATCGTTTGCTTTTTCGTACAGTACTTTTGTGAGTAAATAACCACAATTTCCCACCATATATCTACCTGGTTCACAAATTATCGTAACATCTTCACCCCTTAAAGCTTCAAATATATTTTGTGCATACTCGTATAGAGAAATTGTTTTTTCATCTTTGTATTTTATACCGACGCCACCACCAATATCAAAAAACTTTATATTAATATTTGCTGATTTTAAGCTTCTTAAAAGATTTGCCATAACCATTGCAGCTTCTTTAAATGGCAAAGTTTCAACAATTTGACTACCTATATGGTAGTGTACACCAATTGGAGTAAGATTTTGTGATTTATTGGCATATAAATACATTCTTTTTGCACTTTGTATATCCACACCAAACTTATTTTCATGAAGTCCTGTTGAGATATATGGATGGGTTTTAGAATCTATATTTGGATTTACTCTTATGCTTATTCTTGCACTTTTATTTAGGTTTTTAGCTATACCTTCTACTCTTATCATCTCTTCTTCACTCTCAAGATTTAACATCAGTATCTCTTCTTTTAAAGCCCTAGTTATCTCAAAATCTCTTTTGCCAACTCCACTAAATATAATCTTATATTTATCAATTCCAACCTTTAGTGCTCTATCAACCTCACCGATAGAGACACAATCACAACCTGACCCCATTTTCGCCAAATGTTTTAAAACAGATAAATTTGAATTAGCCTTCACAGCATAACATATCATCGATTTTCTTGCCTTAAAAGCATCTTTTAAATTATTGTAGTTTTTTGTAATTTCATTAAAATCATATACATATAAAGGGGTATCATATTTAGCAGAAAGTTCTTGAAAGTTAATCATATAAAACCTTATTTTTTAATAGGCTTTATTTTATCCAAAAAATAAGAAAAATAAAATTAAGAAGTCACTTACTCTTTAAAGTATGAATAAAAAGAGACCAATCCTAGCACAAAAATTGGAAATATTATCGCAAATTCTGGCATCAAAACAGAGTTCATGGCTAGTTTTGAGAGAAGAAATAAAATTCCCCATATAATAACCGCTGTAAACGAAAGAGTAAAAGTCAAAATTGTCAAATTGTAATATCTAGAAATTATGGGAATTTTTGTGATAAAAATCAAAATCAAAAGTGGTGCAAAAAGAGGTAAAAAAAGTTGTGAAAATACTATGGTTTTTATGCGACTTGTATCTAATCCTTGTGCATCATAAAATTTTAGTGCATCAATGGCATCTAGTACAGAAAGATTAAACTTTCCCTTGTAGATGTTATCTATGATTTTAGGTCTAAAGTCTTTCAAGGCTTCTAGTTTTGTAAATTTTTGAATGATTAGTCCTTTATTATCCAAAGTACTAACTTTTGGTTTGATTGTTTTTTCAACTCCATATAAAATCCAATTCTTTTGCCTATAGTAACCTTTTTTTGCTGATACAACAGAAATTAAATCTCTATTTATTACTTTAAATATTTTTATACCATTTGCCTCTTTTTTGATGGGATCTAATTTTTTAAAGTATATATATTTATTTCCATTTTTTAAAAACAGATCTCTTGTGGTTGTGGAGATTTGGCTAAATCTAAGAATATTGTTGCTATATTCTCTCGCATATGAAAACGAAGTAAAGGTGAGTGAAATATATGCAATAGTTATAAATAAAGCTGTAAAAAATATAGGTTTTATGAAAGATTGTCTACTGATTCCAAAAACATATAAACTAACTAATTCATTTGACTTAATCATGGCAGAAACGGTTATAATCATAGAAAATACAACTGACAATGGCAATACATAATTTATCGCATACATACTTTGAAACATAGTGTATAAAATTTGTAGGTTTGCTGAGTTAGGTAGTTTTCTGTATGTTGTCAAGAGGTCAACTCCAACATAAAATAGCTCAAGTGCTAATAAAATTATAAAAAAATTCTTCAAATAATGATATATTATATATTTTTGATATGCTTTCATTTTGTTTTCATTGTATATTTTTGTGCAACTATAGCTAAATCCTTATCTAATAAAGCCCTACTTGCTTCTTTTGCTGTGTCTATTATGGTTGCTAACTCCTCTTTTTGAGAGAGTGAAAAATCAGACAATACATGTGGGATTATCATATTTTTATCTTTTGGTTTTCCTATCCCAATTCGCACTCTTAGATAATCTCTACCGATATGACTATCTATAGATTTTAAGCCATTGTGTCCACCATTTCCACCACCAAATTTAAATCTTAAAGTTCCAAATTCTAGGTCTATATCATCATGAATCACTACTACTTTTTCTGGTTCAAAATAATCACTTACCGCTCGAACACTCTGCCCAGAGAGATTCATATAAGTCATAGGTTTTAAAAATAGAGTATTTTTATATTTAAAAAGTTGTCCGCAGAAATTATTTTTATTGATAGAAGTGTAGGACAATTCATCCAAAAGAGCATCTATAACCATAAAACCTACATTATGTTTGTTTTGTTTATATCTATCTTCTGGGTTACCAAGTCCTACAATTAGATTCATTTAGTTACTTAGCTTTTATAACTCCAACTACAGCGATTCTATCCTCATCCATAATTTTAATATTTTTATCAACTTTTATATCTCTTACTAAAATAGTCTCTCCAACACCTAAATCACTTACATCTAGGGTAAAATTTTGTGGCAAATTTTCTGCTGTACATTTAACACATAACCTCTTTTTAGAGTGTGCCAAAACACCTTTGTCTTTAAGTCCTTTAGGAATTCCAGTTGTGAGAACTGGGATTAAATATCTTGTCAAAACCCCTGGAAGTGCAATTCTTAAATCAACATGTAAAAAAGTATTTTTTACAGGATGTTTTTGATATTCTTGAATAATGACATTTAACTCTTGATCTCCAACTTTTACAAGAAATGCGAGTGTGCTTTTATTTCTAACTGCTTTTACGAATTCATTTTCTTTAAATGCTGCATTGATATTTTCAACACCTTTTCCGTAAATATTGGCAATTAGATATCCATCTCTTCTAAGCTCTTTAGTAGCTTGCTTTGTGATACTCTCTCTAACTATACCTTCTAACATATCTATCCTTTTTTAATTTAAGCACCATATAGCATAAGCAATAGGCACTTTTATAAGCTGGCTATTATACACAAGTTAAGCTAAAATATTGATAAAAAACTATTAGACTTCTTATAAAAAGTCTATTATGCTTTTTTCTTTAAACCGATAATATCCTTATCAATCTTTACACTCGATTGATTTTCACTTCTCTTTGCCTGTGTAGTACCAGCATTATAATAGTCAATATCCATAGATAAATCATTTCTACTTGTTGCATTTTGTAGTGCTTCTTCTTCAGAGATTTTTCCATCCGCATATAAACCCAAAAGAGATTGATCAAAAGTTTGACACTTATATATATCTTTCCCCTCTTTGATAGCATCTGTGATTTCGCCATCTCTTCCCTCTAATATAAGATTTTCTATTCTGTTATTTTTCACTAAAATCTCAACTGCTGCTATTCTGCTACCACCAACTGTTCTAACCAATCTTTGAGAAACTATTCCTCGTAGTGTAGAAGAGAGTGACATTTTTATTCTATTTTGCTCACTTCCTGGAAACATTCCAAGAATTCTGCCAACTGTCTCTTTTGCATCAACCGTATGAAGCGTTGATAAAACCAAATGACCAGTTTCAGCCGCATGCATAGCAGTTTCTATGGTTTCTAAATCCCTCATCTCTCCAACAAGTATAACATCTGGATCCTCTCTTAGAGCAGCCCTAAGAGAGTCTGCAAAACTTATAGCATCTTGACCTATTGCCCTTTGATTTATGATAGATTTATCATCTTTATAAACAAACTCTACAGGGTCTTCAATGGTTATGATATGTTTTGGAAATTCTTGATTTATGCTATTTATCATTGCTGCCAAAGTTGTTGTTTTTCCACTTCCTGTCGGTCCTGTTACCAAAACTAACCCTCTAGGTAGAGAACAAAAAGAGTGGAGTATACTTGGTAATTCAAGCGATTCGATAGTTGGCAAACTAGTTGGAATCGTTCTAAAAACAGCCGAAATACCATCAACTTGAAAAAATATATTTACCCTAAATCTATAGTTATCGTTTAATTTGAATGTAAAATCCAAATTTTTAGCATTAACCAACTCTTGAAATCTTGATCTCAACAACTCTTTTGCCAACATCAAGCTATCTTCATGCGTCATTATCTCTTTTGACATTGACACTATGCGACCATTGACCCTGCCTCTTATGTTAGAACCACTTTTGATATGCAAATCACTTCCGTTATGCTCTACTAATTTGCTTAAATAAAATTTTAATTTTTTAGTCATCTCGAAAGTCAATTTATTAATATCTATTTCATACTTTTGTTCACGCACCATAATACTCTCCTTAATTATACTTGATTATACCAAAGCATCCAAGATTTCTTTAAAAGCATTTTTAAAAGAAATCACTCCTTCTTGCATCAATTCATCATAAGTTTTATCAATATCTACCTTATTTATTTTTAATTGTTCAAAAAAGGCATCTATATCTTTATCTCTTTTAATCTCTTTTAATTTTTCTTTTGAATCCATAAAATATTTTATCGTGTGAAGTGGGGCTGTATTTATGGAGTTTTTACATAGCAACTCTCTTATATAATAATCCGCTCTCAACTCATCTCCTTTCACACCAGTGCTTGCAAAAAGACATCTAACATTTTCTAATCCAAAGTTTTCAACCATATTGTATATTTTTAAAGCATTATATACACCAAGTTTTGATGTAGGCATCCCTAATTTTTTCAACTCATTGTCTAGTTTTCTATCAAATCTACTAACAAACACACTTATAACAGTATTTGGCAATATTACATTTTTACATTTTTTATAACCTTGTTCAAAAGCATCTAAACATTTCTGAGCTTGAATAGGAGCAAAGATAAGAGTTGCATTTACATTTATACCTTGAGCTATCAATGTCTCCATAGCTTCATATCCGCTTGTAGTTGCTGGGACTTTAATCATGACATTTGGCATATCAATCTCTTTGAACAATCTTTTTCCCTCTTGTATAGTTCCTTTTGCGTCATCACATAGATAAGGATCAACTTCTATGCTAATAAAACCATCGTCGCCATTTTCATATAAAGGAAGTAGCTTTTGTGCAGCTGTTTTTATATCTTTTGTAGCTAATGCCTCATATATCTCTTTTGGAGTTTTGTTTTTTAGTTTTTTTATCTCTTCCTTGTACGCAGATGAAGTCAATATTGCAGATTTAAAAATTGCTGGATTGCTTGTAGCTCCATTTATAACACCTTCGCGTATCAACTCTACAAATTCATTATCTAAAAAACTTCTTTCAACAAAATCACACCATAGTGAAAATTTTAAATCTTCTACAAACATCTATCTTCCTTTAATATTTTTGTTAAATCTTTTTCTTCTATTACTACATTTGCCTCTTTTTTCAAAGCATCTTTTGCGCAAAAAGCAACCCTTGTATCAGCAAATTTAAACATAGACAAATCATTTGCCCCATCACCAACAACCATAGTATCTTTCCTGTCAATATTAAGTAAAGCTTGCAATCTTTGCAACATATCGCCCTTTGAAAATCCAAACATCATATCACCGCCAACCTTGCCTGTAAGGTTTCCTCTTTTTGTATGTAAGATATTTGAAAAATCTACATCATAACCTAGGATATCTTTTGCATAAGTTGTAGCATTTCTAAAACCGCCGCTAAAAACCATGACTTTATAGCCCATTTTTTTCAACTCTTTTATACTCTCTTTTGCTCCTGACATGTAAGGTAAATTGTGACAAATTTCATCAACTCGGCTCTCTTTTAGCCCTTTTAAATATCCTACTCTTGTGGTTAAGCTCTCGTAAAAATCTATCTTCCCTTTCATGGTATCTTCTGTAATTTTTGCAACTTTGTCCTTTATACCCAACTCATTTGCTAAAAAATCAATAGTTTCTCCATCCATCAAGGTTGAATCAAAATCAAACACACACAATTTCATTTTATTTCTCCTTTATCAGAAGCAAGGCTCCTGAGAAATCCCCCTTAGCCAAAGCTAATGCTTCACATAATACAAAAAATCAATTTATATTCTTATAAAATGAGGGAATATTTCTATATTTTAAAATATTATAGTATAATACTTGCCTTAGTATATTTTTTAATAAAGATTGTGTACGATAGTTTGCATATATTTATTGATTAATATAAAATTACTTAAAGGACAAGACAAGATGCAAATTTATGTTGGAAATATTTCCTACACAACAACACCGGAGAGTTTAGAAACTCTATTTGGCCAATATGGCGAAGTTGAATCTGTGAAACTAATCACAGATAGAGAAACAGGTAGAGCTAAAGGTTTTGGGTTTGTTACCATGAACGATGACAGTGCAGCTCAAAATGCGATAGATGAATTAAATGAAAAAGAATTTGAAGGCAGAACTCTTAGAATCAATGAAGCAAGACCAAGAGAAGAAAGACCAAAAAGAAACTTCAACAATAGATTTTAATCAATAATAAACCCCAAAGAGGGACTTCCTAGAAGTCCCTCTTTAATAATGCCTCAACTTTTAAAATCGTGAGCATACTATCATCCCTTTTTCCAACTCCATATATCATCCCTGTATCACTGTTTATAGTTTCTGGTGGTGGAGAAATTCTGTTTCTGTTTAAACGAATTGCTTCTGTGAGCCTATCTATAACAAATCCAGCAGTATTATCCTCACCTTTTAGCACGATATATCTTGTCTCTTCGTTTTGATTTACTGGCTCTAGATGAAATTTTCTTCTTAAATCTATCAAAGGTATAACATCTCCACGAAGATTAAAAACACCCAAAACATAATCAGGAACTTGAGGAACTCTTGTATAATCAATTGGTTTAATTATCTCTTGAATATTTAAAATGGGTATCGCATACTCTTCATTTCCTATTATAAATCCAACCAATTGGACTACATCTTCTTCAGTATTTTCTGGCTCTTCTACCTGTTTTTGTTGCTTTTTCAAGACTTGAGTTAATTTATTATTCATTCTTTTACTCCGCTAACAATTTTATATTTTTTCGTACTACACTCTCAAGATATTCAGGAGAGTATGGCTTGGTTATATACTCGGTCATTCCAGATTCTACGCCTCTTAACCTATCAGATTTGGATGTTCTAGATGTTACGGCAATCAAAGGAAGATTTTTATATTTTGAATATTTCCTGATTTCACTAGCTAGTGTATATCCATCCATTCTTGGCATCTCTATATCTATCAATATAGCATCAAAATTATTCTCGCCCGATTTTATAAGATTGAGCGCTTCTTGCCCATTGCTTGCTTCAACAACGCTAACGCCTATAGGGCTCATGGATTTTTTCATGATATTTCTGTCCATCTTGCTATCATCAACTACAAGCACGCTATAATCACTAGGCTTCTCTTTTGTTTTTATTTTGGATTCACTACTAGCTCGTATATCAACTTTTACATTTTTGGCCAAGTCCATGAGGGCAGCAACATCAACAATCAATGTAACTCTTCCATCACCTCTGATAGTAGCTCCAGCTATCCCTTCTATGCCCTTTAGATAATCTCCCATAGATTTTATAACTATCTCTTCTTGACCAACCAAACTATCTACTATGATTCCAAGTTTTGACTCTGCTAAGCCGATAACTACAACATAAGCGTGTTCACTATTATCAAGCACTCTTTCAACTCCAAATATATCAGACAACCTTACAAGAGAGAGAACTTCATCGCGAAGTCTAAGTACATTTTTGCCCTCTATCGTATAAATCTCTTCTAGCGGAATTCTTACTGTCTCTAGTACAGATGCCAATGGTACAGCATAAAACTCTTCTTGAACGCCAACAAGTAGTGCTTGTATAATAGCGAGTGTCAAAGGAATTTTTAACTTAATAATCGTTCCTCTATCAATTTCACTATCAACATCAATAATACCATTTAATTTTTCTATATTTGTTTTTACAACATCCATACCAACGCCACGACCCGAAACATTTGTTACGGACTCCGCAGTTGAAAATCCAGGTTTAAAGATAAGATTGTATGCCTCTTTATCACTCATACTATCAGCTTCTCTCTCAGTAATAATTCCTTTTTCAAGAGATTTATTGCGAAGCATATCTGGGTCTAATCCTTTTCCGTCATCAACTATCTCTATGACTATATTGTTTCCTTCATGATAAGCTTTTAGCTCTATTATTCCGCCTTCGGACTTACCTTTCATAAGTCTTGTATCACCATTTTCTATGCCATGGTCACAAGAGTTTCGAATGATATGCACTAATGGATCACCAATCTCTTCGACAATTGACTTATCAAGTTCTGTGTCTTCACCGGTTATTTTTAACTCTATTGACTTACCAAGTTCTCGAGAAAGGTCTCTTATCATTCTTGGAAATTTATTGAAAACTTTTGCTACAGGAAGCATTCTTGTTTTCATAACTGCTATTTGAAGATCAGTAGTTACAAGCGAAACAGATGAAACAACCTGATTTAACTCTTCTAAAAACTTTTCACCCTCGTATCTCTCTTCAACATCATCATATATCTTCAAAAGTCTATTTTTACCAAGAACCAACTCTCCAATTAGGTTCATAAGATGATCTAATCTTTTTACCTCCACCCTAATTGTCTGTTCAATTGTACTAGTAGCTTGTTTTTTCGCTAGAACATTTGATTTAGATTTTGTTTGAACAGGTTTTGAAACTACTTTTGCTAAATTTTCAGGTTTCTTAGAATCACTCTTTTCTTCTTGTGCAACTTTCTTTTTATCTGCTTTTCTTTTTTGATCCTCTTCTTTTCTCTTCTTTAAAAGTCTCTGTATTTCAGCTTCTACTTCATCATCACTTAAATTATTATAATCAATCTCTTCTTCATCTTCTTGTTCACTCTTAGCTATTTCTACAACCTTTTCTTGAGCTGGTTTAGCTGGTATATCATTTCCTTGAGAAATTGCATCAAGTGCACTACAAATTTCTGTTATATCCATACCCACATCGGTATCGTTTCCATTATCTCTTATGGCTACTAAAAGCTCTTTCATCATATCAATTGATTTCAAAACAACATCCATGACTTCTGGAGTTATTTTTAATTCACCTTTTCTTGCTTTGTTTAAAACATCTTCCATATGGTGAGTTAACTTTGTCAAAACATCAAAATTTAGAAAAGATGAAGAACCTTTTACTGTATGAGCTACTCTAAAGATGCGATTTAATAGTTCTAAATCTTCAGGGTTATTTTCAAGCTCAACCAAATCTTGATCAATTTGTTCGATTAACTCAAACGCTTCAACCAAAAAATCTTCTAATATTTCTTGAATATCATCCATGGTGAGGCCCCTTACTCTTCAGTTTTAATATGTGATCTAAGTACATTTGAAATTTCTCTGTAAAAAATCGCTGCATCAAATTTTGTTAGATAGGCTTCACCGCCCGCCTCTTTTCCTCTTAACTCACTAAAATGGTCACTTATGGAAGAGTTAAAAACTATTGGAACACTGCTAAATCTCTCATCATCTTTCACATTAGATGCAAAATGGAAACCGTCCATTTGGGGCATTTCAACATCGCTGATTATAATTTTAAGCTCTTGTGTTAATCTATCACCATAGATAGTATGCAACTCTTCTAGTTTCTTCATGCCCTCAATTCCGTCTTGAGCTTCTACAACTTTTAAGCCCATCTTTTTAAGTGCGTCACCAACTAATTTTCTAGCAACTAAACTATCATCGAGTATTAGTGCGGTTCCTTTTAATTGCATTATTTCGCTAGATTCCATATCAGTTCTTGGTTTATAAAGTCCAAGCTCTTCAACAACACTTTCAAGATCTAAAATAAGCAAAACCTCATCATTTTCAATTCTAGTAACACCTGTTATTTGGCTTTTATCAAGTGTTCCCATACCAGAAACAAATGATGCTGGTTCTATATCTTTCCAACTTATTCTTCTGATTCTTTTGGCTTCATGTACTATAAAACCTATCAAGATATCACTAAACTCTGTGATAATAATTCTTGGTTTTAATTTTTGCTCCCGTGGTACGGTAATATTCATCCACTTAGCAAGATTTACTACAGGAATCACAACTCCGCGAAGATCAAAAATACCTTCAATATAATCTGGAACACCTGGGATCTCAGTAAGATTTGGGATTTTAATAATTTCGCGAACTTTAGAAACATTCACTCCATAAATACCCTCATATACTTTATCTCCGTCTTGTTTCAAAATACGAAAATCGACTAGCTCCATTTCATTAGAGCCAACTTTTAGCACGTTGTCATCAAACATCGTAGCCCCTCATAAATTTTATTTCTGGTGACAATTGTACAATAAAATAACTTTGATTGCACGCAAAAGATGAGAAATTTATATATTTTATACCATTTATATCAAATACTACATCTTGGTGATAGTGTCCCTCGGCGATTAACGCAATGTTTAAGCTAGGATATTGTTCTAACTTTTGCACTACTATTTCTTGAAAATTATCTATTTTTGTGCATATATTTTTTCTTTTCAAATCTTTTAAAATCTTCTTTGAGATACAAGATGAACAAATCTTATCAAAAACATTTAGCAACCCAAGCAAGAATTTACTTCTTATAGCCGTAGTAAATATTTGGTGTTTTAAGTCACCATATTTATCACCATGTAAAAGCAAAATCTTTTCATGGTTTATCTCAAAAAGTGTTGGTTGGGAGCTTATGTCTATAATTTCTACATTTTCAAATATACTTTTTAGCGAAAAATCATGGTTGCCTTCAAAATAAAAAACCTCTATATCTTGGGCAATTTTATCTATTAATTTTATCTCTTTTTCGTATCTATTTTTTAAATATGATATCTCACCAATCAATAAATCAAATATATCACCCATTAAAAATAGTTGGCTTGTTTGTATTTTTTTTGATTCAATTTTTTGAAGAAAACGGTAAAAACCATCTCTTTCATCATTTTCATGAGCATCACTTATGAAAATTGCTCCTTCTTTGATTTTATGGCACATAAGCGATAATCGGAATCCCTAAATTTTCTTCAAATCCACACATAATATTTGCATTTGCAACTGCTTGCGAAGATGAACCTCTTAGGATATTGTCGATAGCGGAATTGATATAGAGTTTTTTACCAACAACTTTTGCAAAGATATCGCAAAAATTTGTCCCGCTTGAAGATTTCATATCTATTGGATATTCATATATCCTTATATTTGGCTCATTTTTATAAAATTCTCGCAAAATTTCCAAAGGATTTAATCCCTCTTCTTTTACAAGCATGTAACTATCTATCATCTCGCCTCGTATGATAGGGAGTAAGTGAGGTACAAAATTTACATCAAAATCTTTTCCGCTAAATTGCTTCATCTTCTCTTTTATCTCTGGTTCGTGTCTGTGCATCAAAGGATTGTATGCAAATATATTTTCATCTATGGAGACAAAGTGTGTTTTCTCACTACATTTTTTTCCAGCTCCACTCACTCCACTTTTTGCATCTATAAAAATCGGATATCTCTCATCAATAAAATCACAAAATGGTAAAATACCCAAAAGTGTAGCAGTTGGATAACAACCTGGATTTGCCACCAAAGATGTGTTTTTTATCTTTTGCCTATAAAATTCTGGCAATCCATACACAGAATTTGGGATATTTTCTCTATCTTCATGTTCACAATAATATTTTTCATAAGTATCAAGTTCAAGCCTATAATCAGCAGACAAATCAACAACTTTCACACCAAGTTTTAGTAATTTTTTCGCAAAACTCATAGAAGTTTTATGAGGAAGTGCCAAAAAAGCCACTTTTGCAACTTTTGCTATCTCGTTGGCATCACTCTTTAAAACATCGCCCGAAAACACAGACTTTAAACTAGGATGTAACTCTTCTGTTCTTATGCCGCCCTTAGTGTTTCCAATATATGCGATATCAAACCTTGGATGAGTTATCAAAAGTTTTAAGAGTTCAAGTCCTGTATAGCCACTAGCTCCTATAACTGCTACTGGTGTCTTTGTTACATCATTTTTCAAAGCTTATCTCCTCGTAGCAAACACTTAAAACCTCATACTCTTTCTCTCCAACAGGCAATTTTACAATCACTTCATCACCCTCTTCTTTACCCAAAAGATGACGAGAAAGTGGAGAATGGTAAGATATGAGTCCCAAATCAGGATTGCTCTCTGTGCTTCCAACTATGGCATATGTAAACTCCTCTTCAGTTTCCAAATCCTCAACTCTCACAGTTGAGCCGAATCTAACTTTATTATGAGGAAACTTGCTTGGGTCTACTACTTGTGCTCTTGTCATCAAATCACTTAATTCTGCAATTCTGCTCTCTATAAAAGCTTGTTTTTCTTTGGCTGCATGGTATTCTGAATTCTCTTTTAAATCTCCATGACTCCTTGCAATATCAATCTCTTTGACAATTTCTGGTCTTTGTACTCTTTTTAAATCATTTAATTCATCACACAATTTTTGAAAACCAAATTCTGTCATTGGCTCTTTTTCCATCATCTCTCCTGTAAACTTGCTAATTTTTTGTTATTATATCTAACATATTATTTAAAGAGCCATTTTTCAAAATTTCTCTTAATTGTAAAGAGTCTTTAAAAAACTTCTCTTTGTCTATTTTTTTGTATGTCATATGCAAATTCTTAACATTTACATCATCTTGCAAAAGCTCAATATGTATGGGACTTTTTCCTTGAAAATCTAAAATTAAATTTGCAAGTCCAGCATATTTCAACTTGACAAATTGTCTTGCTATGAGATAATCTAGCTTTTTTGCCTTGTATGCTAAAACAAAAGGTGTCCCTATTAAAACGGCTTCTAAAGTTGCGGTTCCTGAACAAACAAAAGCAAATTCACTTCTTAAAAAAGCATCTTTTGCATCTCTTGAAATTTCAAATTCACTTATATCGCCATAGATATCATCTATTTGTTGTTGATTAAAAAAAGAGGGGATGACCAGCAATGCTTTTTTATCTATCTTTTTTATTAATTTTTTAAAAATTGGTATCAAAGCTTTTATCTCTGCTTTTCTGCTTCCTGGTAAATATGAAATTATTCCTGTTTTTTCAAACCCATTTTTGAACTCTTTTATCTCATCTAAAAGTGGATGTCCAACATATATAGAGCGATTATAAAACTGTTTTTCAAATGGCAAAATAGAAGCCAAGACATCACAATACTTTTCAACTTTTTTGACTCTTTTTGCTTTCCAGGCCCAAACTTGAGGAAGAATATAGTAGACAATTTTGACATTTGGATTCTTCTGTTTTATCGCTTTTGCCAAAGGAAGATTAAAGGCTGGAGAGTCTATAAGCAAAACAGTATCAGCATCAAAACTAAGATTTACCAACTCTTTTATAGCTCTTTTTGCTTTTTTTATTTTAGGAATTGCATCTAAAAATCCCATAATGGAAAATGCTGATGATGGCAGATATGGCTTACCAAATTTTTCATCAAATATACCAAAAAGCCTATAGTATTCTAACCCTTTAAGCAATAATTCAAGATGAAGATTAGCTGAGGGCTCAAGAGAAGAGACTAAAAGATTAAGTGATTTTTTCAAAGTAATTTCCAATGTGCTCCTCCCCTAGAAATGCTACTGCTTAAAATATTTTACTTAAGCTTAACATATTTTTTACGCTCTGATACCTTTACTAATTTTAGCACAATAATTTGTCTTCTT
>VAPL010301875.1_pt1 | contig 16781 bp, 4 predicted proteins | sample 3395061 | NCBI WGS metagenome assembly VAPL01 (sample SAMN08290444, study PRJNA428436) | hydrothermal vent metagenome | isolation source: Deep-sea hydrothermal vent chimney 2 | place: Pacific Ocean: Juan De Fuca Ridge | depth 2182 m m | reverse complement strand
CAGCGAATGCGGCTATTTTGCAGAGTAATGGCACTGTAGGTTCAGGTGAACTATTCATGACGGCATGGGACATGGTTGGTCAGCAGTCCTATGCCCTGGATCTGGGTATCCTGCAACGGGATTTTCTGGCTAATCCCAGCATGACCCTGAGCTATGATTTGAGCAATGATGCCAATTTTGCGCCCTTCTTGAACAACAGCGATACGATTTATGCGATTGCCGGTGGTGATGATTCCTTCCAGGTTGCATCAACCTATGGTGTTGTCATTACTTCAAGCTCAAGTATCGATACTGTTCTGTTGGGCAACGCAACGCAAGCCATGATCGGTAGCGTTGTTACTTCTATCGACGTTATGGCGGGGAAATCTAATACCGCTGCCGGTGACGTGTTGGATCCTAGCTTGAATTTGTCTGGTTATGCTGTTCCTGGCGACACCGGTTACGCTGGGGATGCCACCTGGAGTGTTAATGCTGGTGGTTCACCTTTTGTCACCACCACGGCTATCGATAATACCTCACCATTTTATTTTGCGGGTATTGCTTCTGATTATGCTACCGGCGTAGTCACCGAGCTGCCTAATGTCTGGCTTCTGACCAGCACTGGCCAGTTGACTTATGCACCTGTTTCTGCCGTTCCTGTTCCTGCCGCTGTCTGGTTGTTTGGCTCTGGTTTACTGGGTCTGGTGAGCGTTGCTCGTCGCCGTAAAGCCTAAGATTATTTGTTTATACCAGTAATCTACACCTTTGTAGATTACTGGTTAATTAAAATCCCAATTAGAATTTATTCTATATTAATTAAGGAAACGAAAATGAAACTTAAACAAATCGCAACGGCCGTATCTGCCGTTCTGCTGTCTGGCTCTGTCTTTGCCATTAGCCCAACTACTACACCGGATCTTGAAATTTTCATGTCAGGTGCTTCTGCCCAGGATAAGGCTATCAAAGCCCTGTTCTCTGATATGTGCGTCGCAGGAACTCTGGATACCTTTAAAGACAATTCCAATTCATCTAAACCGGGTAAGGCTCATACCGCTTATTACTGTACTCTTGATAATGCCAAGGTACCTAATCTGACACTTACTGCGCCTAATGTATTGTTTCACAAGCGCTCCAAAGGTGGTTCAGCCCAGGGTGTGAATCCAGTTATCGATGAAGTGGCGATTAATGCTATGAATATCAATAATGCTAACTGCACCGCACCGGATACCGCAGCGGGTGAAACTTACTATCGCTGTGATATCACTGAATTTGCAGCAGATGGTGTGACCCAGACTGGTAACCTGAACCTGGTTGTCTCTGATGCCGGTGTTTCTGATGTTAACCCGGAAATGTTTGTTGGTGAGAATACCCCAGCCGGTAATAATGAAGTTAATGCCGTTACCGTGGGTAACAAAATGGTCGTCAAGGCTGCCGCCGCCCTGGTCTTTGGCGTGCCTGTTACAACGACTTTGCGTAACGCCCTGCAGGAAGCTCAATTCCCGGGTAACACGACCTGTACTACATATGCCGTTGCTCCTACCCTGGCTGATGGAACTGTTAACCCTGCGTTTGATGCCTTAACTGAGCCTCGCGAAAGCGAAGCCTGCATGCCCAGCCTGACCCGCAACCAGGTGGCTTCGATCATCTCCGGTAGAATTCAGAACTGGGGTGCATTCAAGATCAACGGCGTTTCTCTGACTGATCCCAGCATTGTTAGCAGTGTGCCGGACAGCACCAAGGTTACCTACTGTCGCCGTGTTAATGGTTCAGGCACCCAGGCGCAACAGAATGCCAAGTTCCTGAACTACCCTTGTACAGCCGGTGCACTGGCACCTGTTGTTGATCCGGGTAATCCTTTCCTCGGTCCGCTTGTGCAGGAGAATTCCGGTTCGGGTGATATGAGTACTTGCCTGAATGATTTCAACAACGGTACAAATTTACATACTGCAGCCTGGGCACTGGGCACACAGTCCACCGAGAAAAATGCTGATCTGGCGGATGATTATCGCTTCATCAAGGTCAATGGCATTGCTCCTACCTTGGAAAATGCTGCTAGTGGCAAGTATCTCGATTGGGCTGAGCAGACTTTCCAGTGGCGTAATACCACCAGCAATGGTCCTACCGGTGATTCACTGGTTGTGATTGAAACCATCGCGGCTCAGGCCAGCACACCCACTACTATTGCCGGTCTGAATGCCAGCTTCAAACATACCTGGGGTGATGCAGGTTATATGGCAGTGAGCACCAATTTTGCGCCTTCTACTACAGGTACTCTGGATCTGGCTGCACCGGTTATTCCTTATACTCATGCTCCTAAAGGCAAGCTGGATAACTGTGTAGTACCGGTTGTTAACGATGCTTATCAGAACAGCCAGCTCTAAGCTGCGTATCTCGGGTCGCTGTACGGCTGGATTTTAATCGCCAGCTGCGCAGCATCCTGAAAAGGAATAAACTGCTTTACACCATGCAATGTGGTGTAAAGCAGATGAAAGGAAGCGAAGTCAGCCCCCTGCAAGGGGGGCTGACTTTGTTATTACTACTGTTCATAAATTATTCGAAGAAATATTAAGGAAGTTAAACGCAAAAGCAAAAATAACAGGGAAGCCAAAATGAATATTAAGCTCAGGCAAATTATAGTTGTAGTGAATATTATGTTTATATCCGGTAGTAGCGACGCATTATCACCGACATCAACCCCAGACATTGAAATATTTATGTCCGGTTCGTCTATTTTGAATGATGCTATCTATCAGGTGTTTGATAATCATACCGGAGCCCCCGGTTTTTGTGTTAGCGATGCTAATGGTAATCCTGTTGATCTGGATGTGTTCAAAGATAATGTAAATCCGGCTAACCCGGGTAGGGCACACACAGCCTATTTCTGTACGCTTGATACTACCCGATTCCCTGAGTTTTCTATCAGCATGCCGCGAGTTCTATTTCATAAAACTTCTTATGGCGGCTCGCATAAGGGGCTTAATCCGCTTATCGATGAAGTGGCCATTGATGCGATGAATATTTATAACGGCAACTGTGCCGCGCCCGATTTAGCCCGTGGTGAAAACTTCTGGCGTTGTGATATCACGCCGGATTCTGATAATGATCCCCTTACAGGTAATCTGCTACAAACTGTCCCTGACCTGGGAATATCGGTGTTCAATCCTGAAATGTATGTCGGCGTTAATACGCCTTATTATTATTCTCCAGTTAGTGCAAGAGATGTCGCTGACAAGCTGGTAGTCAAGGCAGTAGCCGCATTTGTTTTTGCAGTCCCGGTAAGCACTAACTTGCGCGATGCATTACAGGAAGTTCAATTTCCGGGAAATACTATCTGTACAACGTATACGGCTGATCCAAATGCAGTGGATTTCAACCCACTATCTGAGCCACGTGAATCTGAAGCCTGTATGCCCAGTTTGAGTAAGCGCCAGGTGGCTTCAATTATGACCGGTAAGGTTAGAAACTGGTCTGTCTTCAAGCTTGATGTAAAGGGTTCCAGTGTTGCTTTGACGGATGCGGTTACTCGTATGCCCGATGATACAAAAGTTAGATATTGCCGCGGTATTGATGGGGCTGATAATCAGGTGCAAGTGAATGCACAGTTTTTGAATTACCCCTGTTTTGCTGGCGCAGCAACTCCGGTTACTGCACCGAATAGTGTTTTCTATGGGCCGATTGTGGTTGAAAATTCAGGATCAGGGAATATGACGCAGTGTCTGAATGATGCAAATAATGGAGCAGGTTACAGTCAAACGGCCTGGGCACTTGGCATCCATAATTATAGTACAGCACATCAAAACATTGATTTGATCGATGACTTTCGTTTTATAAAAATTGATGGGGTTGCGCCGACACTGGAAAATGCGGCCAATGGAAAATATAACGGTTGGGTAGAGTCAACTATTCAATGGCGTAGGCAAGCTTATAATGGTCCAACTGCGAATAAGCTGAAGTTCATTGAAGAATTTAGCACTCTGATTGGTCGTCCGGACATTCTTGCTGATTTAAACAAGCAATTTCAACACACATGGGGGCAGGCTGGTTTTATGGCCGTGAGTACCAACTTTGCACCTGCAGCGGATGGAGTTCTGGATTTGATTGCCCCTGTTATACCTTATAGTCATGCAGTTAAAGGGAACCCTGATAACTGTGTTGTACCGGTTATAAACGGTAGTTATCAGAGCAGTCAGCTTTAATAAGTTGTGAACTGAAAAGGAATAGCCTGTTCCATGCTATGAAATTTAGCTTGAAAACAGGGAAAGGAAGCAGAGTCAGCCCCTGTAAGGGAGGCTGGCTTTGTCTGTTTTGTGGTTTTTAAATACTTTTACTAGTTGAGGGTTCTTCATTGTTCGATTTTGTTGTAGTAGTAAAAACAAAGGCTAAAAGTTACTCGTTGTTGTTTATGCCATTGTTGTTGTCTCTCTGGTTTTATAATGCTCAAGTCAGTGCTGAGCCGGTTGCTACGACTGCTGCTGAAAATACCACGACGGCTAAAGCAGAAGCCGCCCCCCTTCTCATGGATATTCAGGAATTCCGGGTAGAAGGCAATACTCTGTTGGAACAGACTCGGCTGGAACGTATTGTCTATTCTTTTCTTGGCCCGAATAAAACTATTAAAGATATCGAGCAGGCGCGCGCCATGCTGGAATCGGAATATCGTAATCTGGGTTATCCCACGGTGCTGGTGGATATACCGGAGCAGAATGTGGTGAATGGCATTGTGCGTTTACGGGTTACCGAGGGGCGGGTGGATCGATTAAAAATCACCGGTTCGCATTACTATCTTCTGAGTGAAATACGCGATCAGGTGCCTGCACTGGCGAAGGATAACATCCCTTACCTGCCGGATGTTAAAGAGCAGATGGCAGGAATGAATCAGCAAAGCCCGGATCGTTCAATCACGCCCATCATGCGACCGGGACGTGAACCGGGCACGTTGGAAGTTGAGCTTAAAGTCAAAGATAAATTGCCTCTGCATGGTAGTCTTGAAGTCAATGGCCGTAATACAGAAAATACCACACGAACACGAACGGTGGGTTTGATCCGTTACGATAATCTTTGGCAGCGTTTTCACAGCGTCTCATTACAATACCAGGCTTCACCGGAAAATCGGGATGAGGTTAAAGTCATGGGCGGGACCTATGTTTTCCCTCTACAGAAATCCGGAACCCGTATCGCGCTGTATGCGGTACGCTCTGATTCCGATACGGAAATAGCCAGCGCTGGGGCACTGGATGTGATTGGCAAGGGTATCATTGCCGGTGGTCGGGTAGTGATGCCACTGGAAGGTAGTCGTGAATATTTTCATAGCCTGACCTATGGCATAGATTATAAAAATTTCAAGGAAGGCCTGAACCTGATTGGCTCTGATACTCAGAATACTCCTATCACTTATTACCCTTTTTCATTTCGCTATGACTTAACTCAACGTAATAAACGTAGCATTACCAGTTATGGTATCGGCACGACATTCGGCATACGGGGTCTGAATGATCAGGTGGAATTCAATAATAAGCGTATTTTTTCTAAAGCCAACTTTATTTATCTCAGCGGTGATATTCAACATCGCTTCCCCATTGCGGCAGGGTTTCAGGGCAAGATAAAAGTTGCCGGGCAATATTCAGATTCGCCTTTGATCAGTAATGAACAGTTCACAGCGGGTGGTTCAGAAAGCGTACGTGGTTATTATGAATCACAGGCGCTGGGTGATAATGGTGTACAGGGTTCGCTGGAATTACATAGCCCGTATCTGGGCAGTAAGGACTGGAAAAAAGTAAAAGATTTTTATGCGCTCTGGTTTATCGAGGCATCAAAAATGTGGGTGTTGCAGCCATTACCTGATCAGCCGACCGGTTATGAACTTTCCAGTAGTGGGGTTGGTCTGCGTCTGAAAGCAGGTTATCTGAATATGGCAGTGGATGCAGGTTATCCGTTTAAAGCTATCAGTAAAGTAGAGAAAGGGGATGTGCGTGTGCATTTCCGTCTGGCCTATGAGTTTTAGTTCTTGCTATTGGGCTTCACTTCGTTCAGCACCAACCTACGGATTATTTATTTTGTAAGTAGTAAGTAGGTTGGGTTGAGTAAAACGAAGCCCAACAGATGTAAATTAATATAGAAAGACCCAGGCTGATTGCCTTTGGAGTAATAAAATGAATTTGCCAAAAAACAGAAAATCGAAAACAAATACAAGCACAGCTAAACAGACCCGGCTGAGCTTGCGATTACTGAGCACCAATATTCGCATGTTGATGGCAGGTTCTATTGTACTGGGGAGTTTAAGCCTGGTTTCACACGCTAACGCGGCCTTGCCCCTACCAAAACCTGCCGGTGCCTGGGCGACCGCACGCAGCCCCTTACCCCGCGTTTCATCGGCCAGTGGCTGGTCGCGAGTTAATGCGGATCTCTGGCGTTCAGGTAGTACGGATGCACAGTTCTCGGATAAAACCCTGACCATTAAACAAACCGAAGGTAGAGTCATTCTCAGCTGGGATTCCTTTGATATTGATGTTAGCCATCTGGTGGAGTTCAAACAACCGAACAGTAACTCGATTGCCTTGAACAGGATTGTCAACTCGGCTTCCCCCTCGAAAATATTGGGCACATTGAAAGCCAATGGTCAGATTTATTTAATCAATAATAATGGTTTTTTGTTTGGGGCTAACTCTGTTGTCGATGTGAATTCACTGGTGGTGTCCACGCTGAACATTTCTGATGATGTCTTTAATCGCGGCATTACCAAGGTATTTGATAATGATGCCAGCGCGGCATTTACCGGCAATGGCGATGTCTATTTGCGTGATCCGAATACAGGTGACTATGTTCTTGATACGGATGGTAATCGTTTTAAGATTAGCATTCATGTCGATCAAGGTGCGCAGATTAATACCGATAATGGTGGTCGCGTGATCATGGTGGCCCCCGAAATCATTAACAATGGAACCATTACCAGTCCCGATGGCCAGGTTTTAATGGCGGCGGCGACAGATAAGGTCTATTTGCAGGAGACCGATACAGAAAGCACTATTCAGGGGCTGTTAGTAGAAATAGGAACGGGGGGAGAAGTCAGTAATGCCGGAAATATTTTCACGCCTCGTGGTAATACAACCTTGATGGGCTTTGCGGTAAACCAACAAGGATTAATTTCGGCTAGCACCAGTGTTCTGCTCAACGGCAGTATTCGCCTGCTGGCAAGAGAAAATGGGATGGAGCAACCTGGTGGCGGTGATAAGCGGGTGCTTGTGTCGACCACAACAACTCGCGCTACTGATCTAGGTGATGGTCTGGGAACGGTGTCAAAAGTTACCCTGGGTGCAGATAGTGTTACCGAGATTAAACCGGAAATCGAAGATACAAATACCGTCATTGCAGAACAGGCACAACCCGTTTCCCTGGTCGAGATTATGGGGCAAAGTGTTCATTTTGAAGCTGATTCGTTGGTCTATGTACCATCTGGACGCGTTGATGTTATTGCAACAGAAACACCTAATCGGCCTGAATATCTGGATGTTGAAAATAGCAGTAACATCACTATGGATCCTACAGCCATTATCGATGTGTCAGGCCTGATTTCATCTGAAAAATCGATGGAAAGCAATGTCATCGAAGTGGAAACCCGGGGGGCTGAATTTGCCGATACGCTAGTGCAGAAAAATGGTTTCCTGCATGGTAAGAAGCTTCGCATTGATATTCGTGAAGGTACCTCCCTGGCTAATATTCAGCCGGCGCTGGATGGGATTAAGAGCACTGTTGAAGAGCGGAGTGTCGAAGGTGGAATCGTAAACTTCTCTTCCCAGGGCAGTGTGATTTTGAGTGAAGGGTCGGAGGTGAATATTTCCGGTGGTGCGATACCCTTTAAAGCCGGTTATATCAGTACCACTCAGCTGATCGGTGCAGACAATATAATCTATGATATAGGCAGTGCGAATCCTGATATGGAATATGTTGACATATTGGGCTATGTCAGCAAAGAGTATAAAAAATGGGGCATAACCAAAACCTGGAAGGTTGCCGGTGCCTTTGGTCGTGGACGTTTTGAACCGGCCTATATGGATGGAAAGGCCGCAGGGACTTTTAATATCAATGCCCATAAACTGGTTCAGGATGGCAATATTATTGCAAATACCATTAATGGTCGTCGCCAGCGTATTGATTTTCAGCGTGCCGCCGGCGGCAGTCTGAACGTCGATCTTTCCTATAGAGGCCAGAACTACCAGACCCTGGTATTCCAGAATAATAAGGAATTAAACCGAGCCAATCTGGATGCACTTGAATCCAGTGAGGAAGAGACTTCTTCTACAGATAGTCCTTTGATCATTGAGGCTGATTACTTTAAACGTAATGGTCTGCAGAATGTCAGCTACACCACCCGAAACACAATTACTATTACAAATGGTAGCGATTTGTCATTGTCTGACGGGGGAAGTTTTTCTCTGACAGGTACCAATATCGAGGTGGCAGGAAAAATAGTCGGCCACGGCACTGATGTTAATATGACGGCGACCCTGGGTGATGTGCTGCTCACTGAAAATGCCTTGATTGATACCAGTGGCCGCTGGGTTAATGACAATCCTGTTATTAAACCTGTACCTGATTTTGAAAGTGTATTTATTGATGCCGGCAAGGTAAGCATTAATTCTGAGCTGGCCAATGTCATTATGAATGAGGGCTCGCTCATTCGTGCCAACGGTGGTGCCTGGCTGACTTCTGATAGCGAGCTTGCGACAGGCAAGGGGGGCGATGTTTCATTATCGTCATCAACGGATGTTCTTCGTTTGGGCACCCTGGTTCTTGATGGTCGTATTGAAGGTTTTTCCTTCGATGAAAGTGGTAGTCTCAGTCTTACTGCAAATGAATTTCGTTTTTCATCGAGCTTGCCTGAAAATCCCAGTTCTGCTCCTTTAGGCACCTCCCCGGTTTATATTGCAGAAACATTCGTCGAAGAACACGGTTTCGCCAGCTATGAATTTAATTCAAATCGAAGCGGCATTACCCTTGAGGAAGGCGTATTACTGCAACCCTCACGGGAAAATCTGGTTTTAAATAATCTTGATGTGTTTACCACCAGTAGTACCGCTGATGTTGCCTCAATCTCAAGCCGTCAACGCTTAGCCGACGAGATTCGTCAGCCGGTTAACCTGGCTTTTACTTACGATTCCTCTGAGATTCAGTCGCAGGATAAAGCGATTCAGATGCAAAAAGGCAGTCGGATTGTTACTGAGGTAGGTGCCGAGGTTAGCTTTACTTCCAGCACCAGTCTTTACATGAATGGTATCGTCGAGGCATCCGCAGGAAAAATCACTCTGACTATCACTAATCCCAGCGGATTTGACCAGGGTTATATTCCCGAGCAGGGGATCTGGTTAGGTGCTGAGAGTCTGTTATCGACGGCGGGCACCTTTGTCCCGACCAGTAGTCCGCTTCCTGGTTTGCATGATGGAAAATTATATGACGGTGGTAAGATCCGACTACAGGCAAATCGCGGATTTATTCTTATGGATGATGCCGCTGTCATTGATGTATCCGGCACCACGGCGCTGCTGGATCTGCCGGATGATACGTATCGGGGGCCGGGTGTACGTCTGCAGGAAACCCTTGTTGCTTCTGATGCCGGTGAAGTTAGTTTGATCGCGGCGGAAGGTATTATACCTGGGGGCAGGTTCCTGGGTCAGGCGAATGACAACCTGGGAGCGGAAGGTGGCCGTCTAAAAGTTGGATATGCAAGCCGAATAACCAATAGCACGTTACTTGATAAAAATAGCGCTGCAAATCCCTTTATCCAGACCGAGCGAAAAATCATAATCAGTAAGGAAAAATCACAGTCTGCCATTGAATTACCCGAACAGGGTGAAGCGGTTGCCGATGAAGCCAGTGGTGTTGCCTGGCTGGACGGTGGCCTGCTCAATGAAAGTGGCTTTGACTCCATCGAACTGGAAAGTGGCAGTATCATCTTTGCAGGTGATAGCGGTATTATCGCTGGACGTGAAGTGATTCTGAATAGCAGAAAGATCGCATGGCAGAGCGACAGCGTGAACGACACGGGTCTGACATCAATTCTTGCGCCTTATGTCGCCCTGGGTGCATCGGGTCTAAAGAATGCCGATGATGCCATTAGGGGTAACGGTCGCCTGCGGGTCGAGGCCAATCTGATTGAGCTGCAAGGCGCAACCAGCCTACAGGGTTTTGAACAGGTAAGTTTGAATAGTCATACTGATATTCGACTTCGTGGCTACCGGGATAATCAATCGAAATCGCTTGAGACTCTGGGGGAATGGAACAGCAGTGGACGGCTTGAACTTGCGGCGGATCAAGTTTATCCGGCAACATTAACGGACTATACGATTAAAGCCGATGATGTGGTCATTACTAAAGCTGGAAGCCTGGTAGAGGAAATGCAAGCCGTCTTTGGTAACCATGCCCTTGCTATTATTAATAACTTTAGTCCCTCAGGTAAAGCAAGGCCGGTACTTTCTGCCGGTGGTCGTCTGGCGATAGAGGCGGATACGATTACTCAGGCGGGTGAGTTACGTGCGCCGTTGGGGGAAATCAGCCTGAGCGCGGATTCGCTGTTGAGTTTACAAAGCGGCAGTCTGACATCGACTTCGGCGGACGGACAAATTATTCCCTTTGGTCGCACTTCAGAAACCGGACTGGACTGGCAATATGATTTCAGTGAAGGCGATACCTTACGTGTTACCCGCCCGTCGGAAAAACGTATTCTGCTTTCCAGTGATGATGTGCGCTTCAACGAAGGTGCCGTGATTGAGATGAGTGGGGGCGGCGATCTTCAGGCCTGGGAATTTGTTTCCGGGCCGGGCGGAACGCACGATATTTTTGCCAGCGATACGGGATCATTTGCGGTCATTCCCGCGTACACTGAATATGCACCCTATGATGAAAATGAAACAAAAACGGCTGGATTCAAGGTAGGTGATACGATCTATCTTTCTGCCGTAGACGATCTTCCTGCCGGTGAGTACGCACTGTTACCGGCTCGTTATGCCCTGCTCGACGGTGCATACCTGGTTACCCCGCGTGATGATTTTCGCAATATAGCTCCGGGCACAAGCAGCTTCCTGCTGGATAAGACTCCCGTTGTTGCCGGTCAATATCGGCTTGCGGGTAGCGGGAAACATGATCAGTTCTGGAATGGCTTTGCTATTGAGACCAGTGTGCAGGCACGCACTCGAGCTGAAATCGTAATTACCCGTGCCAACCAATATTATACCGATAAGGCTTTGGCCGCTGAAACATTGATTCCCTTCCTGCCCCAGGATGCAGGACAGTTGGGTATCTCGGCACTCAGCCGACTGGACCTGGCCGGTGAATTGCGTAGCGTAGCTGCAGCGGATGGCCGCGGAGGAAGACTGGATATTGAATCGACCAATCTGGCTATTGTCAATCAGCGCTCTGCATCCGGTGTGAATGATGGTCGGGTTGAATTGCTGGCGGAGGAATTAAACCAGCTGAATATGGAAAGCCTGCTGCTGGGGGGTATTCGTGAGCAGACGGATGAGGGTACACAAATCAATGTGGCAACCCGGACGCTCACCGTTGAAACCAATACGAATAATGATGCGGATACACTGAATCTTAGTGGTGCAGAAATTTTATTAGCCGCGCAGGATCGCATTGATCTTAACCGTGGGGTAACGGTGCGGGCCGAGGGTGAGGGTGGCCTTGGTGCCGACACCCTGATGGTTGCGGGTGATGGTGCACTGATTAGAGTGAGTGCGGGCAAACAGATCAGCGTTGCCCGCACCGCTAGCCCTGGTGAGCTGGGCACGATTAATATTCATGAAGGCGCAAGCTTGCAGGCGAGCAGCGCCATGTTACTGGATGCATCCTACGAAACGACGATCAACGGCAAGCTGGATATCGCTAATGGCTCATTGAATATTGGCGCGGGACGTATCAACCTCGGTAATGCCCCCATTTCGGCGACAGGTTTGTTACTGAACCGGGATCTGCTGGACTCGCTGTTCCTGAGTGAACTGGTCATGACCAGTCGTGAAGGAACCTATGTGTATGGCGATGTTGATTTCAGTTTTGACAGTATAGTTTTTGATGGGGCCGGCATTGTTTCCCAGGGTGATGGTAGTTATCAATTTGTTCTGAATGCGGATAGTTTACGCTTCATGAATAGCACGGCCGCGGTGGATCTTGATTCCACCTCCGGGGATGCTTTTATTGTCAATGCGCGTGAAATTGAATTGGGCAAAGGTGCATACATACTGGCCGGTTTTGATACGGTTAGCATGAGTGCCAGCGAACAGATCATAGGTACGGGTGAATCAAACCTGACTGTTAAAGCCGATATTCAGTTAAATACCGCAATGATTAGCAGTGGCAATGGGGCCAACACGAATATCGATGCGACAGGCTATCAGGTTGTTATTAATCGTCTGCCGACAGAAGAACCTTTAGTGGCGGCTGGTATTGGGGGGCGGTTGAGCATCAATGCTGAGACCATCCGCAATCGGGGTACTATTCTGCTGCCTTCCGGTACGCTTGAGTTGAGCAGCACACAGAGTTTGTATATTGATGACGCGGTGATCGATGTCAGTGGCGTTAGCAAATCATTCCAGGGTGAGATAAAGACCGCAGCTGGTGGCAAGGTTGTTCTGACCTCGGAGCAGGCCAATGTTGAATTAGCTCAAACTTCACGCATCGATCTTTCTGCCGCCGATGAAGGCGGTGATGCCGGGCTACTGGAGGTCAATGCATTACAAGGTGAGTTCATCTGGCAGGGGACAGTATCAGCGACGGCGGCAAAAGGCAAAGGTGGACGTTTTGATTTGAGTGAAGAAAGTATGAGTGATGTGTTTGCGGTACTCAATACTCAACTTTCTAGTGCTGGCTTTGATGAGTCTGTAAGACTTCGTGTGTTACAGGGTGATATTGCCCTTGCCGATACCGATACACTCAAGGCGCATAAGGCAACACTCAGCGCCGATACCGGTAATGTCATTATTGACGGCATGATTGATGCGCGTGGAAATCATGGTGGACAGGTAAACCTGTCGGCGGGAGACAATGTTGAGCTAAGTGGCCGCATTGATGCCAGCGCCACAGCCGTGTATGGCAATGGCGGCTCAGTACAACTGGCCACCATTGATAATGATAAGGATGGTATTGGCGAGATTAATGTGAGTGGTGAGATTGATGTCTCTGCCGGAAGCAACGGGCAGGGAGGTGAGGTGAGCTATCGTGCCCGTCGCCTTGATACAGACGGTAATGGACAGGATGATGAGATTGCTATTGTTAATACCGGTACGATTATTGGTGCTGCTGCATTTAATTATGAGCCAGTAGATATCTATGAGGATGTAAATCGTATTACTCAAACTCAACTGAATCAGTGGCAACGTGATACGCAAGCCTACATGGACTTTGCCGATACAATAGAAACCCGTCTGAATGCAAATGGAAGCACTGGCAGGGTTCTTCCCGGTCTAGAAATCCGTAGTAGTGGTGACATGCGTATTGATTCGGATATTGATTTTTCAAGCTGGCGTTATGGTGACGATAGAACTCCCGGTGTCTTTACACTGTCTGCTGAAAGGGATTTGCTGATCAATCAGGATATTAGTGATGGTTTAACAACGTCTGCAATAGACTTCACATATTACGGTAAGCCGTATTCTATTGAAGTAAATGACATGCTTATGGATAGTGCCTCATGGTCATTCCGGTTGGTGGCGGGTGCTGACAGGCAAAGCGCAAATATGATGGATGTCGTTACGGGTATAGGTAATATTGACATTGCTAACAATACGAAAGTGCGTACTGGCACAGGATTTATTGATATGGCCAGTGGTAATGATCTGATACTTAGCAATGATGCTTCAGTTATTTACACCGCAGGCCGGGCAACTGAAGAAAATCGTTGGGGTGGGCTGACCAATGTTCTGGTCGCTTCTCAGTTTTATGCAGAATATCCCGTTGAGGGTGGTGATATACGAATAAATACCGGTGGTGATATTCAGGGTGTAGTCAGTAAGCAGTCTATTCGTGACTGGTTAATGAGTGCAGGAAGCTGGAGTCGTGATGAAAACCACCGCGGTGAGATGCCTACGACCTGGGGTGTGGCACTGACCCAGACGATGTTTACTGGTAACCCGGCTACCTCGGCCTTCCGTCGGGGCATCGGTGCATTAGGCGGGGGTGATGTTGAGCTTAATGTCGCCGGCAATATGCAGGATGTTTCGGTAATGATGCCGACCAGTGCCAAGCCCATGGGTGAATCACTATCAGCTGATCCGACCGTACCGGATTTCAGCGAGAACCGGGTTGAAATTTCTGGTGGTGGTTCATTGAATGTGAATGCCGGTGGAAATATTAACGGTGGTATGTTCTATCTGGGCAGGGGCGAAGCAACGATTAGCTCGGATGGTGGTTTGCTGGCGGGTGCGAATGGTATCCACCCAGTGCTTGCGATGGGTGATACACAGTTCAATATTGTCAGCAAGAATGAACTTGGCATCGGTGCGGTTTTTGATCCGCTGGTGGAGGAAGCGACATTTCGTACAGCCGGCAGGAGTTATTTCTTTGGCTATTCAGGCACTTCAGCACTTGCGTTGACTTCCATTGCTGGGGATATACGCTTTTATAATAACGGTTATAATAAGTACAATGGTATAGGTTTATCTGATACTAGCTACGATAAGGGCTATGAGTATAACGCGGTAGGCGACGTGATTTATCCAGCCAGTCTTTCCGCTAGTAGCCTGGCGGAGGATATTGTGATTGACGAAGGTTTCACCCTGTTCCCTTCAGTTACTGGACAGCTTGAGTTACTGGCGGCAAATAATATTTTTGCAACTCCCATTGAGGCTCGGATTTTTATGTCGGATGCTGATCCTGCGCTGGTTCCAAATGTAGATCATCCGGTAACCGTTAAGGATATAACTTTTTATAAGCAATTTAATTCATTTGGGGAAGCTGATCTTATTCATGCGAAAACGCCGCTACATATTAATGATGATGTGCCCGTGCGGATTGTTGCCGAGAGTGGATCGATCAGCAGTCTCGGTAGCCTGTGGATAAATGTGCCCAAGAAAATTGAAGTTTATGCCGCACGGGATATTCAAAATAGTAACTTTGTTATTCAGAATATCAATAAAGATGATCGCAGTCGCATTACGGCAGGCCGTGATTTTAGTTATGAAATCCCTCGACTCTTTGATGGGGGGGTGCAGTCAAAAGTACAAAAACTGCAGCTTGCCGGGCCGGGACAACTGGTATTACAGGCGGGCCGTAATGTTGAACTGGGCACCTCGGTGGGAATTGAAACCATTGGCGATCTTAACAATCCTGTGCTTGCCGACGATGGGGCCGATGTCGTTGTAATGGCGGGAGTCAAAGATAATATGGATTATGCCGGATTTGCCGAAACCTATGTTTTTCAATCTGATAAATATACGACAATCATGAAATCGTTTGTTGATAAAGTGGCTGTGTCGTTTGGTTTGGGTGCTGAAAATTCCACATCACAGACTGAATTAAAAACAACACGTGAAAATTTTGCAGCCCTGGATGAGCAGCAGCAACAGGCTTTTTTGCGGGAAATATTTATGCAGGAAATACGTGATGCCGGTGTTAACAGTGCAGAAACAGGGAGTAATGACTATCAGGCTGCGTATGATGCAATTGCTAGCCTGTTTCCCGGTAGCTATGAAGGCAATATCAATTTGTATTTTAGTAAAATACACACCCTTGATGGCGGAAATATTCAGTTGTTGACTCCCGGTGGCGGGATTAATGCCGGTCTGGCAACCAGTGCCGGCTTGTCAAAGGGAACCGATAAACTGGGTATTGTCGCGCAGCGCAAAGGCAAGGTTGATGCTTTTGTGCGTGATAATTTTGAGGTAAACCTGTCCCGCGTGTTTACCCTGGGAGGAGGCGATATTATGTTGTTTGCTGAACAGGGTGATATTGATGCCGGTCGCGGCGCAAAATCAGCGCTGGCGGCACCGCCCGTGTCTCAGTCTTTTGATGAAAATGGTAACACGATTACTGAATTTCCCAATGCTATTCAGGGTAGCGGTATTCGCACGTTTGCCTCTGGAGACATTGAGGCCGGTGATGTTTATTTATTTGCCCCCCAGGGTGTGATCGATGCCGGTGATGCGGGCATCGGTGGTAATAATGTTACGCTGGGTGCACCGGTTATTGCTGGCGCAAACAATATTGATATCGGCGGTACGTCGGTGGGTGTGCCAACCGCCCCGGTTAGCATTGCTGCCGGTCTTAGCGGGGTCAGTAATGTTTCTGCCTCAAGTAGTAAGGTGGCGGAAGAATCCACCAGCAGTATTGGCAGGAACAGTGACAACGCCGGTTTTGCTGATACCCCGATGGGCTTCCTTAATGTCGAGCTGCTCGGCTTTGGTGGAGACGTCACCACCACGCCCGCACCCCGTATAAATATCAATAGCAAGGTAAAGTTTTAATCATAAATGCAGGTTGGGCTTTACCATGGTTTTCATGGTGAAGCACAACTGTGAGTTTGTATCTGGCTTATCATCTTCGCGTAGGGTGGACACGGTTTATGTGCCCACGCGTAACATTGTACCATTAACTCGCATAGGTGCAGTTAAAGTATATATTCCCGCGTGAGCACATAACAACATGCATCACCCTACCAGGCTGTAGGGATGGCTATTCCCTTTAATATCCTAGAATAACCCTTTTTTGTCATATCTCTGAAACATATCTACAAGAAAATAGCGCCTGAAATTCACGCCTGAGTAAAAGATGACACTTATGTTACAAGCTAAAATAATTCTGTTAATAATCGCCATGTT
>VAPL010856466.1_pt1 | contig 16844 bp, 12 predicted proteins | sample 3395061 | NCBI WGS metagenome assembly VAPL01 (sample SAMN08290444, study PRJNA428436) | hydrothermal vent metagenome | isolation source: Deep-sea hydrothermal vent chimney 2 | place: Pacific Ocean: Juan De Fuca Ridge | depth 2182 m m | reverse complement strand
TTGAGCCTTCCACCTACATGGGATTTATCACCAATTTCTTCAGAAATGGCTTGGGACTGTTGCAAGTAATCCAGCGCTGTGTCGTAGTCGCCGTGTGCATCATAGATTTGTGAGATATTGTTGAGCGTGGTGCCTTCGCCCGATTTGTCGCCGATCTCTTGCTGGATGGCGAGGGACTGTTGCAAGCAATCCAGCGCTGTGTCGTAGTTGCCGCGTAAATCATAGATCTGTGACATCCAGTTAAGAGCGGTACCTTCACCCCTCTGATCGTTTTCATCTTTGGATAAAACCAGTGCTTGATCAGCAGTTATAAATGCACCGTCTAACTGTCCAACCATTATCTGACTGTGTAGTATTTTCCAGTACAACTGAAGTTGTTGTTGTGAATCGTCAACGACTTGCAGTTGTTCTTTTAATAATGCAATATTCAGTTTGTGTAATCCAGAACTGGAGAAATCCAGGCTCAAATCCAGTACTAAACGATTGACTGACTCCAGCTCTCCTGTTCGCAATTGACTCCAGCATTGAATCATTGTTTCCATACGCTGGCGTATATCCGGTTCCAGGGTTGCACCATCAATCCAGTTGCGGGTTTGTTCCTGCATCCAGATCAACATGGGTTTTGCCTGAATATTGAGCCTGCTATCGTTGAGCTCATTTAATAAGTCTAAACTTTGCTCACGGTTCCCTTGTTTCATCTGTTGTATGGCCAAAGCGAGTTTAGTCTGGGTGCGCTCCTGCTCTTCACCTGTTTCACTGAGATAGGCTAAATGCTCAAATGCATTGTGTTTGACCTTGTCATCAGTTGCTGATTGTATAATGCGATTAAGCGCTTGACGTTTGGATTCACGCTCACGTTGGTCGGTATACCAACGACTGAAAAATTCAACTAAAAAGGGCAGATATTTGCGTTGACCACGCGATTCGTTCATGGCCAGCCAAAGATCAAAAAAACCTTCTTTAATTCGGTAGACTCGAGAACGCTTATCATCAGGATGAGAACTGACACTGAGATAACCGGCATCGGTCATGCGCTTTAATAATGTCGATGTTTGTTGCGCCGATTTGCGCATGTGTCTGGCAATGTTAACCGGTGTGCGCAACTCATAGGGGTTTCGCATTAATGCCAGGGTTTCCAGCAAAGCGCGCTCCTGGGGTGGCAGGTCTTTAATTCTGTCCTGATAAAACGGAGTGATGGTGTCGAGCAATTGATGAAAATAGCTTTTTACATCGTCGACATTTCCCTGTTGAATCATGCCATATAACATCATGATTAAGCGGGGATTTCCGCTAGTCATTTCATGCAAGGCCAGAATTTTTGGCTGCAGTTGATCAAAATTTTCCAGCAGGGTTGATTGCTGATCCCAGTTTAAATTTTTCCTGATCAGTTCCAGGGTTTGTTGTTTGCTTAAACTGTCGATTATTTCGATATCAAAAAAATCGTATAAAGGATGTTTGATATCGTTCAACGCAGGAAAATAAACCGGCGCAGTCGCGACCAGGATAATATGTGCGTTATCCATCATAAAACTGCGTAAGCGATGGATATCTTTTCTACTTTTCATCTGCTGCATCAACACTGTATCGAGGTTTTCCAGCATGATGAGCAGGTTTTTTCCGGTTGATTGATGGTATTGTTTCAGCCTGGGCAGAATGCTATCAATGATCTGATCATCGTCTTCCTCAATGTGTAACTGCTGATAAAGAGATTGCCAATCGCCATCTTGCTGATGTGATGCAAGTATTTCGATAATTCCAAGCAATAAATCTGCGAACGACAGTATGCGGTGACTTTCTTCAGGGAAGCGAATGGTGATATAGCGGTTGCGTATCGCCTCATCGCTCTGGATTTTGTGTTCGAGTAAAGATAATAAATGCGTTTTACCGATACCGCGGGGACCGATATATAAGTGGTTAATACCGCTCTTTTTTTTGCCACGCTGGCGCAGCTTGTCCAACATATCATCGAGTAGTTGGTCGCGCCCAATGCTGGTCTCAACCAGCCTTTCCATGCTGGTAATTCCGCTTCGGTAAAGACCAATATTTGTTGCTGACTCAGGCATCATCATAAGCCCAGTGCTTCAGCCACCAAAGTTTGAGCAAATGACTGTTGAAATTCAAAGTCCCATCATCACTGGGTTGAATGTAAAAATCACTTTGCAGTTTAACCAACAAGGTTTTAAACGCTTGCTTTAATACGATGCCGGTTTTTGGCGTTGATTGTTTGGCTTCCAATTGGGCATAGTGCTGAAATAGGGTTGTTTGCTTAATCCCATCATCGCCAGATTGAGATAAAATATTCAGCAATTGATAAGCCGCTGCTTGATCTGGCTGAGAATAGTGCAAACGAATGCGCGAGTGATAATGCTGGAGTTTGTCGTGAGCGGCTTCACCAAGTAATGCTTGATTAAATACTTGCTCGACATGTTGTGCTGTCAATTGATCTGGTTGTACGCGTCGCCAGAAACGATATAACTCCTGGGTCAGTAATTGCAAAAACAATGCAATCGGTACACCCAACATGTAATGGATTGCCGGAATCACTTCATCTGAATAAGTGATATCTTTTTGTTGGAACATGGTTTCGACAAATTCTGTTACATCCTTTTCACTGAATGGGGGCAGCACTTCAACGCGAAAGTCATTGATCAGATTGATATACCCAGCCTCTTCCAAAGTACCGCGAATATTGACCGAGCCTCCGACCAGCCAGCGAATATGGTTATTTTTGGAAGTTTGCCGCATTTTTCGAAAACTATGCAGAAACGCTTTTAAATCAGCTGATTGCTCCTGCATAGAGATCAACAGATCTGGCAATTCATCGATAATAAACAGTATCGACTGATTGCTTTTTACCAGACGCTCCATTAACTGCTCTGCCAGTTCTCGCCAGTCTTTTTCCCAATCAGCTGATTTTTTTAGCTTGATTTTGAAATCCAGAAATGAAACTTCTTCCAATCGATTCCCAAACTTTTGAAAGACATCCCAGGAATCTGCCAGATAATCTCTGAGAAAGTCTGGTTGATGCTCGTGGATGGCATCGAGTAAAGCAATGAAAAATTCTGCAGGGGTATTGAGTTCTTCGACATTAAGATGAATCACCAATCGGCCTGCCGGTGGATTATCCAGCAACTTGAACATAATGCTGGTTTTACCAGTACGTCTTGGCGCAATTAACAAGACGTGGTCTGTTCGTAATGAATCGATTAGATCTTCCAAAAATGCCTTGTGGAAAAAGAAATCATCATCTCTTGCAACACCACCAACGATAAAATCAACTGACATTCTACACTCCCGCGTAACAAACTCTTGATTGATTATTAATTATAAAACAAAATTGTTGTACAACTATTTTGTTTTATAAAATACAAACGTTAAAGTTGGAGCTGTATAGCGGGATTAGAGGGATATTTGAATGATTGAGGTATTATACTCTCCGCACATGAAAATTTAGCATCCAGAGCACGCACTATTTCGCGGATAATTGCGTTGGAAAACCTTTCTGTAGTTGGTCTACGCAACGATTGAGATGGTTTCGTCAGGAGCAAAAAGACCAGCCAGAATGTTCAAGTTATTTCATGCACATTCCTTAATCACTTAGCACTATTTTTTCCAACGCAGCTTTATCAATCCGGGCGCTATTGCCATCAACGTTTATCCAACCACTACGTCCGAATTCCGCAATAATTCTACTTGCTGTTTCAGTGGTTATTGATAAGACAGCTCCGATATCTTCCCGACTTGGAAGATAGCAATTTTCAGTATCCTTATTATTTTCAAGATATAACAGTAAACTGGCAACGCGTCGCTTGGAAACGCCGGTTGTTAATTCAGCAAGCCAGGTATCAGCATCGGAGACTGCTTTTTGCCAGCGCGATGTCAGTTGTTTGGATAAACGTGGTGATTCACGATTGAGTCGCTCTATTTCAGCCACCGGAATGCGACAAACGGAGGTTGGCTGTAATGCAACTGCATTTTGTAAATAAGCTGTTCTATTCAATGCCTCCATTCCGGCAACATCTCCTTGCCTGAGGATTCTGACTATTCGATAGGATCCATTTGCAAGTTCGTGAACAAGTTTGACTAACCCAGAGCGAATGGTATACACAAACAATGGTGAATCGGTTGTTTGGTATATTTTCTCACCACAATCAAAATCGAGATCATCAATGGGTTGGTGAATGAGATCAAAATCTTGTTGATTCAAGTCCGCAAACAAAACAAGCTTGCGAATATTGCAATGCTGACATTTAGAATTTCCTGTCCAGGCTTCTACTACGGATGATCTGTTCATTTAGCGTATCACCGCTCGATACTCTTTTAATTATATGGAAACAACGGTTATGCATTGTCCGATGATTGATAATAATCAATGACTAGGTTACCACAAGCTGGGTATGGTAGTTTCGATGAACATCGATACACTGGGCTAAGTCTCAAATTGCTGTGCATTGAGGAGCAAAAAGACAAACCAGAATGTTCAAGTAATTGATTGCGTGTTACCTAAGTTCTAGCCCGCATTTCTCACCAGTTGGTGAGATGATCGCTTAGCTACTTAAATTCACAAGGAATTTTATGAAGGAGTGGACTAACTGTGTGTATTTCCGACTGAATAAAATTGCTTGTGGATTCAAAGAGCTAGCGAGGACTCATCAGGTTGGTGAGAAATGCGGACTAGCTCTTTAGTCAAAGCCTATTGGAGCCAATTGTCATCACATTGAGAAATCATACAATGAAAAATATTATTAATACTCAACGTCGACACCTGTTGAAATATGCTGGAGTCTCTGCAGCTGTAGCAAGTTATCCTGGCTTTATTGTTGCAAACAGCCAAGGGCTTGGCAACAAGCCTTCTGCTGCTTTTCATCCTGATATAGAAATCAAGTTGACCTTAGAGCCAATACAAATACAAATCCTTGGAGGTCAGAAAACCCGGGTATGGAAAATCCATGGAAAATTGCTGAAAGGTTCTAAAGCAACGCTCGAAAATCATGCTGGGAGTTATTTAGGACCAACTTTGCGTTTACAAAAAGGTCAAAAAGTTCGAATACATCTCACCAATTATTTGCCCAGCCAGTCTATTCTGCATTGGCATGGGATGCATGTTCCTGCTGATATGGATGGCAATCCGATATATGCAATTAACAAGGGTGAAACCTATGTTTATGAATTTGAAGTGGTCAATCGTGCGGGTACTTATTGGTATCACGCACACACTCATAGTTATACAGGTAAACAGGTTTACAACGGCCTGGCAGGTTTAATGCTTGTCAGCGATGATGAAGAGCAGGCGCTAAAATTACCGAGTGGATATTATGATGTTCCGCTCGTAATCCAGGATCGCACCTTCGACAGTGAGAACCAGCTGGTTTATATCAATCATATGATGCAAAGAATGCAGGGTTTTCTGGGTGAACAAATCACGGTCAATGGCCAAGTTGACTTTGCATTACCAGTCGCCAGTAGGGCTTATCGACTTAGATTGTTAAATGGCTCTAATTCCCGAATATACAAATTAGCCTGGGATGATGGGACACCGATGACTGTGATTGGTGTTGATGGTGGACTTCTGGAGCAGCCGGAAAAACATGCTTTTGTTATGCTTGCGCCTGCAGAACGGCGTGATATCTGGATTGATTTAAGTAGACGAGCTGTGGGGACAGTGTTAACGATGCGCAGCGCTTCATTTGCTGCCGGAATGCAGGGAGGAATGATGGGTGATCGCAGAGGAGGAATGATGGGTGGTCGCAGAGGAGGAATGATGGGTGGTGGGATGATGCACAATAATGCGATACCTCTCGGGAGCGAATACCCGATATTCAAAGTACGGGTTGCAATAAAAGCAAATGTGAATGATCAGTTGCCAAGTCGTTTAAGCAAAATTGTCCCATTGAGACTTAAAGATGCAGAGAATGCTGGTGATCCCAGAAAAATAAAATTATCCATGCGACACATGTCTGCATTGCTCAATGGTCGTTCTTACAAAATGAATGATGTTAAAACAGATGAAATAATTCCGGTGAACAGTTTGCAACTAATCGAGTTCGATAATGACATGCATGGAATGATGTCAATGCCGCATCCAATGCACTTGCATGGTGAACAATTTCAAATTCTAAAACGTGAATTTAATCCAAGATCAGAAAGTGTCTATAAAACCGTCAATGCTGGCTTTGTAGATAGTGGTTGGCATGACACTGTTATGGTGATGCCGGGGGAGAAACTCACTCTTTTAAAACCATTTAATGATTATAAAGGCATGTTTATGTATCATTGCCATAATCTCGAACACGAAGATCTAGGTATGATGCGCGATTTCAGAATAGAGTAATGCGCTTTTAGAACTCAGCGTGGGGTGCAAAGCAAGCAATGTAACAGAAGCTGGAACGCAGAAGACGGGTAAAAAAACAAGTCAGTTGCTGACGTTATTTCGTGTGTGTTCCTGAAATTCTTTCTTGCAATAACATCCTTCGTATATTCTTTAAATGATCTACAATTGCTGCGAACCTGTTCAAGATATTGAACAGGTTCTGAAGGCTATTATTGAAATTGCGGACTGGTTAGCGATTTCATAAATTCCACCAAATCCTTTTTTTCCAGATCCGTGAGTTCGAGTGGAAAAATTGCTGGATCCAGGAACGGGTTTTTTTCTCCGCCCTTGTTGTAATATTCAACAACTTCTTCCAGGGTTTTTTGACTGCCATCGTGCATGTATGGTGCAGTCAGCGCAATGTTTCTAAGCGTTGGTGTTTTGAAACGACCAATATCAGCAATTATTCCAGTTACCACATAGCGGCCAAATTCAGATTGTTGCTGGCTGCTGTAGACTGCAAGTGGCTTAATATTTTCATCAGAGACAGCTTTTTTGTAGGCTTTAATAAATGCCATGAAGTTAGGTTTGATTTGGTCAAAACCAACACCTAGATTGTAGAAACGATTATCCGTAAATAAAGCATGATGTAGCGTAATTTCATGACAATTGGCGCAATTTCCTTTACGTTGGAACACTCTTAATCCACGTTGTGCGCTTGGGGATAATGCTTGCTCATCTTCGCCATACAAGAAACGATCAAACGGTGTATCTGCTGAAATCAGTGTTCTTTCGTAACTGGCGATCGCTTGACCGATCTGTTGTTTTGTTGCTTGATCTGGTTCAATGCCAAATGCTTGTTTGACCAGCCAGGCATATTTGATGTCAGTTTGTAACAGTTTCAAGATCAGCTGATAGTCTTTCAGTCCATGCTCGATTGGGTTAGTCAATGGGCCAAGTGCCTGTATCTCCAGGCTGCCGGCACGTCCATCAACAAAAAAACTGGTGTAATAGGCAGCATTCATTGCAGTCGGGGTATTGCGTGCTCCGGTTTGGCCTTTAATGCCAACAGCCGTGGTGAGTCCATCAGTGAATGCAAGTTCGGGTTTGTGGCAATTTGCACAACTGATTGTGCCATTGGCGCTTAATCGGGTATCAAAAAACAGGCGTTTACCCAATGCTTTTTTTGCTGGTGATGATGGATTGTCAAGCGGGATTGGTACTTCTGGTAATCCAAGTGGAGCTTTAGCTATTGCTGAGGATACGAATAACATCAGTGCTGTGCTAATAAGTAAAGGGGTTAGTGTATTCATGTTGATTTCCTCTCAACGTGTGTATACATGCTCTCTTGCTATCAAATTTCGGCGCCTGTTGTACGCGTTTTTTCACAGGTGGTTGCGATGGAAAATCTTGATTCCTTCGATAAGTCACCCATCCTGACTGCTGAAAGTATAGCTCCAAAAATAAAAGGCCCGGAAGTATCAATAATACCGCCCGAGCCTTTAACTGTTAGCCAGCATGAAGCCTGACTTACTAGTAATAGTGTTTAATCGACATTAGGCATACTGTGTACGTCTAGAATGTACGGTTGACCGAGAGGCAGATCAGCATCAGGATGATGCATGTAAATTACTTTGCCGTAGGTTTCATTAATGGCAGGTAGCAATTTTTCTGTTTCAGCTGCAGTTAAATCAGGCAAGGTTGCTTTTGCTAACGGTACTTCAACTTTATGGTAATGCCAATGTTTCTTTTCACCTTCTGGTAATCCATTGTACGCGGCTGTCGGAATGATGTATTCGAAACCAATTGGCTTGTCGTTATCTTTCATCCCGTTGTGGAACATCAAGCAAACCATGGTGCCATCGTCATAGGCTTTGCAATGGTGATGAACAATATTATGCAGTTTACGCTTTGCATCCTTTGCGCCTTCGATTGGTAAATGTCTAATGGCTTGAATGTGTAAGTCATTAAAACCCAAGTGATTTGGATATTCTTTTTGACGCGGGTTAAAGGTTTTGTTGTATGGACGGATTGATCCAGAACTCTTCAGAGTTGAAACAGCAGAATTGAGTGAATCATTCGCAGACTGTTTGACGCTATTACCTGAGCAAGCAACACCGGAAACAGCAAGTAGTGCTGTTGCGGTCATTAAGCTTAATTTTTTTATCATCGTAGTCACCTTCATAATTATTTAATTGCTAATGCCGTCTATAGCACGGCTACGCATTATTCAAAATATCAATTTAGAATAACTAAATATCAATTAGGAATAACTGAATACTAATTGAGAATAACTGATATGTCAACCTGAGCTGTGTTTTTTTCCAAATCAATGCTGTGATGAATGGTATTCGGCGACAATTAACTTGATTGGTTGAGAATTTCTGTAGTAGGAGGCTTTCTATTTTCGGACAGTCTCCTGGTATTTCTCACACACTGGTGAAGAAATGCGGGCTAGACTTTCACCAGCCAGCTGACTATCATGCCCGTTACATCGCTCAAACATTGTGCGTACACTTTTGCTTAAGAAAAACATGTGTCAATTGCTTAGGAACGTTCAAAAAATAACTTCAACAACTGACTGGTCTTTTTGTTTATCTTCAGTGATGCAGCAACAGTTACATAGCTCGCTATGCGCTTGTTGTTGCGCCCCCGTAATAAATACGGGGCAGGCTTTGAAGACAAACAGCTATTTTGACAAATGGTCTACACCAGTTGTTGAAGTTATTTCTTGCACGTTCTTTATTGTTCTGTTACTTCTCAATCCACTAGCTGGTTTGGCTGTGGAACGTGTTGATGTTGGCAATTTTTCATCGGGTATCCTTGATGGGTGGGAAGAAAAGGTGTTTAAGGGTAAAACACACTACCAGCTTGTTAGTGAGAATCTGAAAAAAGTGTTGCGCGCCGATAGTCAGGCTGGCGCGTCTGGTTTGGTACGGGAGATTAAAATTGATTTAAACAAAACACCGATTCTTAATTGGTCATGGCGCGTTGACAATCAGCTGAAAAACCTTAATGAACGCCTCAAAAGTGGCGATGATTATGCAGCACGCATTTATATAGTTGTCAGTGGTGGATTCGCCTTTTGGAAAACCAGATCGCTCAATTATGTTTGGGCAAGTAAAATACCTGTAGGCAGCCACTGGCCTAATGCGTTTGCTAAAGATAACGTGATTATGATTGCCCAGCAGTCTGGCCCGGCAGGAGTTGGACAATGGCATCATCAGCAACGCAATATCCAGGCAGATCTTAAACGTTATTTTGGCGAGGAGATTGATTCCATTGATGCTGTGGCGATTATGACTGATACTGATAATAGCGGACAAAAAGCAACTGCCTGGTATGGGGATATCTTCTTTACTTCAAAGTGACAAACGTGCATGGAATAACTTGAACAATTCTGGCGCAGGAGTAAAAAGACAAGCCAGAATGTTCTAGTTATTTCATGCACGTTCTTACTGTCGAACTTATTGAGCTTTATTAAATACAGTTAAAAGCGGGAATGGAGTAAGTTGAACATTTGCTTAGGTTCTGAGGATTCAAATTGGTTGTTCAGCTTTAAGGCACGAAAACAAGTGCTTAGTGAGCGATGTAACTGTTTTCGCAAGGCCGAAAATGAGCAAAAAGATAAATCAATTGTTCAAGTTATTTCATGCACGTTACTCACCATCATTTCCCCTTAATTTACGACTTTTGTTCTCAAATAGTCTTGCTAATCCTTCCTGATAGTGTAAAAAATGTTGAATAAATGAGGCGTTTTATTTACTCTGAACATTCTGCTTAAAATTTCAAGCCTGATTTAAATATCAACTGACACTATGAATTTTCTAGCAATAAAAACTAAAGCTCTGCAGTTTTTTGAATCTGCAATGACCTGGGTGGTTAGCCCTGAATTCTATATTCAATTAGTCGCTATTATTATCGCGATTTGCTTAGCTTGGTTTGTTCAGGGGACACTGAAGAATCGAGTGCCTCTGTTAAGTAATGAGCCGCTACCCGGCTCTTTTTATCAGTTACGCAAGAAAATCTATCGCACACAGGATTTATTATTGCAGATTTTATATGTGGTATTCCTGGGCATTGCTATTCAAGTTGTTATCTCGATGGTTAATCAAACCTGGTTAGTCAGAATTGCGCAAAGTCTTGCTGTTGTTTTTTTGTTATATAGCTTAATTAGACGCTATATCAAGAACCCTTTTATTAATGGTATCTGTCGCTGGGTTGGCATTCCTTTGGCCACGTTATATGTGTTTGGGTGGCTTGATGATGTGATTACTTTTCTTGATGGTATAGCCATTGAGGCCGGAACTATCAGAGTATCTGCTTATGCGCTGGCACGTGTGGCAATTGTTGGATCGATATTATTCTGGCTCGGAAAAATTTCCAATAAGGCAGGACAACATGCCATTCGCACCCGAGAAAATTTGGATGTTCGCACCCGCGAGGTTTTTGCCAAGTTTTTTGAAATCGCTTTGTTTCTGGCGATATTCTTATTGTTGTTGCAAGTGGTTGGTCTTGAACTGACCGCACTGGCGGTGTTTGGCGGGGCTCTGGGGGTTGGGCTTGGATTTGGTTTGCAGCAAATCGCATCCAACTTTATTTCCGGGATCATCATTTTATTGGATCGCTCAATCAGTGTTGGTGATTATATAGAACTGGATAATGGTAAAACAGGAATTTTGCAAGAGTTGAATATGCGTTCGTCTACATTGAAAACCTTTGATGGAAAAATTATTGTTGTACCTAATGAGCAGTTTATTACCACTGCTTTTACTAACTGGACGCATCAAGATACGCTCCAGCGCTATGATTTCGAGTTTTCTGTATCCTATGATGCCGATATTCCCAAGGTGCCAGGAATTATTATAGATGCCATCAGAAAACATCCCCAGGTTCTGGAAGAACCGGAAGAGCCCGATTGTGAAATACGAGAATTTGCTGATTCCGGCATAGTTTTTGGGGTGGAATATTGGATTGAAGGGATTGATGATGGCATTAATCGGGTGGAAGCTGATCTGCTAATGATGATTTGGGTGGCTTTAAAGGAAAATAATATCAAGTTTCCTTATCCACATAGAGATGTGCGAATTATCCAGGGAGCTCTGAGCTAGCCCGCATTTCTCCTCAATTGATGAGATGATCGCTTGGAGAAAACGGGAGGTGTATACGCCCAATTTCATTGTTGAATCAGATGCATCGATTGTCGTTGCGCTGATGTTTGTTTATGTGCAGAGATGGTGACATGTCAAACCAGGAAGCAAATGAAATCTTCGATATCTCACAGAGACTATTCGATATGGAGATTGATTACAATGATGCCGAGGTAATCGTAATACCGGTTCCTTGGGAAGTGACCATCTCCTATCATACTGGTACTGCGAATGCCCCAGAGGCTATTCTAAAGGCTTCTGAACAGATTGACCTGTACGACCTGGATGTTCCGTACAGCGAGTTGCCCGGTATTCACATGTTGCCGATCAATTCCCAATGGCGTAGCACCAGCCGGGAGCTTCGCTCTAAGGTGCTTAAGCACATCAGAGTGTTGGATTCCAGCAGTAATTTAGCTGAATCTCGTTATTTAGAGGCAATTAATCTTGGCTGTCACCAACTTAAAGAAGCGGTTAAGTCTGAAGCAAGAAAGGTTCTTGCCGATGGGAAAATTCCTGCTGTATTGGGGGGAGACCACAGCGTCTCACTCGGGTTAATTGAAGCATTGTGCGAACAACATGAAGATTTTGGCATTCTGGTTATCGATGCACATGCTGATCTGCGCAAGGCTTACCAAGGGTTCACTTACTCACATGCCTCAATTATGTATAACGTTATCCAGAACCCGCAAGTCTCTCGATTGACGATGGTTGGCGTGAGAGATCTGTGCGCAGAAGAGATGAGTAGAATTACTGAATCCGGTGAACGTATTTGTGTTTTCTTCGATGCCGCTATTAAGGAACAAGTGCATTTTAACAGACACAAAACCTGGGATAACTGTTGCGATGAGATTATGAAAACACTTCCCCGCAAGGTTTATATTAGCTTTGATATCGATGGCTTGAACCCGGTATTTTGTCCCAGTACCGGCACTCCGGTACCCGGTGGTCTGGATTACAGTGAAGCGATGTACTTGCTGAAGAAACTGGCCGTCTCCGGTAAGATAGTCGTAGGTTTCGACTTGAATGAGGTGGCTTCAGACCTGAGCAACCCAGACAATGACTGGGATGCGAATGTGGGTGCCAGGGTGTTGTATAAAATGGCAAACCTGTCGAGCTGGAGCCAAAAAAGAGTTTCTGATGTAGACACAACATCTTAAATTTGGATAACGTATTTTTCTATTGATACGCCATCAATTCAGATTTGATGGATAACTAAATAGACTGGCTTCCACAATCTCTGTCACTACGCGGCCTTACGTCTCCTCGCTACGAAGCTTGTGAGGAATCTGGGTTAGAATCGCATCAGTCACAGGTTTGACCCACTGCCATCAAGTTGATTACTTTTTTTCAGATATTTCCACGGGATTGGTATGATTGCAGGGACTTTATTTCGATAGTTCCGATAGATATCACCGTGATAGATTATCAGCTTGTTTTCTTCAAGCCGCGAACCCAGAAAAAAATAAGCAGTAATTAATAGGCTGCTGATTAATCTGGCTTCGTCCATGGAACGTGTCCAAAGAATAATCAAAATCAGAAAATACCACGGATGCCTTACATAATGATGCAATGGTGACAAAGTAAAATGTTGATAATTCTTTGCTTCGGCAATCCCTTCTCGAAGCTGTTTTAGTCCTGAAAAATCAGACGAATCATAATATTTTAGCGTCCAAAAAAACACCAGCATTGCAGACACAGCAAGTCCATTACTAACAATTGCGGAAACGTTTGTCCACTGCCATAAATGCTCTTGCGTATAATGATGTTGAATGGTTAATGGAATTACCAATAGCACAATTGCAATACCATTAAATAGCAACCGATATGCAGGCATAATATTCGGCCAGCGTAGCGTGATAAAATCTTTGAATTGTAGTGATGCTAATAGAGAATGCAGAGCAAAATACACTATCCACGACAAACAGAGTAGTAATATGGAAAAGGTTGTCATCGGTGGTGTCCTAATGTCTTTAAAATAGTCACTACTCAGCTTACCCTCTATTTTGTTCAGTCGCTGTCTGGAAAGTGCTCATTTACACCTGTAAACTCTGCGCTTTCGCCTTGCTCTCGAATTAAATAGAGGGCAATCTGAGCAGTTACAGATTACGCAAGTCTGAATGTCAGTATATAGACTCTTCACCTTTTTTGTTTCAATGCTTGTGTTGAGAGTAAGCATTGACATCTGTACAATTCGCTTGTGAATTTGTCTAAGATCTCGATCAAGGGATGCAGCTTGCTTCAAATAATTGTACAGTGAAATAAAAGGAAAAATGGTGATGATAAGAATTACAATGCTGTTATGTCTATCGGTTGTTTTGACTGGATGTAGTAGCTTTGGAAAAGGTGTTGCGGAAGCCTTTCTGGAGAAACAGGAAAGCGATGATACGCGTAAATGTAGTGTTTGGGGTCAGGCTTTTGATGGTATTGCACCATCGCTTGAACTTAAACAAGGGATTACCAAAGTCTTAATGACGCACGGTGTCGGTGATCATGAGCCGGGTTATGCCACCATGTTGATGGAGAAACTGGGGCAGGCGCTTGACTTGACTGTAAAAAGCAAGCGTTCCAAGAATATTCAGTTGTTTGATCCGAAACAACCGGATAGAGTTCTGGGAAACCTGCGTATTAATCGTATGTTAAGCAAAGACAGACGTCGCCAAATATTGTTTTATGAGCTCACCTGGTCGAATATTTCTGCACCGCTGAAAAAAATATTGGCCTATGATAATTCCGGTGAATATTCATTTAGACGCGCTGAAGTTAACGATCTGTTAAAAGAGTTTTCTAATAACACAGGTCCTGATCCAATGATTTATCTGGGAGATCAGCGCGAAGCGATATTGAGTGCGTTTACTCAGTCAGCTTGTTGGATGATGGCTTTTGACTGGGATGATATGCCTGGACGTGATGATGACGTTTTCGACTGTGATTTCAACGATGATCGACTGTTGGAACATATTTCAATCGACGATTATATTTTTATTTCCCATAGTCTGGGTAGTCGCATTACCATCGACGGGTTGAATCGTATTGCCCACTTGTCTGAGCATATCAATAACAAAGCGGACATTTTGGCTGCTGAAAGTATTGCTGGCGTGCTTCAAGAGAAAAACATTCCGATTTATATGTTGTCGAATCAGCTTCCAATGTTACAACTGGGAAGAAAAATACCGGAAATTGTTGGTCAGAACCATGACTACTGCAAAGCTGAAGGTGCTCATTTTGATGAACGTGCATTTCAGAAAATAACGATTTATGCATTTAGTGACCCGAATGACATTCTTAGTTATGTGTTACAAAATGGCTTTGTTGATAAATATATCGATTCACGCATGTGTGTTGATGTCACCAACATCATGATCAATATCGCTCATGTATTCGACGCATTTGGTCTTGGTACAATGGCTAATCCTCTGGAAGCCCATATCGGTTACGAAAACGATGACCGGGTGATTGCATTAATGGCAAAAGGAATCGGAACCACAAACAGTACTCAATTGGTTGAAGAGCGCTGTGAATGGATAGAGACGATCGATTGATAAAAAGAAGGAAAGTCCTATGCCGCACACACGGGTACGGTTATAGGAGTGACCTCAAAGGTGAGCATGGTTCCAGTATCGGCGTGAACCATGGTATATGTGCTTGGGAGCTCTCCTAATCCAGACTCCGTCTGAATCAGCGAAAAGATTGTTGATCCTTTGAGTTCACTCTCTGCATCGCTATAGGTATAGCTCCCAGAGAGTGAGCCGCCAACTTCAAGCGTACCGCCATTATCATCCATAATGGTCGCATTGGTCGCAGTCGGTCCATATCTGTATTGGGCTAATCGGTCGAGGAAAAAGCCCGAATAGCACGTACTTTATAATTTGAGTCCTCCTTGCTGTCACCGAACTGGACGACACGTGGGGAAAACTGCTGGGCCCACACTTCGTTTGTAGCGATCTCAGAGGAACTCCAATATCTGCAAAGACCCTCACTATTACAGTCATTTGCAAAACCACCCAAGCCGTTAAGGTGTAAGTTGGTGTACATCAAATTTAATTCATCTTTTGACGGCAAAAACCAATCATTGAAGCCACTAGGCGAGGTATAATCGGCGGCAAATCTAGGCGCTATCCCACCTTGGGAGCAGTCCGCTAAAATATCGAGGGTATTTTGTGCGCCTGTACCAATTGCGGTTCCATCTGCTCCCATAATGAGTATTGTTCTACATCCCCATTCCGAAAAGGTGGACTGGTCTACTGGCGCAGCTTCCAGACCATTTAATCCGCCATCGGTGATATAAAATACGATGCCACCAGCGGGTCCGTTATCACCTATTTCGTAGAAAGTCTCTTCGGTTTCAAATGTTACACGCAGCAAGGGGGCTCCTACACGGTCGCCGTTAAACGACTCTGCGGCACGACGACCACTGCCACTGATGAGGATCACCAGTGAGTTGCCAGTTGTCCATCCTGATCGATCAACAATTTCTTGAATGACTGAGGTAATATCCGGGGTTTGTTGATCAGATCCTGCTTCACCAACTGTAGTCCACGGTACTGGATCCCAATTCACTGCGGCGTTGGTACGGTCTCGGGAAGAGATGTTTGCGGTGACATTGGTAAATGTCTGGGCATTATCCGTGGCTTGCCCTTCTATCGTCAAAGAGGTTGTGCCTGAATGAATCTCGTCTGCCTGGAACTGGATAAAGGCACTGGTAATTGTGGCGCTTTGAGGAATGTTAAGGCCGTTAAAGCGCATCCCTACTAATTGGAAAAGTGAACCTTGATCAACCAGTTCCAGATCACTACTGCCTCGATTGACTTTACCGGTTGTCGTATTTTCTTCGGCATCATCACTGCTGGCTGAGACCCTGACCGCTAGATTCATTGCGATTCCCGCGGCATTGACCGTGACAGTGAGTTCATCAATGGCGCTGAGGTCGCTGTCATCGCCAGTCAAGCGTAATACATAGATTCCGGTGAGGTCAAAGGTGGCTGTGGTATCCACGGCATTGGCGTTATCAAAGATTACTGTGCCCGGTCCACTTTCCTGGCTCCAGGTGGTAATTAGTCCCGGCGGGGTGGGCAGGCCATCATCGCTGACTGAGCCGTTCAGGGTAACATTGACGTCACTAGCGCTAGTCGGCAAATTGATGGTCTGATCGGATCCAGCGTCTACTGTTGGCGCTTGGTTGATTCCAGTTCCTGTCGAATATTCCACGTGTAGAAGTGCAGCTCCTGTTGCATCGCCGTTAAACGATTCTGCGGCGCGACGACCACTCCCTCTGATGATGATCGCTAGCCCCCTGTGTCAGGATAGTTGTCGCCTCTAATATTTAAGTAGAGGTCACAAAAAATGAGCGTAAAATACAGTCAATCCTTTAAAATCCAAGCTGTGGA
>VAPL010076545.1_pt1 | contig 16844 bp, 15 predicted proteins | sample 3395061 | NCBI WGS metagenome assembly VAPL01 (sample SAMN08290444, study PRJNA428436) | hydrothermal vent metagenome | isolation source: Deep-sea hydrothermal vent chimney 2 | place: Pacific Ocean: Juan De Fuca Ridge | depth 2182 m m | reverse complement strand
GTACAGATTTCTATTTTTGCAGCTGATCATGGTATTGCAAATGAAAATGTTTCTGCATTCCCTCAAGTCGTTACCACCGAGATGATTAAAAATTTTTCCCGTGGTGGTGCAGCCATAAGTGTCTTAGCCAAAGAACTCGGTGCAAAATTGGAAGTGATTGATTTAGGGACTGTTGTTGAAGCGGGTGAGTTAGATGGTGTGATATCTAATCGTATTGCTGCAGGTACAGAAAATTTTTCAGAAAAAGCAGCAATGACAGAAGCGCAGTTAGAAAAAGCACTAGATGCCGGTGCTGCTGCGGTACAACGTGCGATTGATTCAAATGCTCATGTTTTTATTGGTGGTGATATGGGAATTGCTAATACCACATCAGCAACTGCAATAGCGTGTGCACATTTAAATAAAGCAGCTGTCGATCTTGCCGGCCCGGGTACAGGCTTGGATGAAAAAGGTGTTTCACATAAAGCAAAAGTAATCGAACAAGCCTTAACAAAACATCAGGCAACATCACTTAATGCAATTGAAATATTACGTTTCTTTGGCGGATTTGAAATAGCGGCATTAACTGGCGCATATCTTTATGCTGCACAAAAAGGTCTGCCTGTTGTGATTGATGGCTTTATTGCTACTGTCGCAGCACTTGCTGCAATAAAAATTAAAGCGGGTTGTGATGCCTGGTTTATTTATGCGCATGAATCACATGAACCGGGTCATTCTTTAATTCTTCAAGCCTTGAATGCTGAACCTTTAGTCAACCTGAATATGCGCCTGGGAGAAGCGAGTGGAGCAGCTGTTGTTATTCCTCTATTAAGACAAGCTTGTGCATTACATGCAAATATGGCGACTTTTGCTGAAGCAGGCGTTTCTACTAGTGAATGAAAAATTAACTACGACTACAATCGATTTACTTCGACATGGTGATGTTGAAGGTGGAAGGAAATATCGTGGTCAGTTAGATGACCCATTAAGTGAATTAGGTTGGAAACAATTACGCGCAACTACCGCTAATAAACAAGATTGGCAACACATTATTACTTCGCCATTAAAACGCTGTGCTGAATTTACTGAAGAATTAGCGCAGGCTCATTCTCTGCCATTACAAAACAAATATGAATTTAAAGAAGTTTCATTTGGTTTGTGGGAAGGGAAAACAGCAGAAGAGTTATTAAATACTGAACCTGATAATATTAAAAAGTATTGGAACGATCCTATCAAGACTACCCCCCCTCAAGGTGAGAATTTATTAGACTTTGAAAAAAGGGTATTAGATGGCTGGAAAAATGTATTAACTGACTTTCAGGGAAAACATATTTTAATTGTTAGCCATGCTGGTGTCATGCGTATGATACTTTGTCATATATTAGGAATGCCATTAACAGCATTATTTAAACTAGATATTGGCCTGGCTAAAGCTTCGCGTATACAAATTGAACATGCCGATGGGGAAAGTTGGCCACGGCTTATTTTTCATGGCCGTGAATTTTAATGATTAAGGCTTTTTTCATAGCTCTGGGACTATTAACGCGCATTCCTGTGCCAAAAATATTTCACGTTACGGAAAGTGATAGTGAAAAATTATATGGTTGGTCAGTGCTATTTTATCCATTTGTTGGCTTAATTATTGGCAGCTTACTTTTATTATTGTCATCAATACTTTCATATTTATCTTTGCCTGAAAATAACTTGATTGAAGCTGGACTTATATTAACGCTATGGGTATTGATTACAGGTGCATTACATTTAGATGGCCTTGCGGACAGTGCTGATGCCTGGTTAGGAGGCTATGGTGATCAACAACGTACATTAGAAATTATGAAAGACCCTTATTCGGGGCCTGCTGCAGTAGTGGTTTTATTGCTGGTTTTATTACTAAAGTTTTCAGCCATTATTATTGTGGGCTGGGAAGTATTATTGCTCTCACCGGTAATAGGTCGAACAGCAGCCATGATATTGCTTGCGACTACACCCTACGTCAGGCAGGGAGGAATGGGGGAGTCAGCAGCAAATAGTTTATCGAAAATGGCGGTTTGGTTTGTTACGCTATTAGTTGTTGTTTTATCTGTATTCTTATTAGAAGAATTAAGTATTGGATTATTATTTTTAGTTGCGATTGGTTATTTATTTCGGTTAATGATGATTAAACGGATTAAAGGAACAACAGGGGATACAACAGGTGCTTTGGTTGAAATTATGGAAGTATCAATGTTAATTATTTTCGTATTGTTGGCAGCTTTTTAATAAATCATCAATATTAATATTTTTTTCTAATTCATCAGCCAGTCGATCCAGTTCTTGTTCACGTAACTTTTCATAATCAAAATGTTCAATATTTTTCAAACCCGCCCAGTTTAATAAACTTTGTAATGCAGATTCTTTATCAAATAGACCGTGTAAATAAGTTCCCATAATTTGTCCATCATCTGAGACAACACCATCAACTTTATCTTTTATGTGGTGTTTATTATTAAGTGCTACAGCAGGATTATTTAATGCTGGGCCTTTGGATATGCCCATATGGATTTCATAACCAGACACCACTGAGCCATCCCAAATAAAATTACCTTCAACAAGTTTGAGTTGTTTTTGTTCTTCTAAAACAGTTTCAAAATCAAGTAGACCTAAACTTTCACAACTTCCGGCTGGACCTTCAATACCATTAGGATCATGCAGTTGTTTGCCTAACATTTGGTAGCCACCACAAATACCAATGACTTTCCCGCCGTAACGTAAATGTTTATTGATATATTCTGGCCATTGTTCTTTTTTAAGCCAGTCGAGATCAGACTGAACACTTTTGCTACCTGCTAAAATAATGAGATCAGCGTTAGGTTTAACCTGACCGGCAGCAATGAACTGTAAATTAACCTGTGGATGTAAACGTAAAGCATCAAGATCAGTGTGGTTAGCGATATGAGGAAAAACGGGTACTACAATATTTAATACCTTCTGCGTAGAATCAATAACCTGTTCAGTTGTTACACTGTCTTCAGCTTCAAGGTGGAAACCTTTTAAGTAAGGCATAACACCAAATACTTTTTTATGTGTTTTTTCTTCTAACCAATCCAGACCGGGTTTTAATAAGGCAATATCACCACGGAAGCGATTAATAATGAAACCTAATGTACGCTGTTGTTCTGATTCAGATAAGAGATCCAGTGTTCCGGTAAGGTGCGCAAAAATACCACCACGATCAATATCTCCAACGATAATCACGGGACAGTCCACTTCTTCAGCAAAGCCCATATTAGCAATATCCCGATCACGTAAATTGATTTCTGCCGGGCTGCCCGCACCTTCAACAATGATCCAGTCGTATTGTTCTTTTAAGCGGTTATAGGATTCAAGCACGGCTTTCATCGCGGTGGGCTTGTAGTTGTGATAATCCACTGCAGTGAGATTGGTTACGGCCTTTCCCTGAATAATTATCTGTGCACCTGTGTCTGAATTTGGCTTGAGTAAAACGGGATTCATGTCGGTATGCGGCTCAAGCCCGGCGGCTAAAGCTTGTACGGCCTGGGCTCGGCTTATTTCACCACCATCAACCGTTACGGCACTGTTTAAGGCCATATTTTGCGGTTTAAAAGGAACGACTCTTTGACCACAATTCTTTAATAAACGGCATAAGCCTGCAACGATCGTGCTTTTACCTGCATCCGATGTTGTTCCCTGAATCATAATGGTGTGTGTTGTCATGGGTGCATTTTACACTTTTAAGCAAAGGCTGCACTTCCTTGTATTGCTATTAATACTCAATGAAAAATCAGTTAAAATAGGGGATGTTTTTAACGCTTAGTATACTTATTGCTTTAATAATGGATTTATTTATCGGTGAGCCCCGTCGCTGGCATCCATTAGTCGGGTTTGGCAACATAGCTAATTGGCTGGAAAGCAAACTCAATAAATTTTCAAATAAACAGCCATTTTTGTCATATTTGAGTGGGCTATTTGCATGGATTTTGATGACGCTGCCCATTGTATTTTTACTGTGCTTACTAGAGCTAAATCTGCAACAGACTTCAGCGCCGCTGCTATTTGAAATGCTGACAGGCGTGGTTTGCTTGACCTTTGCTTTGGGTGCAAAAAGCTTAACTCAGCATGCCAGAGCCGTGAGTGATGCACTTAAAAATTCAAAGGTTAAATTAGCAAGACAACGTATTGCGCTGATAGTGAGTCGAGATACCTCAAACAGTAATGAAGAAGCGATTAATCGAGCGACCATTGAGTCAGTGTTAGAAAATGGTAGTGATGCTATTTTTGCTGCAATATTCTGGTTTGTTGTTTTAGGTGCGCCTGGCGTTATTTTGTATCGTTTAGCAAATACGTTGGATGCAATGTGGGGCTATCGAACAGAACGATTTAATTCTTTTGGCTGGGCTGCGGCACGAATAGATGATGGGTTAAACTGGATTCCTGCACGCTTAACCGCATTGAGTTATGCGCTTGCGGGAAATACAAAATCCGCATGGTCATGCTGGCAAAAACAAGCAAAACACTGGCATGGTATAAATCCGGGGGTGGTCATGGCAAGTGGCGCGGGGGCATTAAATATTTCTCTCGGTGGTACAGCTACATACCATAATAAAATGGTTGAGCGTCCAGAGTTAGGCTGTAATGAGGCACCTCAAACCAGCGACATCGAACGTGCTATTCAGTTAGTGAAAAAAAGTATTATTATTTGGATAGTCTTTATAGCGATAGGAAATTTTTTAATTGTTTACTAATAATGAATTTAAACCACAAGGGCTTAATCATGGTGGTCGAATAATTGCTGCGGCTGAACAATATGGTATTCCTGAAAAAGACTGGATTGATTTATCAACAGGATTAAACCCGAATGCCTGGCCTGTTGCAGAGCTTCCTGCACATATATGGCAAGCTTTGCCAGAAGATGACGACGGTTTACAAACCGTGGCAAACCAATATTATGGTTGTGATTATTGTTTGCCTGTTGCGGGCTCGCAAGCAGCAATTCAAATTTTACCAACGTTACGAGCTGTTTCTAAAGTTGGAATTATTTCACCGAGCTATGCTGAGCATGAACATAATTGGAAACAAGCAGGGCATGATGTTATTCAACTTAGTTACGATGGTAAAGATGCCGCAGATGATGTTGATAAGCAGCTGCAACAACTTGATGTGCTGGTTGTTATTAATCCAAATAATCCAACGGGTAAAATATTTCCTGTTGAAACTTTATTGAATTGGCATCAACAGCTTTCAATTAAAGGTGGCTGGTTAATTGTTGATGAAGCGTTTATGGATGTCACACCAGAAAAGAGTTTACTGCTATCAGGAATTAAGCCTGGGTTAATTGTATTACGTTCTTTAGGTAAGTTTTTTGGTTTAGCAGGTGTACGCTGTGGTTTTGTAATAACAGATGAAGCGTTATTACAACGTATCGCAACCAGGTTAGGGCCCTGGTCTTTAACGGGGCCAACACGTTATATCGCAAAACAAGCTTTAGCGGATACAGGCTGGCATAATAAAACACGCGAACAATTAACTAATGCAGGCGTACGTTTACAGCAAATGTTAAAAGAGCATGGCTTGACACCTGTAGGTGGAACAGCACTTTTTCAATGGTTAACACACCCTGAAGCAAAAGAAATTTTCGAGGCATGTGCTTCACAAGGAATATTGATTCGTTATTTTGAAAAGCAGGCCAGTATAAAGTCGAACATTTGTGATGAGGAAGTTTCACTGCCCAGCCTTCGCTTTGGGCTGCCAGAAAAAGAAGAACATTGGCAACGCTTAATTGCTGTCCTGGCAACATTGTCAGGTTTAATCAATACAACAGAAAACAAGAATAAAAAATATGCTTAAAACATCTAACCGAATTTATATTTTAGTATTAATGATTAGCGCTATATTTTTAAATATCGCTTTAATATCTTCAGTACAAGCTGAAGTGAGTGTGATAGATGATAAAAATAATATTGTTGTACTCGAACAACCCGCTGAAAGAATTATCAGTTTAGCACCTCATATAACAGAGTCATTATTTTCTGCTGGAGCGGGTGATAAAATTATTGGTGCCGTAAACTATAGTGATTATCCCGAAGCCGCTAAAAAAATACCTCGAGTAGGAGGTTACCCATCTGCAGACTTAGAAAAAATTATTTCACTAAAGCCGGATCTCGTTATTGTATGGCCTTCAGGAAATAATCTTAAACAAGTTGAAAAATTAACTGCATTTGGAATTAAAGTGTTTATGAGTGAACCGCGTTACCCTGAGGATATTGCTAATACAATAAAGCGTTTTGGTGTGCTTGCCGGAACAACTGAAGTTGCAGAAAAATCATATCAGGAATTTTTACAACATTATAATTCACTAAAAAAACGTTTCTCAAAAAAGAAAAAAGTAAAAGTTTTTTACCAAATATGGAACAAACCTATTATGACGATTAGTGGGGGACATTTGATTTCAGAGATTATAGAGTTATGTGGCGGTGAAAATGTTTTTGCTAATCTTACTACTTTAACGCCACGTATCTCACTAGAGGCTGTGCTTGCATCAAACTCAGAAATTATCATTTCAGGTGGTATGGGTAAAGCGCGACCAGATTGGGTTGAAGAATGGCGTCCATGGAAACAATTGCCTGCAGTAAAAAATGAGCAGCTTTATTTTATTGATCCGGCATTAATGCAACGAGTTGGGCCACGTATTTTACAAGGTGCAGATAAACTTTGTGAATTATTAGATACCGCACGAAAAGTGAGACAACGTCAGTAAAATTAAAGATTTTATACAGGAGGACGATAAGTATATTGAATCAATTAACCTGTATTAGGTATCTTCTGTTATGAATATTAAGAAAAAAATGATTCTGGTCACTTCTGGACTGGCAATCGTACCTGTCATTCTTTCCATTTTACTCCTTAAATCAATTGCGACTGAAGAAGCGAGTGATGCGCTGCAAGAAGCATCAAAACGGCAATTGGTTTCAATTCGTGATAGCAAGAAAAAACAAATTGAAGATTATTTTTCAACTATACGTAGCCAGGTGATCACGTTCTCCAGTAGCCGTATGATAATCAATGCAATGCGTGAACTTAAAGTGTCTTATGATTTTGTTGCAGAAGGTGCTGATATTGAAAAAATGCGTAATGAGCTAACAGACTATTATGAAAATCAATTTGGTAAAGAATATAAAAAACTAAATAATGGTAATAGTGCAGCGACTAAAGAATTTTTAGTCAAACTTGATCCCGAGTCAGTTGCCTTGCAGTATTACTATATTCAAAATAATAAAAATCCATTAGGTGACAAACATAAACTGGATGATGCAAAAGATGGTTCTCGTTATAGCCGTATTCATAGTCAGTATCATCCACCTATTCGTCAGTATCTTGAAGAATTCGAATTTTATGATGTTTTTCTGGTTGATTCAGAAACGGGTGATATTATTTATTCTGTTTATAAAGAACTTGATTATACAACCTCGTTGCTTGAGGGGGCTTATGCTAATACGGGTATTGGTAAAGTGTTTCGTGCAGCAAATAAGCTAGCGAAAGATGATACCGCTATTGTTGATTTTCAACCCTATACACCATCTTATGAAGGTGCAGCATCTTTTATCGCTTCACCGGTTTTTGAAAATGGGGAGAAGACGGGTGTGCTTATTTTCCAAATGCCGATTGGGCGAATCAATACGTTGATGACCAGCGGTGAAAAATGGGCTGAAGTTGGTTTAGGTCTTTCGGGTGAAACCTACCTTGTTGGCTCAGATTTTAAAGCACGCAGTATGAGTCGTTTTTTGATTGAGGATAAACAAGCTTACCTGGCTTTAATGAAAGAGGTAGGTACGGATAGTAGGGTAGTTGCACAAATGGCGGCGAAAAAAAGTAATATTGGTTTACAAAAAATTGAAACACAAGGAACACAAGCTGCATTACAAGGAAAAACCGATTTTGCAATATTCCCTAATTATCGTAATGTAAATGTTCTTTCTGCTTATACACCTCTAAATATTCCTGGATTAAACTGGGTATTAATGAGTGAAATTGAAGAAGAAGAAGCGTTTGCACCTGTTGATAAACTTACTTCGGCAATTTTAATAGCTGCCTTTATTGTTTTTTGTGTGATCGCAGTTGTTGCGACAGCTATAGGTATTTTCTTTGCTAATAATTTAACCAAACCTATTGTTCATTTAAGCAATACCATGCGTGAAGTGGAAGAAAATAAAGACTTAACAATGCGTAGTGATATTGACTCAAAAGATGAAACGGGTGATATGGCTCGAGCATTTAATGCCATGTTACATAACTTTGAAAACTTGATTAGACAAGTTGCGAGTTCATCAAATCAACTTGCCACAGCAGCAGAAGAAGTTTCTGCGGTAGCGGGTGATAGCGCAAAGAATGTTGAGAAACAACATAACGAGACAGATATGGTTGCAACAGCGATTAACGAAATGACTGCTACGGTACAAGAAGTTTCACAAAATGCGCAGAATGCATCTGGCGCTGCAACGAATGCAGATAATGAAGCAAAAAGTGGCAAACTTGTTGTTACCAATACCTCCGCTGCAATTGATCAGCTGGTTACTGATATAGAAAATGCATCTGGTGTTATTCATAATGTTGAACAGGCTAGCGAAGATATCGGTACAGTACTGGATGTTATTAAAAATATTGCGGAACAAACAAACTTGTTAGCACTTAATGCTGCGATTGAGGCTGCTCGCGCAGGAGAACAGGGTCGAGGCTTTGCGGTGGTTGCAGATGAAGTACGTACCTTAGCAAGTCGCACTCAGGAATCCACGGCAGAAATTGAAACTATGATTGATAAACTACAGTCAGGTGCAAAAGAAGCAGTAAAAGTTATGGATAAAGGCAGTGAACAAGCAAAAATAGGTGCTGATATGGCGGGTGAAGCTGCTGAATCACTCAATGCAATTACCTTAGCTGTAAGTACCATTAGTGATATGAATACTCAAATTGCAGCGGCAGCAGAAGAACAAAGCGCTGTGTCGGAAGAAATTAATAAGAGTATTGTTAATATCAGTCAGCTTTCACAGCAAACGGCGAGTGGCGCAGAGCAAACGACAGAGGCAAGTACAGAATTAGCGCGTCTTGCTTCAGACCTGCAAGCACAAATTGATATGTTTAAAGTGAACGGTTGAACTAACATTTAATAAAGCTAGATAAAAAAAGGCGGAATAGAAAATCTATTTCGCCTTTTTTATTGAACATTAGCTTGTTGTATCTCACGTAATTTTTTTATTTCTAAACTGGCAGTATCAGCTTGTTCAATTGCTCGAGCTAAACGTCCTGGTGCGGATCGTCCCATACACATATGTTCTAAATCACCATCAATACCTTTTTTAAAACCTTTGATAAGTTTACCCCGGTCTAGATCGTGTCCAACCAGGATAGCTTGAATATCCATTACTTCATTAGCAATTTCAACTGCAAGTTCGTTATGATTATCCCATAAGTCTTTTACATTTCCCTTTGTGAGTAAGCCTGAGATATTAGTGGTGAGAATATAAACATTCTTAATTAAAAGCTCTTGTTCCATTTCTTCAGCAGAAGCAACTTCAATAGCAGGAATATCCAGTGTAGCCAAAGCATCAACCAGCATAGATGCTTTAGGGCCAAAGCAGGGTGAGGGAATTAATACTTTCGAATCCTGGCCTTTTTTCTTTTCAAACCAGACAGAAATAATAGTTGGTTCAGAAAAATTACAGGTTTCCCAGTCTCTTGGTAACAATTCGTTTTGTAATAAGGCGATACAGTTATGCCAGGCAGAAGGGATCTTCTTTAATATGGTTTGTAAATCTTTTTCACCAACGGCATTTAATACCATGAAGGGATTGGGAATTGCATTGGCCAACTCATCCAGGTCTGTATCACGACCTACCGGATAAACAGGAAAACCCAGCTTTAAGATTGCACGGGCAAATACACTACCCATTTCGCCAAGGCCAATAACAATGACAGGTTTTTTTATCATGACTTAATCTTTTTTAGTTAAATTAATTTGTAGCGTCATTATGGAGTGTTGTAAAAATAAATAAAGGGGCGCGTGCCCCTTTATTTAACAAATCAACGGGGTGAATTATATTAATAGGCTCGGGTAAAATAAATACTCAAACCAAAATCCGGACTGCTGTTGGTTAAACCGATTAAACCGGATATAGTCGTTGACCATTGACGGGGATTTTTCCAGGTTAAAAAGGCGCTGAACTGTTGCTGATTTTCACTGCCTTCAATAGTGGCCTGTCGATAATCATAACTGATGCCTGAAGTCTGGAAGTCACCATTTTTGAACATAAAGCCAAACGAGCCATAAGGGACGTCATTATAGGTTGTGCTCACAGTATCGCCGGTAATGATATAACCCACGGTGAAAAAAGGAGAAACTTTCTTATTGCCAATAACGCCATCAAGTTGAAAAGAATAATCATTTTCACCTGTACCCAGACCCTTGCTTGCATCTGCAGTACCCAGTTTAACTTTTGCACTGACTTCAAAAAAATTGTTGCCGGGGAAAAATCCATAACCTACGCTACCGCTAATATCTCCTAGTCCGGAGTTCACCACGGTACGGGTTGTCGATGCGCCACCACCACCACCACCAAATGCACCACTGGAGAAACTTGACATTGCTCCCGTGGCTCCCGGAATAACGGTTCCATTACCTGTTACTCGAATATAGGGAATGGTCAATTTAAGGTTCCATGCGCCATCGAGATGATTAAAGGTAAAGGGTACAATTTCTACTTCAGTTGTTACACTTTGACCATATTTACCTGAAGTGTAATCATAACCGGTAGTAAATTTATTTTCGGCGGCAAAAACACTTCCACTGAACAGGGCGGTAACGATCGCCATGGTTGTTAAATTAAGAAACTTCATTTTTGATAATTCTCCTGAAGCTGAAAATAAGGAGGGACGTACAAGACGTCCCTGATTAGTGAAGAATAACAGTAGTTTATATTAACGGAAAGAACGAGAAGGACGTTGTGGTGGTGTAGCTGGACGTTCCATTCTGGATGGGCGATCCATTGACATACTGCGACCTTGTTGCTCCATTTGTGAACCAAATTCACGTGCTTTTTGCTCACGTTCACGGGCTTGTTCGCGTGCTCTTGTTTCATTTTCATTTGGTTCTGAAGCACGGTTGGCTTCGGCTTCTTCACCGCGGGCACGCGCCATTGCTTCGGCTCCACGTTCACGTGCAGTCATTTCAGATTCTGCCAGTTGAATCTGTGCGGCAGACATAGCATAAATACCTTTGTTTTCCATTTCATCGGCCATTACTGTGGTTGTACCCAGCACTAATAGCATTGAAACAGTTAAAGCTGATTTTTTAGTTAAGCTCATGATTGCATTCCTCTTCGTTAGTTAAAATTTGCCTGTTTAAATCTTAGATTTAATATGTGGGATAATTTCCCACTTAATGAGTTAATATTATGTGGTAAATTTTCCCACGTCAAGCTATAATTCATCCAACAAAGAAAAAAGTGTTGAAATGTGATGGTTTAGAGGTTAAGCAAATTTTGGAATCAAACCCAATAAGATTATGAGTACAGAACACTACAATCAGACCACCGGAACACTGCTTAAGGCCGTAAGCTGGCTGTGTAAGCCCTTGATTCGCTTGCTTATTGCTAACGGTATAACTTTTCCTCAGTTTCGTGAGTTACTAAAAGGTATATATGTGGATGTGGCTGAGCAGGATTTACGTAACAGCGGTAAGGATGCCAGTGATAGTCGGCTTTTTATTTTAACCGGTGTTCATCGTAAGGACATTAAGCGTTTACGACAGATGTCTAGCGATGAAAATCTGCAAAATTCCCAAACAGCGAGTCTCGGCGGGACGATTGTTGCCCGCTGGCTGGGAATGGCCGAATTTCTTGATGAAAATGGAGAACCTCGCTGTTTGTTACGCAATGCTGAAAATAATTTAGCCGGTTTTGATCAATTGGTAACGGGTGTCAGTAAAGATATTCGTCCGCGGGCGATTCTGGACGAATGGTTACATTCCGGTATAGTCTCGATAAATGAAAAGTATGAAATTTGTTTAAATCAAAAAGCCTTTGTACCGGCAACAAATTTTAGTGAGCAAACTTTTTACCTGGCACGCAATGTTCATGATCACCTGGCAGCGTGTGTACATAATATGCAATCGGATAACCTTCCTATGTTGGAACGCAGTGTCTACTACTCTTCTTTAACGCCTGAATCTGTACAGCAACTGCGTGAAATTGCGAAAAAGGAAGGGGCGGCGTTATTACAGAAAATGAACCATAAAGCATTATTACTGCAACAGCAGGATGAAAATAAAAAAAATGCCAATCAGCGCATGCGTTTTGGCTGTTACTGGTTTGATGAAGAACAAAACAAAACGGCGATAAAAGGTGAGGAGCCGAGCTCATGAAAGTAGTAAAGCTCTATTATTTGTTTGTCGGATTTTTATTACTGGCGCCTTTATTTTCCTGCGGTAGTTATGCGCCACATAAAACGAATGCTCAATTTAGCCAGTATTCAGGCGATGATGAAAGTGGTATTGGTGGTACCGGCATACTGGCGAATAAGTCCGGTATTGGTGGTACAGGAATCATTGGTGAAATAACCGGTTTTGGCAGTATTTTTGTTAATGGTGTTGAAGTTGAAGTGGATGCGGAAACCCGTTTGTACGTTGATGGTAAAAAAATAGCGAAACATCATTTTGCTCGTGGCGAAGTGGTGGCACTGCGTGCAGAACAGGGCGGCAAACTCGATATAGCCCGTGAAATTTATATTCGTCATGAAGTTATCGGACAGGTAGAACATGTTTCAGCACAAACAAAACATTTTGTTGTTCTGGGACAACGTATTGATGGCCGTTCATTATCGTTATTACCTCGGCGTGGTACCTTTATTCGAGTCAGTGGTTTTCGTGATCATAACGGGACTATTCATGCCCGCCACCTTAGTATAAGCAATAATCATAAACAGAATATGCTGCTGGGTAAGATCAGACGGCACAACAATCAATGGTATATCGGTCAGCAGCAGCTGGAACTACCCGTGACAAGCCGGGTGCAGGCAGGCGAAATGTTGCGTATCCACGGTGCTTTAAATAAGCAGCAGGTGTTGCAGGTTAAAAATATACAGCGTATTAATCGCTTACCCTTCAGTAAGCCGGTAAAAACTATTTTAATACAGGGGCAGATACAAAAAAGTGGTGTACAACAATATACGATTTCCGGCTATCGCTTAAATGTCGGTGGCTTAAGAAAACAATTATTGCAAAAGCTGGATAGTATTGTTCTGTTACAAAGAACAGATTTCAGTTCGGCCTGGCAACTTAAGCGGTCACTGAATAGGCAACAGTTACCACTGGGTTCACCTCGACCTGTTATGCTTCATAACCGACCATCGCAGCCGGTTCGGCCAATGACACCGCAGGTGCCATACTCAATGCCAAACCGTTTTTTTCGTTAAACTAAGATTATTACTGGATAAATAAAAATAAAATAATTTTATTTAACTTTCGATTGTATTGGTTGCGTTTTTAATCATTTCACTATCAGGTTGTATCGAAGAAACTTTATCGACTTTATATAACCAGGTAAGACTAATAATGATACCTGTCACAGCGGGAATAGCTATATAGTTTACAAATTTCCAGCCAAATTTATGATGTAATATTCCTGCAGAGAGTGATGCTGCAGCAACAACAGAAAAAACCAGGAAGTCATTGATTGCCTGAGTTTTAAATTTTTCATTTTCACTATATGTTTCTGTTAGTAAAGTCGTTGCACCTATAAACAGGAAATTCCAACTGATACCGAGTAATAATAATGCAATCCAAAAATGGGTTGTTGTTGTGCCATTTAAATTTATGACAATACAAGAGATCGCAAAAACAGCGCCCAGAAACATGATTAGTAACAAGCCAAATTTTTTGATTAAATATCCGGTAAAGAAAGAGGGGGCAAACATACCTAACACATGCCACTGAATAACGAAGGCCGTGTCTGAATATGCGTGGTGATTGTGTTGCATAGCAAGTGGAGTTGCTGTCATTAGCAACGTCATGGTTGCATAACCTAACATGCCACTTATTAAAGCAATAATAAAGCGTGGTTGTTTAATAATGACGCTTATTGGGCGACCAGTATCTTGAGGTGTATCTGACGGTTTTTTTTTGTGCGGGAGATCCAGAAAACTTAATAATACAAAAGATAAAATGTATAAAATAATAATAGATGCATAACTACCTGCAAAGGCAGCATTGGTTACACTATCTCTAGTGTAATTAGCAAGGTTTGGTCCAATGACTGCGGCCAAAACACCACCCGCTAGTACAAAAGAGATTGCTCGACTTTTATGAATGGTATCAACGCTATCGGCTGCAGTAAAACGATAAAAGTTCGCAAACCCTGAAAACATACCAATTAATATGCTACCGAATATAAAAAATAAGAAGTTGTGTTCGGTAACAGCATAAGCACAAATTGCTGCACCTAGCATAGCGATGACAGTACCGAGTAAAAAGCTTGATTTGCGTCCAATCTTCGACATCAACATAGCTGCAGGTATGCTTGTCAACATAGTTGCAACAAGCTGCAAGGTGAAGGGCAGACTAGCATATATTTTATCATCAGCAAGAGCAAAACCGACTAATGCCGTTGTAGCCACCATTAATGATGTGCCGCTCATGAATAATGCCTGACATAAGGCGAGGATAGGTATGTTACGTTTAAAACTATTTTTGCTGGACATAAATAGAATCTGTAAATATATAAGGATTGTATAGTGTACAGGTAGAAGGTAGGAAAGTAAGTTATTTATTAATGTGAAATGTTTTATTAGTTTAAAAGTGTAACGGTGGTTTCAGCGGTATCTTTATTAATTGTGAACTGTACTTCACAGTATTCATTTTGCTCATCGGTGGGAGAGGGATCGTCAGAACAACTGCAACCGGCAATAATGCCAGTATAAAAAATACCGGACTTAACTTGAATCAAATCAGTTTCTTCACGAATATTAAGAATCACTGCGCTGAAGGGGCTTTTCCCAACATAACTACTTAATGACAAACCTTGTTGCAAAGGCAACAGAATAGGATCGATATTTTGAATTTCATTTTTCAAAATATTTTTGAAGTCAGGATCGTTGCAGGATTGTAATGCCTTAGTCAGTTTCAATGCAAAGTGTTCTCGTTTAGGTGGATGGGAAAAGGGTAGCAGAAATTAATTTTAATACTAATAAATATTGTATTTTATTCCTTATTGCTTCATGCATATTTTTCAAACGCAACTGTTTCAGTAAAAATGACCATCTCATTAAGCATAGCGCAGGCCATGCGTAACCGAGATATAGTGATTGCTGTGCCACCATCTTCGCCCAGGCACATATTAAGCTCCAATAATGGTTTCGCGTCCAAAGCATCGAGTACTCTTTTATGTCCGGGTTCTGCTGAAGCATGTGAGAACAGAAACCACTGTTCGGCACCAGGGCACAATCGTGCGGCGGTTAATGCTGCTACAGAGCTGGTAAAACCATTTATTAATATAGGTAACCCCATGTGGGCGCTGCAAAGATAACTACCCGTCAATGCTGCAATCTCAAAACCACCGAGACGACGTAAGATTTCCAGCGGTGAGCCAAGATTGTTTTTATGGTGTTCTAGTGCTTGCAGTATTACTCTTGTTTTATGCGCTACTTCTTTTCTATTGAGACAGGTACCAGGGCCTGCTAGTTGTTCGGGTGAGATATCAAGCAGAGCACAGGTCATCGCCGTTGCAGCAATAGTATTTTCTATATTGATTTCGCCAGCGACAAATAGTTGTGTGCCACTAAGTTTGATTCGTTGAACTGATTGTCGTCCTACATTTATCGCTTTGGAAAGTTGTTCTCTGCTCATAGCGGGTTCCTGACAGAAGTTGGAGGTGCATGGTCCGATTATTGAATTAATTACTCCATTAATTGGCTCTAAGTCCGTGACTGTACCAAGATTAATTACTTCAAGGTTGTCAGCCAACACATTGATGGCTGCACCATCTTGGGTGACATTTTTCAACATTTCAGCAGTGACAGATTGAGGAAGAGTGGATATTCCTTCTGTGACCACACCATGATCTGCTGCGAAGATAATAATGTTTACTTTGTCGATACAGGGTTGTTTAGTGCTTTGGAGTGCCGCTAACTTAATGGCTATTTGTTCGAGATCACCGAGTGAACCAGGTGGCTTGGTTAGGTTTTTTTGGCGTATTTCTGCCGTTCGTTGTATGTGATAGTTAGGTACTGCTGCGGGTACCTGTAACCAAAGAGTATCTTCATTCAAAATGAATTTCCTTTTAACGTTAAGTTACTTAATATTTTAATTAAGCTTCTTTAACTTTGGATTTCTTGTTATCCCACTGGTTATCAAATACAACGGTGTCCAGTTGTTTTCGTTTTGCCCAGTCTTCTTTTTCCAACATAGGTTTATCATAAAATTCTTCTACATGACCTATACAGAGAATGGCTACAGGTTTACCTGTAGCAGGAATGTTTAAAAGGTCAGCCAGTTTTTTTGGATCAAATATTGATACCCAACCTAAACCCAAACCTTCAGCACGTGCAGCGAGCCACATATTTTGTATCGCACAAGAAACAGAAGCAAGATCCATTTCCGGCAGAGTACGTCGACCAAAGATATGTTTGTCGCGATCGCCCATGAGTGAAACTACAAGTACTTCTGCGCAATCGAGAAGACCTTCGACTTTAAGTTTCATGAATTCATCTTCACGTTCACCCATCGCATGGGCCGTGGCGACACGTTCTTCTTCCACTAGTTGATGTATTTGCTGGCGTAGCGCGTTATCGGTAATGCGAATAAACCGCCATGGCTGCATAAAACC
>VAPL010799927.1_pt1 | contig 16849 bp, 17 predicted proteins | sample 3395061 | NCBI WGS metagenome assembly VAPL01 (sample SAMN08290444, study PRJNA428436) | hydrothermal vent metagenome | isolation source: Deep-sea hydrothermal vent chimney 2 | place: Pacific Ocean: Juan De Fuca Ridge | depth 2182 m m | reverse complement strand
CCGGGGCGGTCGTAGCGTTCGAGTAGTTCGGGGGAGAGATCCATCAGTGTGCCTCCTTGATGGCATCGACGAACGCTGCGACGTTCTCGATCGGTGTGTGGCGGTCGATGCCGTGGCCGAGGTTGACGATGTGTCCTTGTCGTCCTGCAGTTCGTCGCAGCAGGTCGGTGACGGCCGCCTGAATGTGTTCGGGATCGGTGAGGAGGATCGCCGGGTCGAGACTGCCCTGGATGGCGACGTCGGTGCCGAGCTTGGCCCACGCCTCGTCGATCGGTATACGCCAATCGACGCCGTAGGCCGTTGCACCGACCGAGCGCATCGAACCGAGTGCATGGCCTGCACCCGGGGCGAAGTAGATCGTGGGCGCGGACAGTGCTGTGAGGGTCGTCTTTGCAGCCGAAAACGATCGCGTCTCGAGCAGGTGGCGGGGGAGGATGCCTGCCCACGAGTCGAAGAGTTGCACCACCTGGGCGCCGGCATCGACCTGCATCGCGAGGTAGGCATGCATGGCCGTCGACAGTCTCTCGAGTGCTGCGTCGAGTTCTGGCGTCCCGGCGTGCATCGCTTTGCGAAGGGGGAGGTACTCCTTGGATCCGCTGCCTTCGAGCAGGTACGCAAGGAGCGTGGTCGGGGCTCCGGCAAAGCCGATGACGGTCACGTCGTCCGGGACGTCCTTGCGCACGAGTCGAAGCGTCTCTGCAACATGAGCGACCCGATCGAGGTCGAGGTCCGGCAGGTCGGCGATCTCAGCGAGGCTCATGGGCCGGAGCTTGGGTCCCGGGTCGAAGGTCACGTCGATACCCATCGCTTCGAGGGGCGTCATGATGTCGGCGAACATGATCGCCCCATCGAAGCCGAAGCGGCGGATGGGTTGCAGGGTTATCTCCGCTGCGATCTTGGGATCCAGGATGGACTCCTGGAAGGTGTGGCGACTCCTCAGCTCACGATACTCAGGGAGGTAGCGGCCGGCTTGACGCATGACCCATACGGGTCTGCGGTCGGTCGGACGCAACGCGAGCGTGTCGAGGAGCCTCGTCATGCAGCGTCGCCGATCGCCGATTCGAGCACCGACACTGCAGTTTCGAGCACGTCTGTGTGCGCGTCCATCAGGAACATCGCTTCGAACGGTGAGGGAGGCAGCAGCACGCCGCGTGAGAGCGCGCCGTTGAAGAACCGTGCGAAACGATCCCGGTCGAGGGTGACGGCGTCGTCCCACGAACGTACCGTCGTTGGTCCGAAAAAGACGGTGAGCATGGCGCCGACCCGTTGGACGGTGCCGTCGATGCCGTGTCTGGACAACGCAGCGGCGAGGCGTGTCTCGAGCTCGGCCCCGGATGCTTCGAGGCGGTCGTACAACGCCGGGTCCGATGCGATTCGGCGCAGCGTCACGAGTCCCGCTGCAACGGTGATCGGGTTTCCAGCAAGGGTGCCTGCCTGATAGATGGGGCCCGACGGCGCCATCTGTGACATGAGGTCCCGGCGTCCGCCGTACACGGCTGCAGGTGTGCCTCCGGCGACGATCTTGCCGAGCGTCGTGAGATCCGGTGTGATGCCGTAGCGGCCCTGGGCGCCCTGTGGCCCGACCCGGAACCCCGTCATCACCTCGTCGAAGATCAGGAGAGCGCCGTGGTCGTTCGTGAGTGAGCGGAGTCCCTCGAGGAACCCGGGTTCGGGGGGAATGACACCCATGTTGCCTGCAACCGGTTCGACGATCACCGCGGCAACGTCTCCCAGCGCCATTGCCGCCGATACCGAGGCGAGGTCGTTGAAGCGGACGATTCGGGTGGTCGAGGCGGTTCCCTCGGGGACACCGGGGCTGTCGGGCTCGCCGAGTGTCGCAGCGCCCGAACCGGCTTTGACGAGGAATGCGTCGGCATGGCCGTGGTAGCACCCCTCGAACTTGACGACGACGTCACGCCCGGTCGCCCCGCGGGCAAGTCGGAGCGCCGACGCCGTCGCCTCGGTACCGGAGTTGACCATCCGCATCATCTCGATCGACGGGACCATCGTCGTGACCTGTTCGGCGAACTCGAGTTCGCCGAGTGTCGGGACGCCGTAGCTCGTACCGTTCGCCGCTGCGCTCGAGATCGCCTCGACGACACTCGGCTCGGCGTGGCCGAGGATGATGGCGCCCCACGAAGAGATGAAGTCGATGAGGTCGTCGCCGTCGACGGTTGAAAGATATGGCCCGGATGCCGAGGCGATGAACGGAGGCTCACCGCCGACGGCCTTGAAGGCACGCACGGGAGAGTTCACGCCGCCGGGCATGAGCTCGACTGCTCGATCCCAGTTCCTGGTCATCGCTGCTCCTTCAACGTGCGTGCTGCATCGATGGCGAAGTAGGTGAGCACGATGTCGGCGCCGGCCCGAACGATCCCGGTCAGGGACTCCATCATGACGCGATCACCGTCGATCCAGCCGCGTTCTGCAGCAGCTTTGACCATCGAGAACTCACCGGACACCTGGTAGGCGGCGAGTGGGACGTCGATCATGTCGCGGACTTCTTTGATGACGTCGAGGTAGGGCCCTGCAGGTTTCACCATCACCATGTCGGCACCTTCGAGGAGATCGAGGTCGACCTGGCGTCGTGCTTCACGAACGTTGGGAGGGTCCATCTGATGGGTACGCCGGTCACCGAAGGCGGGGGCGGAGTCCGCCGCGTCGCGGAAGGGCCCGTAGAACGCCGAGGAGTACTTCACCGAGTATGAACAGATCGCGATGTCCTCGAATCCGGCATCGTCGAGTGCCTCCCGGATCGCACCGACCCGTCCGTCCATCATGTCCGACGGTGCGATGACGTCGGCACCTGCCGCGGCATACGCAACGGCTGCTCTGGCGAGCAGTGGGAGCGTTGCATCGTTGTCGACGACGTCCCCGTCGAGGACGCCACAGTGGCCGTGGCTCGTGTACTCGCACATGCACACGTCTGCCCACGTGACGATCCCTGGAGCATGCTCCTTGACGGCAGCGATAGCACGCGGGACGGGCCCTTCAGGGTCCCACGCTGAGGTCCCCTGGTCGTCTTTGGCGTCGGGGATACCGAAGAAGATCATCCCACCGACACCGAGCGATTCGGCTTCCTGTGCAAGGGGGATGAGTTCGTCGATCGATAGCTGATAGTTGCCGGGCATCGACTTGATCTCGTCGCGCACTTCCGTTCCCGAGACGACGAACACGGGAAGCACGAACATGGCAGGGTCGAGACGGGTCTCTGCCACCTGGCGGCGAAGCTTGGGCGTGCGGCGAAGACGTCGCGTACGTTCAACCGGGAAGCCGGTCATGAGGTGCTCCTCTCGAGCCGCAGAGCGGCCAACTGTTCGATCATATTGATGAATCCCGGCTGGTCCGGGACGACGTCAGGTTCGATTCCGTGACCGCGCAGCGATGCAGCCGTGGTCGCACCGATCGCCGCCACCGTGAGGTCCGTGAACTCCCGGGCGATGAGCCACCCGGTGACCGCCGTCGGGGATCCGAAGGTTACGGCGTCGACGGGGTCATCTGGGGGAGCGATCGGGACCGTCGTGTACAGCTCGATCGCCGTGACCGAGCATCCGGCCATCTCGAGTGCTGCAGCGCTCTGACGGACCGTGTTGGATGCTCCGACGAGAACGACGTCCTTCCCTCCGAGGATCTGGCCGGCGTCGCGTGCGAGTTGCCGAACACCACCCGACCCGACAAGGGCGACGGTTCCTCCCGCCTCCTCGACTGCTGCCGCTGTTTCGGGGCCCACGGCAATCACCGGAACGCTGGGGTCGATCACACCGTCGAGCATCTCGGCGGACCGTCGTGACGTGATCACGATGGCATCTGCTTGTGGTGCAGCACCAGCCGCGTTCTCGACACCTCCCGCAACGGCATCTATACGGATGCATGGGAGAGAAACCGGTTCGAACCCGAGCTTGCGGGTTCCAGATGTCAGGGTTCGGATCCGTTCTGGCGTAGTGGTGAGTCCAAGGCGCATGGTCAGAGGCCGAGTTCTCTCTTTGCTGCCTCGGCGACTTCGAGCGGATCGGCACCGTCGACGGTTGCTCTGCGTCGACCCTTGTCGTCTTCAACGAACGTGTCCATGACGATCCGCTGATCGTCGATTCGTGCAAGTGCGCCGAGTGCCGAGCGGCATCCGGCACCGGTGATGTCGAGGAGGGCCCGTTCGGTATCGACGGCGATCCTGGTGGCTTCGTCTTGAAGGGTCGCTGCAACCTCGGCAGCGAACGTGCCGGGGCGGGTTTCGATGGTCAGAGCACCTTGCGCTGGAGCGGGGACCATCTCGCTGGGTGCGAAGCGGTACGCGATGTGGGCGGAGAGTCCGGTGCGGTCGAGGCCTGCAACGGCGAGGACGACGGCGTCGAGGGATCCGCCGGTTGCAAGAGAGATCCTCGTGTCGACGTTACCGCGAACGGGGACGATCTCGAGGTCGGGTCGAAGCTCACGGAGTTGGGCTTCCCTGCGTGGGCTTCCCGTCCCAACGGAGGCCCCCTGTGGCAACTCGTCGAGTGTCATGCCGACGAGAGCATCTGCTGTGTCTGCCCGAAGGGGATGGAAGCCGACCAGACCGTCGGGACCGATGACGGGGAGGTCCTTGGCCGAGTGGACGGCGAGGTCGGCTCTTCCCTCGAGAACGGCGCTCTGAACGCTTCGAACGAACGCGCCGAGTTCGGTCAGCGCTGTCACCGCGGTCGTGCGGTCACGGTCACCGGTCGTCTCGACGGTCGTCAGCTCGACGGTCACGTCGGGGAACGCCGCCATGATCGTGTCTGCCACGAGAGTCGATTGGGCGAGCGCGAGTCTTGACCCTCTCGTCGCGAGGATGATCTCAGTCATCGAGACCGACTCCGAAGGCCGCAGCGATGGCAGCGGCGTCGTCGGTGCCATTCCCCGAGAGGTAGCGGACGGGCCTGTGCAGGACCTTGTGTGCAGCGGTACGCGCTGCCTGCTCGAGCAGTGCCCGATCCTCAGGGGCGGTGAGTTTGCCGGCCAGCCGCTCAACGACCTCGTCGACCGCTTCATCGGCCTGGTCGAAGAGATGCTCGATGAGGTGCCCTGTGCGACGTCCGGCCCAGATCTTGTGCAGGAACTCCTCGGCTGCGTGTGAGACGATCTCGTCGGCCCGTCCCCTCGGCATGTGGTCCTTGGCAAGGGTCGCGAGATGATCGATGTCGTGGTATTCGACGGCTGCACCTGCCGGTGGGGAGAAGTCGGGGGGCATTGCCATATCGACCATGATGAGGGGCTTGGTGCGAGATGCAAGGAGGACTGCCAGCTCGTCGGTAGGGATCAGCCGTGTCTTGGCCGAGGTCGCAGAGACCACGGCCGGCATCGTGACGAGTGCCGTCGGGGCCTCTGAGAGGGGGCGGATGATCACCTGCTGGCTGGCGATCAGCTCCGGACGTCGTACGTAGACCTCCACGATCGGCTTGTGGGGAAGGTCGAGAAGTGCCTCGGCAACGGATCTCCCCATCTCTCCGTGCCCGAAGACGGCAACTCGGTCTGCAGGGGCTGTGAGCCCGGCAGCGACCGCGGCCATGGATCGCCGGGGATCTGCAGGCAGCTCCTCACGAACCGATCGGGCCGCTGCGATGGCGGAATCGAGCACACCGACGAACGTGCCCTTGGCACCCCCGTGCTTGGCTGCGTCGAGCGCCGCGTGGCGGAACTGGACGAGGATCTCTCGCTCTCCGACTACCGGTGACTCGAGTCCCGAGACGATCCTGAAGATGTGCTCGACGGCGTCCGCTCCCGACCGCTGGACCGTCCCCGGTGGTTTCGGAACGTCGCCGAAGAGGATCTGCAAGGCTTCGTCGAGTTGCTCCAACGATCCGGGTATCGCTATCTCGATCCGCAGACACGTCGAGAGGATGAACGATGGGATCCCTGCTTCACAGAGGCGTGTCAGGGCGGTCGGAACCGGCCCGAGTGACGTTGCCAGTTGGGCCCGGTCGTCACTTGGGACGGCCGGATAGGTATACGACACTGAGCTGATCTCAAAGTCCTTCACTGGCCCCTCCGGGAGAACAGGTCAACAATGGTCGATGTGGTGTCCGACAGCGAGTCGGAAAATGGTGTAGTCATAGCCATACTCGGGGTTCCTGTAAGACATCGACGAGTTCTGCCTCCGGTGTGAGCGGTTTCGGTGCAACATCGCTGTCCCAGCGGACCCTTGGAGGGAGCGAGGAGAGCACGCTCTCGGTCCTTGCCTCTGTCTCGAGCCCGAACCGCGTCCCGCGGTCGATGGCGAGGTTGAACTCTGCGTAGCGTCCCCGTCGCTGAAGATGCCAGCGTTCCTGGTGCGCGGTGAACGGCGTGGCGATGCGCCGTTCCAGGATCGGGAGGTAGGCGTCACCGATCGTGCGTCCGAGATCGCGCTGGAAGGTGTCGACGGCTTCGAGGTCGTCGGTGAGGTGGTCGTAGAGGATCCCGCCGATACCCCGCGCCTCGTCGCGATGCGGGAGGAAGAAGTACTCGTCGCACTGCTGTTTCCACGCGGCGTAGTCGGCGACATGATGTCGATCACACACGTCTCGGATGACGCTGTGGAACGCTACGGCGTCCTCCTCGTAGAGGTAGTACGGCGTCAGGTCCATGCCACCTCCGAACCACGCCTCCCCCGTGTCGACCTCGAAGTACCGCAGGTTCGCGTGCATGGCCGGTGCGTGGGGGTTGCGGGGATGGAAGATCATCGAGATGCCCGTCGCGAAGAACTCGTCGGCTTGTGACGCTATTGGATCGGAGAGCTTCTCAGGTACAGGTCCCCAAACCGTCGAGACGTTGATGGCTGCCTTCTCGAGGGGTCCGTCTCCCTCCAGCACACGGGTCGTGCCACCCCCGCCCTCGGTGCGGTCCCACGGCTGGGAGCCGAACGTCGTCGTTGCGTCGAGTGTCTCGAGTCTGGCACAAAGGTCGTCCTGGAGCCGTTCGTAGAACGCAGCGACGGTCGTGGCGGTGAGGGTCATCCCGGGTCCCCGTTCGACACCATGGAGACAACCGTGTCGACCCATGTGGGGGATTCATTGACACAGGGGATCAGGAGGAGTTCGTCGCCACCGAGCTCCTCCCACTGTTTGGCGAGGCGGATCCCGATCTCTTCGAGTGTCTCGAGGCAGTCGGCGACGAACGAGTTGGTGAACACGGCGAGTCGGCGGATCCCGGTGTCGTGGAGGCCCTGAAGCACCCGGTCGGTCTGTGGCGTGATCCACGGTGTGCCTGCAAGACGCGACTGGAACGCTGTGGAGTACGAGTCCGGGGAAAGATCGAGGCCGGCTGCAACGAGACGGGTCGTCGCGAAACACTGTGCCCGGTAGCAGTGCCTGTTGACCGGGCCGATCGTGTCACAGCATCCATCCGAAGCGAGACAGTGGCTGCCGGTCGCATCGGCCTTCTTCACCTGACGCTCCGGTAGCCCGTGGTAGGAGAAGAGGATGTGGTCGGGTCGGAACTCTTCGAGGCGGGGCCGGGCCGTCTCGACGATGGCGGTGATGTAGCCGGACTCGTTGTAGAACTCCGGGAGGAACGAGACGGAAGGGACGTTCCAGCGATCGGCGAGGAGCTCCATCGTGCGTGCTGTTGCCGAGCCGCCCGCCGACGATGCGTACTGGGGGAAGAGGGGGAGGACCCGGATGTTGGCGACGTCGCGTGCGAGGAGACGGTCGACGGCCGAAGCGATGGTCGGTGACCCGTACCGCATACCGAAATCGACGAGGTAGCCGTCTCCGAGCTTGCTCTGGACGTCAGATGCGAGGGCCTCGGTGTGCACCAGAAGGGGCGAACCGTCCTCCGTCCAGATCTTCTTGTACAACTCGCCAGACTTGCGAGGCCGGAAAGGCAGGATCACCGTGTTGAGGAGCAGCCAACGAACCGGTGCCGGTACGTCCATGACGCGCGGGTCCGACAGGAACTCGTTCAGATAACGCCGCACGTCCCTGGTTGAGGCTGAATCCGGTGTGCCGAGTTGAAGCAACAGCACGCCCACAGGCTGTGTATCGATCATACGGGGTGAAGGGTACGGAGAAGGTTCTCGACAGGCTGTCGAGAACGTCATGGCGCGTCGGCCTCTGTGGCGAGTTGCTCGGCCTTTTCGGTGAGCTCGAGCCAGCGGGTTTCGGACGTGTCGAGTTCGTCGAGGACCCCGGCGAGCTCCTGGGACAGCTCGAGGGTGCGTTCGTAGTCATCACCAGATTTATCGAGAGCTGCTTTCAGAGTGGCTTTGCGTTCCTCGAGTTTCGGGATGCGGCGGGTGATCCGGTCGAGTTCTCGTTTGTCGTTATACGTGAGTTTCGTACGCTGTTGTCTCGGACGGTCCGGCCGGGTGCTTGCTGCTGAGCGTGTCGTGCTTCGCTGTGACAGTGCCACCTCACGGTACGCAGACCACCCTCCGGGGTGGTGTCGTACGGACCCGTCGGGTTCGATCGAGAGTATGTCGGTACACACTCGGTCGAGGAAGTACCGATCGTGGCTCGAGACGACGAGAGCCCCATCCCACGCATCGAGGTACTCCTCGAGGACGTTCAGTGTGTCGATGTCGAGATCGTTCGTCGGTTCGTCCATCAGCAGCAGGTTCGGGGCCTCCATGAGGCTGAGGAGGAGTTCGAGCCTGCGTCGTTCCCCTCCTGAGAGGTCCGCAACGGTCGACTGCTGCTGATCGCGGGTGAACTGGAAACGTTCGAGCATCTGGGAACCAGAGACCTTGATACCGCTTTCGAGGCGCACCTCGTCGAGGTGCTCGCGGACCGCAGCATGGACCCGTGTCGTGTCGGGTATCGGTCTGGGGTCCTGGCCGTACCAGCCGTAGTGGATCGTCGATCCGACACTGACCTTCCCCTCGTCGGGCTCGATGCGCTGAGCAATGAGTCGGAGCAGGGTCGTCTTGCCAGCCCCGTTCGGCCCGACGATCCCGATGCGAGCATCGGGGTGAAGCTTGTAATCGATGTGGCGCAGGATCCACCTCCCGTCGTACGCCTTGCCGACGTTGTGAAGGTTCACGACTTTGGATCCGATGCGGCGCGACGGCAGATCGATCGTCAGCGCTTCACGGGCCTCCTTGCGCTGCTGCGCCATGAGATCGTTCGCCTGGTTGACCCTGTAGCGGGACTTCGATGTCCTGGCCTTGGGGGAGCGGCGAAGCCAGGCGAGTTCCGTCTTGATCCGCCGCTGCCGACGATGTTCGGTCGCCGCCTCCTGTGCTTCGCGCTCGGCGACCGCTTCGAGGTACTGCTCGTAGGTTCCCTGGTGTGTGTAGAGCGATTCGTTGTGGACCTCGACCACGCGGTTGACGACCCGGTCGAGGAGGTACCGGTCGTGGGTGACGAGGAGGAGTGCCTCCTTTCGACCTCGGAGATGATCTTCGAGCCAGTCGATGATGTCGACGTCGAGGTGGTTCGTCGGCTCGTCGAGGATCAACAGATCGCACGGTGCTGCAAGGGCAAGGGCGAGAGCGAGCCGCTTCCGTTGACCACCCGAGAGCGTTTCGCACGTCGCCTGGGGATCGGTGAGGCCGAGGCGGTCCGCAACAGCGATGGCGAGACGGTCGTCGCTCAAGATGTGTCCGACGGTGGCTTCGTCGTCGAAGACCGGGTTCTGGTCGAGCGTTGCGATTCGTAGGCCCCGTGCCCGGACGATTGCTCCTCCATCGATGTCCTCGCCCTCGGCGATGATGCGAAGCAGGGTCGACTTTCCCGAACCGTTGCGCCCGATCACCCCGATGCGTTCACCGCTCGATATCCCGAGCGAGACGCGTTCGAGCACCGGCGTCTCCGGGTACGACTTCGTCACGCTCTCGAGGCTCAGTAGATGCATGCCCCCAGGGTACGGCTCCCCACTCCTGAGGCGTCTGGACGCCAGACACCTCAGAGAAGGGGGTCAGCAGGTGTGGTCGATGACCCGCTGGGCCTTGCCCGTGGAGCGTTGTACCGAGCCGGGGGGCTCGACACGGACGTCGACTCGGATCCCGACGTTCGCCTTGATGTGGGCCTGGGCCTCTTCGGCAACTGCGGCTTCGAGCACACCATCGAGCGGGTCTGCGGATTCGACGTGCACGATCAGGCCCTTCGTGTTGCCCGTCTGGATCACTTCGATCTGATAGTGCGGTGCAAGTCGCTCGACCTTGAGCAGTTCGATCTCGATCTGGCTCGGGTACACGTTGACGCCACGGATGATCATCATGTCATCGGTGCGGCCCTTGAGGCGGGCGATCCTGCGCATCGTGCGTGTCGTGCCGGGAAGTAGACGTGTCAGGTCGCCGGTTCGGTACCGGATCACGGGGAGGGCCTCTTTGGTGAGGGACGTGATGACGAGTTCGCCCTCCTCACCGTCGGGGAGCAGGTCACCTGTACCCGGGTCGATGATCTCGGGATAGAAGTGGTCTTCCCAGATCGTGAGGCCGTCCTTCTCCTCGACGCACTCCACAGCAACGCCGGGGCCGATGACCTCCGAGAGGCCGTAGAGATCCACGGCGTCGATGCCGAGCCGCTCCTCGATCTGCTCGCGCATCCCGTCGCACCAGGGCTCTGCACCGAAGATCCCGATCTCGATCGAGCTCGCTGCAGGGTCGAGGCCCTGGTTCTCCATCTCGTCGATGAGTGACAGGCAGTACGACGGTGTGACCATCAGGATGCGGGGTTTCAGGTCGTTGATGAGCGTGACCTGTTTCGCCGTCTGGCCCCCCGACATGGGTACCACCGTACAGCCAAGGCGTTCTGCGCCGTAGTGGGCGCCGAGCCCTCCGGTGAACAGGCCGTAGCCGTACGCGATGTGGGCGATGTCTCCGGGACGGCCACCTGCTGCGTACATGCTGCGGGCCATCACGTCGGCCCACATGTCGATGTCGTTGCGGGTGTACGCGACGACGGTCGGCTTCCCCGTCGTTCCCGACGACGCGTGGACACGCGAGACCTGTTCTCTGGGAACTGCAAGCAAGCCGAACGGGTAGTTCTGGCGCAGCGTGTCCTTGACGAGGAACGGGAACTGCGCGAGATCCTCCGTCGTCTTGCAGTCGTCCGGGTGGACGCCTGCATCGTCGAACGCCGTGCGGTAATGCTCGACGTTGTCGTACGCGTGGTGGAGCGTCTTGGAGAGTCGCTCGCTCTGGAGTGTTGCGAGCTCGTCTCGGCTCGCGGTTTCGATGGCCTCGAGGCCTACCTGGATACCTGACATGGGCCGATCGTAGTCGAAAAGGCCGTGCGATTGAAAAGCTGAGAACTCGTCGTCATCGGGCTCGTGTTCTGCTTGGCGGGTCAACCCGGGTCGGCGGCGCTCGCACGGGTGATACCGACTGCTTCGTCAGCGGTGTTCGTGGCGACGTGGCTGGCGGTGGTGCCAGGTTCCGTTCCCGGATTCCCGCCGTCGTGCTCGCTGCGACATTCCCTATCGCAGCGGCTGCTGCTGTCGGGATGGCAACCGCCGGAGGAGTCGGTGTGACGCCCGCTATCGGTATGTCCGTGATCGGCATCGCCATCCTGCCCGAGCGGTACCACGACAAGCTCGGCACGACGATGAGCTGCATGTCCGACGCCATGGCCGATTGGGAGTGAACTGATCCATCGTTGCGGGGCTACCCATCGGAGTCCGACGGGGCGTCTTCGTCGGTCGAGGATCCCACAGGACCGTCGGCTATCGGGATCGGGCTCACCGCAGCGGGATCGATGGCTCGTGCTGGAACGGGTGGATGCTGACGCCTGGTGGTGACGGCGACTCCCGTGAACACGACGAGAAGCCCGACCGCCGCCGACGGCTCGAGCATCTCGCCGAGGACGAGCACGCCGAGGACCACGGCTACAGCGGGAGTGAGGTAGGCGACGAGTGAGACCGTGACGGCCCTCGTGTGTGCGATGAGGCGGAAGTACAGCCAGATGGGGATAGCGCCGGCCCATATGGCGAGTCCGATGATCGCGACGATGGCAACCGGCTCGGGGCGGACGTCCCACGGCTGCTCGATCGCAAGAGCGATCGGCACGGTGAAGAGGCCTGCGATGAGTTGCTGACGCATTGCAAGGCGAGGGGCGTCCTGGGGACCGATCCAGCGTGAGTACACCGTTCCTGCCGCGTAGCTGACGGCGACGGCGATCATCGCCATCTTCCCGAGTATGTCTCCCGACTGGATGGACTCAGGGTCGATGCCGACGATGAGGCCGACGCCGATGAACCCGATGACGACACCGATGGCCTGGGCGATGTGGAGCCGCTCGCTCTTGAGGAAGAAGTGGGCGAGGATGACGACGAAGATCGGTCCGGCGGCGCTCAACATCCCGGCTTCTGCAGAGGCGAGGCGGAGCAACGCCCAGGCGGTGAGGACGTTCGGGAGCCACCCCGAGAGGGTCCCGAGAACGATCGCTGGCATCCACCCTTCGCGGGTCGCAGTGGTCCCGCGTCGTGAAACGGTGACGACGCTCCACAGAATGCCGGCAGCGAGCAGCCCCCGTACCGCTGCCATGGTGAATGCCGGCACGCTCGGCACGGCAACCTTGATGAGAAGAAATGTGCTTCCCCACATGAGGGCGAGCGATCCGAGTTCGAGCCAGGTTCTGGATCGTTCGGTCACTGGGCGATCGGTTGTTGGCGGCATGGAGTCTCGCTCGTGGGCAGCCAACCGACACTATCGGGCATGGGTTCCTGCGCCACATCGCGGTGTTGCTGCTCGATGGTAGAGATGCACGATTCGTGGACCTGCCGGGGTCGGGGGAGTCGACGTGGGAGTCAGAGCGCCAGCGCCGCGTCGATCTGGAGGGGAACCACTTCAGCGATCAGGGCGAAGTCCCGGTCTGCTGTCAAGACCGCGGCGTTCGTCCGGAGAGCGATCGAGGCGATCATGCAATCGATGAGGCCCCGGGGGGTGATGCCGTGCGACCGGCATGACCGGTAGAGGCGTGCTGCACCTTCGAAGTCGGTCGCGGCTTCGGTCGGCAGCCACGTGAACGAGGTGAGAAGTCGACGAAGCTGTATCCAGCTGTGATCGTCTCTGGCGCCTGCGAGTACCTCCATGAGCACCGCCTCCGTGACCGCGATGTCGGCCTCTGCTGTGATCAGCTCGGTGAGTCTCTGATCGATCGTCGACCCCGTGGCGCGGTCGTACTCGACCCACGCCGACGTCTCGATGAGGATCACGAAGGTGCCCTGTCGTCGGGAGGTATGTCGAGGATCGCACGAGCTCCACGCATGTCAAGTGCCTCTGCGGTCGTCATGGGCCGTCCCGCGAGGTGGCGCAAAGCCAGATCGACCGCTTCGGTCTTGGTGTGGACACCGTAGCGGCGCATCACGAGCTCAATGAGCTCGTCGTCGATGACGATGTTCGTTCGGGCCATACACCTATCATACACGTTAGGTGTACGATAAGTGTCATCTCGGAGGGAGCTGTTCGGTGACTCCTCGAACAGGGGCATCGGCTCGGTGTTGCTCATGCCCCCAACGTATCGGGGAGTTGTGACGAACTCGGTGTGACCGGCAGGTACGCGACACTGACCCGAGGGCTGCAGCACCTCGTATGCTTCCTGCGTGATCGAACCTGACGCCACCGACAACATCCCTGACGACGACGGCTACTGGGAGATGCTCGCCGGTGAGGTGCCGGACGATTCGGCTCCACCCACAGCATGGGAACCTGCAAGTGCTGGAACGCGCCCCGAAGCGCCTCAGGTGCCGTCGAAGCAGCAGCGTCCGGCGACGGGTATCGATGTCAATGACATATTCGGCGAGCTGGCCACGACGTTCGGGTTCTCCGAGTTCCGACCGGGCCAGCGAGAGGTCGTCGAAGCTGCACTGAGCGCATCGGATTGTCTTGCGGTCATGCCGACCGGGTCGGGTAAGTCCCTCACCTACCAGCTTGCAGCCAGGCTCATGGGCGGTACGACGCTCGTCGTCTCGCCCCTCATCGCGCTGATGAAGGACCAGGTCGATGCGGCGAACGAGATTGGGATCAAGGCGACGTTCATCAACTCGAGCATCGAGTACGAGGAGCGACTGGCCAGGATCGAGGGTCTCCAGCGTGGAGACTACGACCTCGTCTACGTCGCCCCCGAGGGACTCGACGCCGGCCTGGGGTCTGTGTTCGACCGTGCAGATGTACGGCTCATCGCCGTCGACGAGGCACACTGCATCTCGCAGTGGGGTCACGACTTCCGTCCCGCGTACCGCAAGCTCATCAACCTCAAGTCACGGTTCGGCGTCCCCGTCCTCGCTCTCACCGCGACCGCGACGAAGCGGGTCCGTGCCGACATCGCCGATCAGCTCGCCCTTGCAGACCCACTCATCGTCCAGACGTCGTTCTTCCGCCCGAACCTCAAGCTCCACGTGCTCAAGAAGGGGAACCACGATGGGCGCAAGATCACGGTGAAGGACTCCATCGGCAAGATCTGTGACGCGCGTCGAGGGGAGTCCGGCATCGTCTACACGCTGTCGCGCAAGTCGGCAGAGTCGACGGCTGCCTACCTGCGCTCCATCGGGGTCAAGGCATCGGCGTACCACGCAGGTCTCGAGTCCGGGGAACGCACGCGTGTGCAGGATGCCTTCATCCGTGACGAGATCGACGTCGTGTGTGCAACGGTGGCGTTCGGGATGGGCATCGACAAGTCCAATGTGCGGTTCGTCATCCATCGCGACATGCCGAAGTCCCTCGAGGGGTACTACCAGGAGATCGGGCGGTCGGGGCGTGACGGTGTCGACAGTGACTGCTTCCTGTTCTACTCGTGGGCAGACGTCATCCAGCTCGAACGGATGGTCTCGCGAGACGACAGTGGATCATCCCAGCAGCGCCACATCCGAAGGATGTACGACTTTGCCGAGGCGGACGCATGCAGGCACCAGGCGATTGCAGGGTACTTCGGTGAACATACCGATCCGTGCGGATCGTCGTGCGACTGGTGCGCGGACCTCGGAGGTGATCTCCACAGCACACCGGCGCCGCGAGTGACGAAGACGCCGCGTGTGCCCACCATCCAGCACCAGGAACTCTCTGAGGGTGCCCAGGAGCTGTTCGACGAGCTACGGGTGCTCAGGAAGCAGCTCGCCAGCGAGCGACAGGTCCCGGCCTACATCGTGTTCAACGATGCGACGCTTCGCGACATGGCCACAGTGTTGCCATCCGACCGTGAGGAGCTCCTTGCGATCAACGGTGTCGGAGCGAAGAAGATCGACTCCTACGGCGACGAGTTCCTCGCCGCGATCGCCACCTGGCTCGCCTCCTAGGTGTCTGGCGCTGATACGGCTCGTATCCGAGCCGTATCAGCGCCAGACACCTGTTCGGGTCAGGTTGCCGGGTGGCCGTGGGATGTGCCGATGTGGTATCGCTCCCCGGTGTGGTGCCATCCGAGGCCAAGCGTGCCAACCGTCACGAGTAGCCCGACCGCAATGGTCACGAAGGGGAGTGTCGTGTCTCGTGTTCCAGCCCGGCGGTGCTCGACCCACTGATCGGCCTGTGCCGGTGTTCCCTCGAACACGAGAGTCTCACCTCCCGAGACCTCATCGACGGTGTAGACCTGGGCGAAACGTCCGGTGGTCGTTATCTCGTAGTTCGTTCCATCGCCGTACTCGATGACGTAGTTGACCCACAGCATCCCGCTGAGAAGCACGAAGATGCCGGTGAGATACATCACGACCCTGATGGGTGTCGGCACCGAAGACGTGAACGCCGGCGCGAGAACCCACAGAGTGATCCCGATGGTGCCGGGGATCGCGACGAGCAGGAGATCCACCGCGTGTGGGCTCTCCCCCGTGGCGATCGCTGCTCCAGCGACGAGGAAGGCGAAGAACGCAGCGATCATCAACGACGCGTATGCCAGAGACTTCATGGTGCCTCCTTGTCCTCCCCTTGAGTATCGCACCGGGCCCCGGTTGGAGGAAGGGGAATCTGGGACCGTCGCGATGGCAAATCACTGTGAGCGGTAGCCTCCCGAAGCTATGGCACTGCTGAGAATCCTCTCGATCAATCTGCTCGTCGATCGCGCCGACCCCAACGAGCTGCGCCACCTCATCGTCGATGCCGATCCCGATGTCGTGTGTGCCCAGGAGATGGGTCCAACGACAGCAGAAGTCGTTGCAGACGTTCTCGGACACGGTCATCTCGACCCTCGAGAGGACGGGTTCGGAATGGGGATCGCGACGAGGAACCCGGTGGGTATCGAACGGCTCGACCTCGAGCAACGCCCCGGGTGGGCAGCCAGGCTCGATCCCGACGACTGGCCGAGTCTGATGCAGGCGCTCGATATCGTCGATGTGCACCTGGTGAACCCGACCGACCGTCCCTGGTCGGAGTCGCGTGCGGCGCGGCGTCACCAGATCGATCAGGTTGCAGCGTTCCTTGGTGAACGGGGTTCGCCGAGTGTCGTCATCGGCGACATGAACGCTTCCCCGGCGTGGCGCGAGTACAAGCTGTTGAGCGAGCTCGGTGTCGACGCCGCGAGAGTGACCGGGACGGCCAGGCGAACCTGGTCCCACTTCCTGTCCGGCCCACGTCTCTTGAGGATCGACCATGCGTTCGTGAATCGGGCTCGCCCGATCACCACGGAGGTCGTCCCCGTGCGTGGGACGGACCACCTCGCCCTCATCGTGGATATCGAGGTCTGACGACACATTCGCACGGTGGTTCGACCCACGAGGTGGGTCTGGTCGGTCTCCGAGAATCGCTGCAATCCCAAGGATTTCGCGGTGTTCACGCTTGCATGGATTCCGTGCAGGACTCAGCATTCTTCTGTCCAGGGATAATGGGTGGGCAGAGCGACGCAGGAGCGATGCAGGGGGATGGCACAGCAGTGAAGGGCGAGCCTGCGTGCACGAAGTGGGAGCAACCGGTGATCGGTCTTTGCCGCGCCGGGCTCGCGGGCTCGCGGTCCCCCCTCGCTCGAGGACTCGCTTGTCCCCCCTGAAGGGG
>VAPL010048885.1_pt1 | contig 16851 bp, 13 predicted proteins | sample 3395061 | NCBI WGS metagenome assembly VAPL01 (sample SAMN08290444, study PRJNA428436) | hydrothermal vent metagenome | isolation source: Deep-sea hydrothermal vent chimney 2 | place: Pacific Ocean: Juan De Fuca Ridge | depth 2182 m m | reverse complement strand
GTTTCTACTTTAACATTTTCGCCGTTTCTGCTTAGATCATTTCTAGCCAAATCTACCAGCATTACGTGTTCGGCATTTTCTTTTTCATCTTTGGAAAGAGATTTGGCAATTTCCAGATCTTTTTCATCATTCCCGGTACGTTTAAATGTTCCGGCTATGGGGTGAATTTCTGCCATTCCATTTTTTACAACCAATTGCGCTTCTGGTGATGATCCAAATATTTTAAAGTTTCCATAATCAAAATAAAATAAATACGGTGATGGGTTTATAGACCGCAATGCCCTATACACATTGAATTCATCTCCTTTGAAGCCCTGAGAAAACCTTCTTGATAATACCAGTTGAAAAACATCTCCGCGAAAGCAATGCTTTTTCGCCAACTCTACTTGTTCTTTAAAGTCGTTATCGGTTAAGTTAGAATTCTCATCAAATGAGTTCTTAAAAGAATAGGAAGCGAAATTTTTATTTTTAATTAATTGATTGATGTTATCAATATTACTTTCTTTGTTATAGCAGTGTGCAAATATATACGCCTCATTTTTAAAATGATTGATGGCAATAATATTTTGATAGATGGCATAATAAATTTCCGGAATATCCAGATCACCTTCTTTTTTATTAATAGTAATATCTTCAAAATACTGGACCGCATCGTAACCAATATACCCGAACAATCCGTTATTAATAAATTTGAAATCAAGATTTTCTGTTTCAAATTTCTGACTAAATTCATAAATCTTATTTGGAATATCAACAGATTGATCAATCTTTGATTCTTGTAGGCTTCCATCTGGAAAAGATTCGATAATTGTATTGTTCTTAACCGTTATATCTGCAATAGGGTTACAACATATATATGAAAAACTGTTTTCATTACCATGATAATCAGAGCTTTCTAACAAAATACTGTTTGGATACTTATCTCGTATTTTTAAATAAATACTAACCGGAGTGATTGTATCGGCCAATATTTTTTTATAATTGCTTTTTAACGAATAGGTCATTTTCTATTATTTTTAATTTTGTTTGGCTATTTTATTTGAGTCTTTTCAACAAATCTGAACAAAAAAAAAGCTTGTCGCGAAGACAAGCCTTTTAGATATTATATTATACCGGAAACTACTTCACAAGTTTTAAGTTTTGTAAAGTCCACCACCAAGTATGTAATTTTTGTAATTTCATAATTATAACACAAATGTATAAACTTTTTTTAGTTCACAAAATTTTATTAGAATTATTTCTTTTTATATAAAACTCTAAATACAATTAAAGTTAATACCAAAATACCAGAAACAATATTGGCTAACTTAATTGAAAAACTATTTATTAAAATACCATAATACAACCAAAATAACATGCCAATAAGCAAAACAATGTACATGGTAATTGATACGCCATCTACATTTTTAGTTTTGAAGCTTTTATACACTTGTGGTATAAAACCAGAGGTTGTTAAAATCGCCGCGATAATACCAATTATCTCTAAATTTACATCATCCATTAAACAACAATATTGACTATTTTACCAGGCACCACAATTATCTTTTTAAGAGTTTTACCATCTAATTGTTTTTGGGTTCTATCATTTTCTAAAACCGCTTTTTCAATTTCTTCTTTAGATAGATCTAAAGACAACTCTAAAGTAAAGCGCATCTTCCCATTAAAAGAAATTGGGTATGTTTTGGTGCTTTCAACTAAATATTTAGCATTAAAAATTGGAAATTTTGCCGTGGAAATAGATTCATTATTACCCAAATTATGCCATAATTCTTCTGCAATATGAGGTGCATACGGTGAAATTAATACAGCAAATGGCTCTAATATTGCTCGTTTGTTGCATTTTTGAGCTGTTAATTCATTAACCGCTATCATAAATGAACTAACCGATGTATTAAAGGAAAAATTGGCAATATCTTCATCGACTTTTTTAATTGTTTTATGCAAGGTTTTTAATTCGTCTTTCGTTGGATCTTCATCGTTAACTAAAAAGCTATCCTCTTTAATATATAACTTCCATAATTTTTTTAAAAAACTCTGCACTCCAGTAATACCTGCAGTATTCCATGGTTTTGCCTGTTCTAAAGGACCGAGAAACATTTCGTATAAACGTAAAGTATCTGCCCCAAAATTTTCACAAATATCATCGGGGTTAACCACATTGTATTTCGATTTAGACATTTTCTCTACTTCACGTCCAACAATGTATTTCCCATCTTCTAAAATAAACTGAGCATTTTTATACTCATTATTAAAAGAATGATTCTTAAATCTATCAACATCTAATTCGTTCGACGCATTAACCAAAGAGACATCTACATGTATTGGAGTAAAGCCTGTCCAATTCATCTTAGAAGGATTTCTATTTTCTATAGATAACAAAAGATCTATTGTATCTTCATTAATATTATGTTTCGACCCCTCAATATCTTTTCTTTCTTCTAAAATCTTATCTTTCAAATTCTTACTAACAAAAATTATTTTTTTATTAGTTTCACCGTTTTCATATTCCCATCTGTAAACAAAAGCACTTGTACCCAAGATCATACCTTGATTGATCAATTTTTTCGCATATTCATCAACCGGAACCAAACCTTTGTCAAATAAGAATTTTTGCCAAAAACGAGAGTATAATAAATGTCCGGTTGCATGTTCGCTACCCCCTATATATAAATCGACATCCTTCCAATAATTCAAAGCCTCTTTACCTGCAAATTCTTTGGTATTATGTGCATCCATATAGCGATTAAAATACCAGGAACTTCCTGCCCATCCAGGCATGGTATTGAGTTCTAAGGAAAAAACAGATGTGTTGTTAATCTTTTTATTATCAACTACTTGATTGGTTTCTATGCACCATGCCCAAACGGTGGCATTCCCCAAGGGAGGCTTACCATCTTCGGTTGGTAAATATTTTTCAACTTCTGGTAGACGAATTGGTAAGTATTTTACATCGATCATTTGCGGTAAGCCGTTTTTATAATAAACCGGAAAAGGTTCGCCCCAGTAACGTTGTCGAGAAAACACGGCATCTCGAAGTCGATAATTTATTTTTCCTTTTCCTATTCCTTTCTGCTCCAATTCATAAATAATTCTTTTAATTGCTTTTTTTGCCGGCATACCGCTAATAAAATCTGAATTAGCTATGATCGCCGATTTATCTTCGCATGCCTGTTCGGAAATATCAATATCTTGGAATATATTCGGAATCTCAATATCAAAATGCTTGGCAAAGTCATAATCACGCTGATCACCGCAGGGAACAGCCATAACTGCACCTGTACCATAACTTGCCAATACATAATCCCCAATCCAAATTGGAATTTTTTTTCCGTTAAACGGATGTTCGGCATATGCTCCGGTAAAAACTCCGGATATGGTTTTTACATCAGACATCCTATCTCTTTCACTTCTTTTTGCTGTTGCTTCGATATAGTTATTTACCTTTTCTTTTTGTTCATCTGTCACAATTTTAGAAACCAATTCGTGTTCTGGTGCCAAGGTCATAAAGGAAACCCCAAAAATAGTATCGGGACGAGTTGTGAATACGTCAATATCCCATCCTAAATCCTTCCCTGAGTCATGGGTTAGGAGTAGGACTTTAAATTTTACCATTGCCCCTACAGATCTACCTATCCAATTGGTTTGTGAATCTTTTAAAGGCTGTGGCCAATCAATTTTTTCTAAACCATCTAACAAACGTTGGGCATAAGCAGTAATTCTCATGCTCCATTGTTTCATTTTTTTTCTTATAACAGGATGACCTCCTCTTTCAGAAACACCATTTACAATTTCATCATTTGCCAAAACTGTACCCAGTTCGGGGCACCAGTTTACTTCTGTTTCCGATAAATAAGTGAGACGATACTTGGCTAAAATTTTTTGTTTTTCTGTTTCGCCAAAATTATTCCATGTGTTTGCTGAAAAAATCTCAACATCTTCATCCGCGACAGCGTTAATGTTGCTATTTCCTTCCAAATTAAAAACCTCAATTAATTCAGTTATTTCTCTTGCTTGCTTGGCATCTTTGCAATAATACGATTCATATAATTGTATAAAAATCCATTGTGTCCATTTATAATAATTTGGATCTGATGTCCTCACTTCTCGACTCCAATCAAAAGAAAATCCAATTTGATCTAACTGACGCCTGTATGTTTTTATATTTTGTTCGGTAGTTTTTGAAGGATGCTGACCGGTTTGAATTGCGTATTGCTCGGCAGGCAGGCCAAAAGAATCATACCCTTGTGGGTGCAACACATTAAATCCTTTATGTCTTTTGTAACGTGCGTATATATCCGACGCAATATATCCTAATGGGTGACCTACATGCAAACCTGCTCCACTGGGATATGGAAACATATCCAGTACATAAAATTTTGGTTTTTCACTAGTATTTTGTGCTTTAAATGTTTGATTTTCTGCCCAATATCTTTGCCATTTTGATTCTATTTTTCTAAAATCGTATTTCATAGGTTTGCTCTAATTATGCAATTATTTTTAAAGCGGCAAAGTTACGTTTTAAGTAGGAAAGCACAAAGTAGAAGATTAAACTAAAAATTAGTATATTTATCGCTTTAAAAACATTCAAAAAAACTACAACATGTATAAGCCCCTCATATACTTGGTAATTGCTATTGTCATATCTTCTTGTGTTAACAAAGAGCAGACCGATCTTATTGTAACCAATGCCAACATTTATACTGTTGATGGTGAGTTTAGTAAGGCAGAATCTTTTGCTGTTACCAATGGTAAGATCGTCGCAATTGGCTCATCAAAAGAAATCAATTCAAAGTTTGTTTCGAACCAATCCTTTAACGCAGAAGGGAAAACTATAATTCCTGGATTAATAGATGCGCATTGTCATTTTTATGGCCTAGGCCTTTCTATGCAGAAAGTAGATCTAAGAGGAACTAAAAGTTATAAGGAAGTAATTGATCGGATTAAACAATTTCAAAAAGAAAAGAATACCCATTTTATTTTGGGTAGAGGTTGGGATCAAAATGATTGGGAAATAAAAGAATATCCAACAAAAGAGAAACTTGACAAAGTCTTTCCAAAAACGCCGGTTGCTGTTAGACGTATTGATGGACATGCTTTATTGGTAAATCAGGCAGCTTTAAACCTAGCTAATATTGATGAATACACAGAAATATCTGGTGGTGAGTTTGTCAAAATAAACGGTAAATTAACCGGAGTTTTGGTTGATAATGCCATGGGTTTAATAAACAAGATCATTCCTAATGAATCAAAAAAGGAAGCTATTCAAGCTTTGAAAAATGCCGAAAAATATTGTTTTGATCTTGGTCTAACAACTGTTGATGACGCCGGCTTGAGTAAAGAAACTATAGATTTAATAGATAGTTTACAACAAGCAGGTGATTTAAAAATGAGAGTTTATGCTATGGTTTCTGCCAGTAAAAACAACCTTGATTATTACCTTAATAATGGTATCATTAAATCTGATCGTTTAAATGTAAGATCCTTTAAAGTTTATGCTGATGGTGCTCTGGGTTCTCGAGGGGCTGTTTTAAAAAGACCTTATAGTGACAGAGAGAGACATTATGGTGCTATGGTAACTCCTTTAGATACATTAGTAAAAATTGCTAAACGAATTGCAAACTCAAATTTTCAAATGAATACGCATGCCATTGGAGATTCGGCAAACACATTTATTTTAAAAGCCTATGCAAATGTATTAAAAAGCCAAACCAACAGACGATGGAGAATAGAACATGCTCAAATTATTGCCCCGGAAGATTTTGATTATTTTACAGAGATTATCCCATCCATACAACCCACCCATGCAACAAGTGATATGTATTGGGCAACAGACAGATTGGGGGAAGAAAGAATAAAAGGTGCTTATGCATATAAAAAATTATTAGATATTAATGGAAAAATTGCTCTGGGTACAGATTTCCCTGTAGAAAAAGTAAATCCTATGCTTACCTTTTATGCAGCTGTGGCCAGAAAAGATCTCAATGGGTATCCTGATGGTGGATTTCAAATGAATAACGGATTAACGAGAGAAGAAACTTTAAAAGGAATGACGACATGGGCAGCTTATTCCAATTTTGAAGAAAAAGAAAAAGGAAGCATTGAAATTGGAATGTTCGCTGATTTTATAGTTTTAGACCAGGATATAATGACGATTTCACTCGACAAGATTCCTAATATAAAAGTTTTAGAGACTTTTGTAAATGGTGAAAAGGTTAATTGATTTTAATGGGTACAGTAATTCTTTTAGTATCCCAGGCAAGAACCATATTTACATGATTGCCTTTATCTTTAAAACCTATGGAAAAAACTTCTAAAGGTTCGGCTTTGCTTACTTTTGCTTTAGCACGAGCGATATCATACTTTTCTTCATATTCATAAGAACCCCAAACATCTAAGTTAGAATTCAAAATTAAAATCCACTCTTTTTCATTGGGTATTGCATACAAAACATAGGATCCAGCTTTTACTTTTTCCCCTCCAAAAACCACATCTTCATAAAACTTCACTTCGGTAGCTTCGTTCGCACCAACTCTCCATATTTTTCCATAAGGCACCAATTCATCATTGATTTTTCTACCTTTTTTTTGAGGTCGGCCATATAATACCTTAATAGATGGTGGTGAAATTTTATTTTCTCTAAAATAAACTATATCATGTGGACTTGGATCTAATTCTTTAAATTCTTGTGCATGAATTTGCACATTGAATGAAAAAATCAAACAAGTAATGATGGCAATATTTAAAAATTTACTTTTCATAGCACAAGCAATTTTATTGTCAAAAATGTTTTTAATTGAATTTATATTTCAGCTAAAATTTCTCCTTGCGTTTCCAATGGTATATTAATTCTTGTTGAATCCCAAGCCAATACCATAAATGTATTTTTAAAACTTCTTTTAAAAGCAATAGAGAAAATATCTAATTCTTTAGCTCTTGTGGCCGGTACTTTAATTCTTAAAATATCTTTAGATTTATCATAAAAGAAGGCTCCCCATGTATCTGTATTACTGTTTAATATGATTGTCCATTCTTTTTCACCTGGTATGGTGTGTAAAACATAAGTTCCAGCCTTAACTAATTTATTCCCAAACTTCATATCGCTGTAAAACTTAACTTCAGTAGCTTCGTTTGCACCGGTTCTCCAAATTTCACCATAAGGAATTTGATGACCAAAAACTACATCTTCCTGTTTTTGAGGTCTTCCATAGATGACTTTAATTAAAGGTTTCGAAATTTTATTTTTACGTAAATAAGCGATATCTATCGGGTTCTTATCTAATTGGTCAAACCTCTGAGCTTGAGAGTAATCAGATAAAAACATTGCACAAAGAATAACCGCAGTAAAATAAACTTTTTTCATAGCAACAAAGTTATTTAAAGGTTCAGTGGAATTAATAACGCTATTTCCTATGAATTATTTTATTTAAAATTATTTAATTCTGATATTAGATTTTAAATATTTAAGTTTAAATTGTAATAAAATAAGCGATACTTGCATTTAACATCACATTTCCTTATATTATTCTGATTAGAATATGCTATTTTTGTGTTTAAATTTATACGAATCTTAAATCAATCATTCAAGATAAAAACCTAGTGAATAAGGGCTTGATTGATTGAAACTAGCATTTTACCCGCAAAAAACAATAAAAATAAACAGATGAAAATATTAATTGTAGAGGATGAAATAGAATTGTTAAACTCAATACGTTCTTATTTACAAAAACAAGATTTTGTTTGTGAAGGTGTTGAAACTTATTTTGAAGCTGAAGATAAACTTATATCCTACAAGTACGATATCGCTATATTGGATATAAATTTACCAGATGGTAACGGATTAGATCTTTTAAAACACATTAAGGAAAGTAACCCGGAAACCGGTGTCTTAATTGTTTCTGCTAAAGATTCGTTAGATGACAAATTGAAAGGCTTGGATTTAGGAGCTGATGATTACATCACCAAACCATTTCATTTAGCAGAATTGAATTCAAGAGTAAATTCGTTGATTAGAAGAAGAAAATTTGATGGAAATAAAAATATTGTATTTCAGGAAATAGAAATCGATCCAGATGCAAAATCTGTAATAGCCAATGGTATGTCTGTAGATTTAACGAAAAAAGAATACTTCCTATTACTGTATTTCATTACAAATAAAAACAGAGTATTGACCAAAGAGGCTATTGCCGAACATCTTTGGGGAGATAATATTGATATGCTAGATAATTTTGATTTTATTTATACGCATATGCGAAATTTAAGAAAAAAATTAAAAAAGACTGGTGCAAATGATTATTTACAAACCATTTACGGGCTTGGCTATAAGTTTACTGAAAATAAATAATCTGAATTAAAATTAAATATTTGATTTTTATAAAAAAATTATATTTCTATTAAATATAAAGGGTGAGATTATTTCAAAAAACGAAAAGAACTTATATTTTATACTCAATAATCATTTTTATTGTTTCAAGTATAATTATATATTTCAGCCTGAAGAACATTATTACAAAAAAGCAGGATGAGAGATTACTTCTTTACAAAGAATTGATTGCCAGGAAAATAAAATATAAAGAACCCTTACCGATTTTTGAAGTAGATGATTTTATAAGTAAATCTCCAGTTAAAGACACTCTTTATTTTAAGGATACAACCTTTATCTTATTTGCAAATGGTGTGGCTTATCACGAATTATACAGGCAGCTTACATCTTATGAGACTTTAAGAGGCAAAACTTATAAAATAATTACCAGAGACTCACTAGTTAAAAATCAGGATTTTGTATTAATAGTTACCTTATCGGTAGGAATTGTTATTTTCTTATTAATCATTACCGTTTATTATGTGAATACAGTGATTATGAGAAATGCCTGGCGACCTTTCTATGAAAATCTTGAAATACTTAAAACTTTTTCTGTCGAAAGTAACCAAACTTTACATCTTCAAAATACAAAAATTGATGAATTTCAAGAACTCAATAGATCTTTAACAAAACTTACGGATAAAATTAATTCTGATTTTAATAATTTAAAGGAATTCACCGAAAATGCATCTCACGAAATGCAAACTCCTCTGGCGATTATGCAAACGAAAACAGAAAATTTGATGCAATCAGATAATTTAAACAACAGCCAGTTACAACAAATCCGGGCAATTTATCTTGCGGTACAACGATTATCAAAGCTTAATAAAACTCTTTTGTTGCTATCAAAAATTGAAAATCAACAATTTAAAGAAAAAGAAAAGATATTAATAAATGACGTAATCAATAAACATTTAGAAATATTTGAAGATTTTATAAAAAATAAAAAAATAACAGTTAGTTTAAAATCGACCCTTGATGTGAAAATAATGGCTAACCCCTTGTTATTCGATATAGTGATCTCTAATTTAATTAGTAATTCCATTAAACACAATATTGAAAAGGGTAGTATTGAAATATTAACAACAGATCTTTTTTTAAGCTTTTCCAATTCTGGAAAACCATTAAAAATTCCTTCTTCTTCGCTATTTGAAAGATTTAAAAAAGAAAGCGCTTCACACAACTCTTTTGGTCTGGGCTTGGCAATAGTGAAAAAAGTTTGTGTTAATTACAATTGGAAAATCAATCACTCATATATTGAAGATCAGCATAATATGACCATCTATTTTTAATTCTGGCGCCAATCCTATAAATTGGAAAAACTTTAACATTTTAGAATCATTTTCTTCAGATTTGCTTTAGAAATTACCAATACATTTGACTTGTTATTGAATGATATATCAAATATTATTCGTTTCGGAAAGTTCAAAATTCATGTTATGAATACCGAAATAAAAAACAACAGAATTTTGTAGTTGACTATTTAATATATTTTGAGGGGAATGGTATTTTATAGATTGGTTACATAAATACATAAAGCAGTTTTTGTTTGTATTTTAAAGAATTCTATGAAAGATTTATAAGAAATTTTTAAAGGATTTTTTAAATCTTCAGATTTTCTTTAGTTTCTGTTTTTATATTTGTTGTGTTATTAAATTATTTGATAGCTTATTTCAGTTTAATTTGAACATGTTATAAATACTGAAATAATTTTTTAGTTTTTTATGTTTTATCAACTCTTGAATATTTATCTGAGGGGAATAATAGGAAAAGATTGATAAAACTCTGCAAATACATTGAAATATTAAGCTATTTTTATTTGCACTAAAAAGCCTATATGATTTAAATTATATAGGCTTTTTTATACTTTTTTCGAATTCTTTGCAAAACTTCAGAATTTCTTCAGAATTATAAAATATATTTGTTTCATTGTTTAAGTAGTCTCTTGGTTATTTAAATGATATTGAAATTTTTCTAACAACATGAGTAATTTCATTAATTAATTTCACTGAAATATTGGACTGAGGGGAATAATATTTATTTTGAAATTAATATACTGCAAATAGATCAAAATATTAAGCTATTTTAATTTGCACAAAAAAAAGCCTATCTGGAAAAACTAGATAGGCTTTTTTTGATACTTCCTTATTTTAAAATCCACATATTAAAACACCGAGAAATAGGCAAACAAAATCAATGCTCAAATGTTGATAACTTCACTCTTAAATCGAGCAAAAAATAAGCATAAAGGAGGTGGTTTTCTTATATTTGTACGTTTATGATTTTAAGATAAAAAGACAAGTAAAAATATGAGCGAAGAAGCAAAAAAAGATCAATATTCTGCAGATAGTATTCAGGCATTAGAAGGTATGGAGCATGTACGTATGCGTCCGTCAATGTATATAGGTGATGTTAGTTCTCGTGGGTTACACCATTTGGTTTATGAAGTTGTTGATAATTCTATTGATGAAGCAATGGCAGGTCATTGCGATAGGATTGATGTTGTTATGAATGAGAATAATTCCATTACTGTTAAAGATAATGGTAGAGGTATTCCAGTTGGTACACACAAAAAAGAAGGTGTTTCTGCTTTGGAAGTGGTAATGACCAAGATTGGAGCCGGTGGGAAGTTTGATAAAGACTCGTATAAAGTCTCAGGAGGTTTACATGGTGTTGGTGTTTCTGTTGTAAATGCCTTGTCCAATCACTTAACAGCTATCGTTTTCCGAGAAGGAAAAATATGGCAACAAGAATATGAAAAAGGAAAATCATTATATCCGGTTAAACCAATTGGAGAATCAAATGATACCGGTACAGAAGTTACTTTTCTAGCTGATGATACCATTTTTCAAACCGAAATTAATTTTAGTTATGAGACATTAACTGCCCGATTACGTGAACTGGCCTACTTAAATCAAGGTGTTACCATCACAATTACTGATCTTCGAAATAAAGATGAAGAAGGAAATGCAATATATGAAGAGTTTTATAGTGAAGAAGGCCTAAAAGAATTTATTCGATATCTGGATGCTACTCGAGAGCAATTAACCTCCGATGTTATTAGCATGGAAGGTGAAAAAAATGGTATTCCTGTAGAAGTAGCAATGGTTTACAATACATCTTATACAGAAAATTTGCATTCTTATGTAAATAATATCAATACACATGAAGGAGGTACCCACCTTACAGGATTTAGAAGAGGATTGACTCATACCCTTAAAAAATATGCCGAAAATTCGGGCATGTTGAGCAAACTTAAATTTGATATTGCGGGTGATGACTTTCGTGAAGGTTTGACTGCAATTATTTCGGTTAAAGTAGCTGAACCCCAATTTGAGGGTCAGACAAAAACCAAACTTGGAAATAGAGATGTATCTTCTGCGGTAAGTCAGGCTGTTTCAGAAATGCTTACCAATTATTTGGAGGAAAACCCTGATGATGCCAAAATTATAGTACAAAAAGTAATATTAGCTGCTCAAGCTCGTCATGCTGCAAATAAAGCACGTGAAATGGTACAGCGAAAAACAGTAATGTCTGGTGGTGGGTTACCCGGTAAACTATCTGATTGTGCATGGAGTGAACCAGAAAAATGTGAAATTTTCTTGGTGGAGGGAGATTCTGCAGGCGGTACAGCCAAACAAGGAAGGGATAGAAATTTTCAGGCTATACTTCCTCTGCGTGGAAAAATTTTAAACGTAGAAAAGGCCATGCAACACAAGGTTTTTGAAAACGAAGAGATTAAGAGTATGTATACTGCATTAGGAGTTACTATAGGTACCGAGGAAGATCCCAGAGAACTTAACCTAAGCAAGTTACGCTATCATAAAATTGTAATAATGTGTGATGCCGATGTTGATGGTAGTCATATAGCAACTTTAATTCTTACCTTCTTTTTCAGATACATGCGAGAATTAGTTGAAAATGGGAATATTTATATAGCCGCTCCTCCATTATATTTGGTTAAAAAAGGTGCGAAAAAAGAATATGCCTGGTCTGATGATGAGCGTGATGAATTGGTGAAAAAGTTTGGTGGTGGAACAATTCAAAGATACAAAGGTCTTGGTGAGATGAATGCTGAACAATTATGGGACACTACTATGAACCCTGAATACAGAACCATGAGAAGGGTTTCTATTGAGAATGGTACCGAAGCCGACAGAGTTTTTTCTATGTTAATGGGTGATGATGTTCCGCCAAGGAGAGAGTTTATAGAAAAGCATGCAGTTTATGCTAATATTGACATCTAATCACTTTATCATTTAAGAATTTATTTAACTTGTTTTACCATTCCGGTATCCATGGTTACATAGATTCTTATTTTTTTAAATAACTTTGTTTAATAACATTTAAATAATATATAAAATGAAAATAACCGTTGTAGGAGCAGGAGCTGTAGGTGCAAGTTGTGCCGAATATATAGCCATTAAAAATTTCGCTTCAGAAGTAGTTATAATTGATATAAAAGAAAATTTTGCTGAAGGAAAAGCAATGGATTTGATGCAAACCGCTTCATTAAATGGGTTTGACACAAAGATAACCGGAGTAACCAATGATTACTCTAAAACAGCCGGTAGCGATATCGCTGTTATTACAAGTGGAATACCTCGCAAACCGGGAATGACTCGTGAAGAATTAATAGGGATCAATGCCGGAATTGTTAAATCTGTAACACAAAGTGTTTTAGATCACTCTCCAAATGTGATTTTTATTGTTGTAAGTAACCCTATGGACACAATGGCCTATTTAACACATAAGGTTCTAGGTTTATCAAGAAATAGAATTATTGGTATGGGAGGAGCATTAGATAGTGCTCGTTTTAAGTATCGATTGGCAGAAGCAATCGGTTGCCCTTCATCTGATGTGAATGGTATAGTAATTGGTGGTCATAGTGATACGGGTATGATACCTTTAACCAGATTGGCAGTACGAAACAGTATACCGGTTAGTAAATTTTTATCTGAAGAAAGGTTAAACGAAGTAATGGAAGCAACTAAAGTTGGTGGTGCCACTTTAACTAAAATGCTAGGTACATCTGCCTGGTATGCTCCAGGTGCTGCTGTATCTTCTATGGTACAGGCTATTGCCTGTGATCAGAAAAAAATGTTTCCTTGTTCTGCTTTATTGGAAGGTGAATATGATTTGAACGATATCTCTATTGGTGTACCTTGTATTATCGGTAAAAATGGAATTGAAAAAATTGTAGAACTTGAATTAACCGATGCTGAAAAAGCAAAAATTCAGGAAAGTGCGGCTGCCGTTAAAAAAACAAACGGTTTGCTAGATGTATAATATAAGAATTGAATATTTCTAATAAAAAATCCGCCTTAGGGCGGATTTTTTTATAATTATATTATTCAACCAGAAATCTCCAGCCAAATTTATCTTCCGATCGATTGTATTGAATATCGGTAATTTTCTTTTTGAGAAAATCGGCGTAACTATTTTCCAAATCGGGTAAATTGTAATCTTTTTGATTATATCCAAAGGCATAAACAGGTGATATTACTGCCGCAGTACCTGCTCCAAATATTTCTTTCAAAGAACCATTTTTAGATGCCTTCAATAACTCATGAACCGAAATTCTTCTAACTTCTACATCAATACCAGCATCTTTTGCAATTTCAATGATACTTTTTCTGGTTATTCCATCTAAGATTCTATCACTAGTAGGAGCAGTAATCAATGTATCTCCTATTCGAATAAATATATTCATTGCCCCTGCTTCTTCAATATATTCGTGAGAAGTATCGTCTGTCCAAATAACCTGATCATATCCCTTTTCATTTGCCAACTTTGTAGGGTAAAACTGACCCCCATAATTTCCTCCTGCTTTGGCATAACCCACACCTCCATTGGCAGATCTTGAATAATGCTGTTCAATCAATAACTTTACTTTTCTGTTAAAATAAGTTCCTGAAGGTGAGCACGCTATCACAAACTTATATTCATCTGAAGGGGATGCATGTAAACCGTCACCTGATGCAAAAACAAATGGTCGAACATATAAAGAACTTCCTTCAGAAGTAGGAATCCAGTCACCGTCCAACTTTAAAAGAGCCTTTAAACCTTCCATAAAATATTCTGCCGGTAATTCTGGAATTGCCATTCTTTTTGATGAAATATTAATTCGCTTTTGATTATCTTCTGGTCTGAACAACCAAACTTTCCCATCTACATCTTTATAGGCTTTCATACCTTCAAATACAGACTGTCCATAATGAAATATTTTAGAGGATGGGTCTAAACTAATGTTCTGATAGGGAACTATTTTAGGTTGTTGCCACTTACCACCAACATAATCACAAATAAACATATGATCTGTTGTATATTGACCAAATGGCAGATTGTTAAAATCAACCTTACCTATTTTTGAATTTAGTGTTTTCTCTATTTTAATTGTTGGGATCACTTCTATACTCATAGGAATTAATTTTTATGCAAAAATACTTAATAAAGCTTAATTTGGCCATTTTTCATGGTGAAATTAATAAAGCATTAACATTTTACTTCTAATAATATAATTTTATCTTTGGTTGTTTAAACATGAAAAAAGAAATAATTTTAACTTCAGACGGCTCATCGAGTATTTATTTACCAGAATGGGATGAAAGTTATCATTCCAAACATGGTGCCATTCAAGAAGCTTATCACGTCTATATTAGATCCGGTTTAGATCTATTTAAAAATAACGCGCAAATTGAAATACTGGAAATAGGGTTAGGTACCGGTTTGAACTGTTTTATTACCTTTTTAGAATGTCAAAAAAGAAATCTTAAAATTAATTATGACGGAGTGGAAGCATTTCCGCTTAAAGCGGAAGAAATTTCACAATTAAATTATGTTCAACAATTAAAGGTAGAGGCAAAAACCGACTATTTTAACAAAATTCATTCGAGTAAATGGGAAGAAAAGGTTAGAATTAGTAATAATTTTAGTTTAATAAAAAGAAAACAATCTTTTGAGGAAATTACTGATGAGAATAGATTTGATCTCATCTATTTCGACGCATTTGGAGCTAGAGTGCAACCTGAATTATGGTCTGAGCAAGTCTTTAAAATAATGTATCAATCTCTTAAAAACAACGGAGTTTTAGTAACATACTCAGCAAAAGGAAGTGTACGTCGAGCATTGCAAAATGTTGGATTTTCGATAGAACGTTTACCTGGCCCACCTGGCAAAAGAGAAATGCTGAGAGCGAGGAAGCATTAGAGTGAAGCTCAAATGTGAAAGTACAACGAAGCATTAGAGTGAAACTCAAATGAGAAGTAAAAAGAATTAAAATTGGAATTCTAAAAGGCAACTCAAAATTTTAAAAAGATGAACGAAACCAAATTTATCAAAAGAAAAAGGCCCAATAATAAAAGAGCAATAATTCTATTGGTGATTTTAATAATAGTAATTTTTCTATTTTATAATATTGATAAATTACTGGAAGGTCTATTTTGACTATTACAAAGATTCTAAAAACGAATCTATTTCTCTATTATATTTTTTCGGTTCTTCAATACAAGCTGTATGACCTGCTCCATCTATATATTTTAACATTGAATTATTAATTTTAGAATGGATAATTTCTGCAACTTTAGGTACAGTTGCCTTATCTTGAGTACCAACCAGTATCAATGTCGGGCAGGTAATATTTTGAAGCTCTATATCAATCGGTTTTCTATCTATTACCCCTTTCACTGCTCTTATAATAGTCTTTTTGTTTTTTAAAATTTCGGTCATGCACGAGGTTCTTTCTTTATTTCTTTCGGGGTCATTTAAAAATTTATCTCCAAACATAATACTCATAACAGGTTTAAGTACAGCTTTTACGCCAAATATTTTCACCATAGTATTTAGAAATCTATACTTAATTTTATTAGGTTCTGCCATTGCTGAAGTTTCCATCAATATTAAAGACTTAACCAAATCGGGTCTTCTTGCTGCCAATCGCATAGCTACAAATCCACCCATAGATAAACCCCCAAAATGGACACTTTTTAAATCTAATTTTTCTAATAATTTAACCGTATCATCATATAAAGAATCCATATCATAACCCCCTTTGGTTACTTCACTTTTTCCTTGCCCTCTGTGATCATAGGTTATCACCGTGTATTTAGACTTAAAATATGCTACTTGTTTAAAAAACATATTACCATTCCATAATAAGCCATGTGACAAAACTATAGTTTCCGATCCAGTACCTTGAACCTCATAATAATAATTGCAATTATTAATTTTTATTATTGGCATTTTAAAAAATTCTGTAAAGTTAAAAAATGTAACATTTCACGCCTCTCTCTATCCTCTTCATTGTATTTCAATTCAACTAAAATACGCAAAAATTCAAGCATTTTTTCAAAAAGGTCAGTAGTAACATTTAAATGAAATTGATATTTTTAATTCAAACTTACTTAAAATAAAATGAAACCAAACTTTAAAAAATTAATTAGAAGATAATAAGTTCAATTGGTTTTCTTTTCTAATTCTGTATTTAAGTACAT
>VAPL010294466.1_pt1 | contig 16854 bp, 16 predicted proteins | sample 3395061 | NCBI WGS metagenome assembly VAPL01 (sample SAMN08290444, study PRJNA428436) | hydrothermal vent metagenome | isolation source: Deep-sea hydrothermal vent chimney 2 | place: Pacific Ocean: Juan De Fuca Ridge | depth 2182 m m | reverse complement strand
CGAACAGAGGATTAAGGCCAAATACAACGGGTCTTCCGACCCGTATCCGGACTTTAGTCCTTAATACTAACCCACCAGCTTTAGCTGGTGGTTGTTTAGTCTTTGTATCATCGCTATTTCTAAAGAAGCTATCTCGAATTGAGGCGCTATTGATGATTATGACGTTATCGTTGTTTGTTTACTCTATTGCCCAAAGGAGAATTCGAGCTAACCTAAAGGCGCAAGATCAAACGATACCCAACCAGATCAATCAACCCATTCAACGCCCCACACTACATTGGATTTTTCAGCTATTTGAAGGCATTAATCTTATTACATTCATTAGCAATAATACGATAAAAATAATGATTGATCGGCTTAGTGATCTACGACAAAAAATATTACGTTTGTTCGGGCCTGCCGTTTGTAAAATATATTGAATTTCTTTAGAAGGGGGCTGACCAATGTCTGTTGTTAGCGATTCTAAAGTTGTTTAAGGAAGCTATTCGGAGACCGCCTGCCATGTTGGTAGGGTGAAGACTTCTGGGTAATCCCCATACGTAAAAAAATTAGACCTTGGTTTCCCTCAGAAATACCTTCCATCATCTTACTAATTTTTTCTAGCGTTGATTGTAACTCCGGTTCAATCTTTAAAAAACCTAGGGAATATATACCTGCTGCGGCGAAAGGTTGTAAGGCGATGTTTTCTATGGTTGCCTTTAGCCATACTCTAGCTAGAGCTCGCCCTGTCTCAATGATTGCTACTCGATCAGTAGTTTTTGTGCATAAGAGTGCAAGTGTAGGAGAAAGTATGGTCGGCAATGCAGCAACTCTAAATCCTAGCGTTTTATATAAATGAATTTTATTAAGTATGCTGATAACTTTCCAATGTCGTAATTGAGGGAAAAGTGGTTTCATAGGCGGTTCGACTGCGAGTGTCGCTGGGGAGAGACCTTCTTTGCCAATCTCCTTCCAACCTAAGTGAAAGTGGATACTTGAGAACAATTCTTTATGAAGCAGTTTTGACTGAAAGCGCAACGATTCTGCTAAGCGCATTAAGCGGATCGATTCTCGTTTTAGCCTTTTTTCTTCAATAAAAAGCAGTGATGTATTTGAGTCGTTTTCTGCTTCTTTTTGCAGTCGTGTTTTTGTGGTTCTGGAGACATTGCCCTTCCAGGGAAAGCTGCGATTAGTATGGCGACGATGGATTACACTAGCAAGGTCGGAATGGTGTGAGTTGCATGGCTGCCATGTTATTTTTGCTAGCAATAGAGGCTTAGTTTCAGGCTCCGGAAAATAGCTTATTTTGAAGTCATATCCTAGGTCGGCGGCTTGAATCACCATATTTTCGATAGTCGTACCAAGCGCTAAATCACTTAATACAAAACGTGTATCTGAAATGCTTCCAGATCGAGTCGAATCAATCCAAAGGTTAAGATGGTCTGCTGTGATCTGGTATTGCCAGGGCTGCGAGTTGTCTGCTGATGGGGCGGATATACCAGCAACAATAATTTTGTCCAGGTCCTGTTGTTTCATATTTATTGTACTCTACTAAGGCAATAGTTTGTGTTTAGCTACAGCGAGGCTGAGTTGCTGTAGCGGGTTTTTGTTGCCAAAAGGCCTCCAAGTATGTGCTGTGCGGTTTTGGAAGGCATCGTATTGTAATGCATGAGGTGCGGCAAGTACTTTTCCGCGTTGTAATAATATTTTTAAAACTTGAGATGCCGCAACGCTAGCACACATTTCGCATCCTATGATGGTTGATGGGCCTTTGTGAGCAGGGAGGTCGATTGTTGTCGGGTCAACTAAATAACGTTGTTGTAGCCTGGCTGGTGCTAGGCCAATGAAAAACCGAAGTAATTGTTCATTTTCTGAAAAATCTTCCAGTTGAAAATACTCTTCAAAGGTCATCTTTCCTGGAAGAAAATTGATTACGGCGGCACCCATGCCTAGTGGAGCGGCGGTGACTGCCGGGATTTCCATTTTCGTGCAAGTGGCAAATATAAGTCTTCGTATCTTGACGGCAAAAAAATCGAGTCCATCAAGATAAAGATCGACATCATTAAGAAAACTCTCCATATTTTCTTTCGTTAGTCCTTCTGGAAAAATATCGAGCTCTAAGTCGGGGTTGATGTTGAGCGCATTTTTCGCCAAGACTTCAACCTTTGGTTGTCCAATTGACGTTAATGTTGCCCCGGCTTGTCTATTGAAATTTTCAATCCCGAAAGTATCAAAATCAGCCAGTTTGAATTTACCAAAACCAAGTCGGGTTAATGTTAATAAATGGCTGCCTCCAACGCCTCCCATGCCTGCAATGGCAATGCGTCGATGGCGTAAAGATTCTTGTTCTGCTTCAGTAATCCAGCCAATATTTCTTGAAAATGCGGTTGTATAGTCAAAAGTAGATGTCATAGTGATTTGTGTGAGGCAGTGTTTCGTTAGCGGGCCAGTAAAGTCTTCCTGTCGTTGACATATGTATTTGTTTGAGTAAATGAGTTGGCAGATTCGGTATTCGTGTTTTGTTTATTGTACGGGTAATTTAAATGATTCACCATTATTGCCTGCATCACGAAGTGATATTATTTTCACCGTCGGTTGTTTTATGAACGGTGCTGCTAAATGAAGCTGCAGGTGCATTGATGATTTTTGCCTCCTAGGACGTGCGTTTTTTAGTTTTTTGCCTTTTAAGAATATTTCTATCTAGTATCTTTATTTCGTTAGTTTAATGAACAGCATGGCTTCGCGGGGTCAAATTGTATTTCAGTTAGTCTCTCATAATTTAGTTTGATAGTGAATGCATTTATTAAAGGTTTCACCTTAAACTTTATGTCTCGTAACAATTAGGCAATGTTATTTAGTATTCTTTACTGTGAAATATGTATTGCATGCAATGCGGGTTTAGTTTAAGTATAGGCAGGAACACCCGCATTCTAACATTTTTTTCTTCATGGCATTAAAGTTAAGGCTTGATAAGGGACGTATGGTAGCAAGAATCAAAACAGCTAGCTCTGCACAAGAATTAGACGATATTTATCGTTTGAGGCACCATGTCTATGTGGTTGAAGATGGTAAGTTTGGTGGTATTGCTTTACCGGACAGTCGGATTGTTGATCGTTTTGATGCGTTGGGAAATGTTGCAAATATCATTGCCTATGATGATGGTATCGCGGTTGGTTCGCTGCGCTTAAATAAAGACAGTAGTGCGGGCTTGCCTTCTGAGGAATATTATGATTTTTCTAGGTATAGAACGCAATTGATTGACGAAAGCAAAAAAACAGCCAACTCTTTGCCGATTTTTGCCAGTGGTGGATTTCTTGCAGTGAAAGAAGCGTGGCGTGGTCGTCGTAAGGTTATTTTTTCTTTACTAAAGGTGGCTGCCGGCGTTTATCAAAGTTGGGGAGTGACCCATCTCATTGCAACGGTGAATCATGAAACTGTGTCTGTTTATCGCCATTTAGGCTTTGAGCCGATTGATGATCCGATTTGGATTGAATCCATTGGAAATCAAATTGTACCCATGGTGACCCCCTTTCAGCGAATGTATGAGTGGGCGTTTGGCAGTATTGATCCTAAAGAGCATGGGTTTTGGGTAAAACATTTCTCGGCTCAATTTCAACGGGTGCTATTATCGCCCAAAGAAATATTATTTAAGCAGGGCGAGTTGGCTGATGATGCTTTTATTGTTGACGAAGGCTGGATATCGATTAATCGTAAGAGTGAGGATGGCCAAGAGTTGGTTTTGGCGAACTTATCTCCTGGGGCATTATTCGGAGAACTGGCGCTAATTGATAATCAACCTCGCTCTGGAACGGCTATTGCCTCGACAAATGCGGAGCTTATTTGTTTAAATCGTGACGAGTTCCAAACGGCGGTAACACAAAATAAAGAGCGTTTAAACGAGCTATTAACGGTTTTTGCAAGGCGTATGCGGAGTTCTCAAGAGTTGGCAATGGTTTTGGCTTTCGCGCCGCAAACGGGACGGGTTCGTTTTGCGCTAAATACTTTGCGTCATGAAGCGGTTGAGGATAAAAAACGCCCAAATACCTGGGTGGCTAAGATAGGCATTGCGACTTTAGCTAAATCAGCGGGGGTGCGTGAACATGAAGTGCGGCAGGTATTAGAAATCGAGGCGCATGCAGGTAAGTTAGAATACACTGAGCGTTCAATACGATTTTTGTCCTAAGAATTGTTGTTTTTTGATTTTTTAAGCTTTGAATTTAGCCTGGTTTTTTTTGATCGGCAAGATATCCGTTAGGAATGAGCGACGAAATAACTTTATTGCTTGGCATCCTATCTTCGCCTAAAGCGCCTACTTTTGCTGCCCGTCCTTCAATTATAAAGATACTCACTTTAACCCGGCTAGCGCTGCGTTTTTCTCCATTCAGAACGAACAAACCAAATCTGAATCCCAAGCAGGGAGGTGACTCCATGCCCATTCTTCTGATCTAGTTTTTTAAGCCTTAGCGACATTTGAACACCAAAAATTTCAATAGATACCGCCATTGAGGGTAAGTAACACATCTTGGTTGTCAGTAATTTTTGCTCCTTATGAGGATAAATTGATCGTACTGGTAGTATCTGCCTGACTATTTTTGTTGGTTAATTGATGCAAGCTAACTATCTGCAATATATATAAATATCTTTTGATATTAGGGTTTTTTGAGTCTGGATTTGAGTGCTGCTCTGCTTTTGTCGTGAATAAGATACAGTATCTAGAAGCAGGTTAAGTCTTGGAAGATTTGCGTTTTTATGAATGGTATGTAGTAAAAAACAGACGGTATCGCGAAAACCAATGACTTAGCTGAATCATTATTTGTTGAGAATTATTGGAATATATTGATAAGTAAAAAGAAAAAAAATATGGCATGTATCGTGCTGATTGCTTTCGTTAAGCTTTAACCAATGCAAATTCTACTTAAGGCTAATTGATATCAAAATTATTGGGGAGAAACGTGTGTTTGACCGAGATTTCGAAGTGATTATAGCGGATACTGCCGAAAGTAAAAAAGCGCATTACCATCTTCGTTACCAAGTATATTGTCTTGATGTCGCTTTTGAGGATGCCTCGATGTACCCTGATCGTATGGAGTGGGACGAATATGATCAAAACTCAGTCCATTTTCTTGTTCGCTCGCGTGCTACTGGACATTGGGTGGGGGCAATGCGGATGATATTGGGGGATTATAACTTTTTGCCTATGATCGAGAATGCAGAGGTTGATTCAGGGAAAGTAGGTAGTATTCCGAGTTCTGTCGCTGAAATTTCTCGTCTTTGTGTGGTAAGTGAGTACCGGCGTAACCAGTATTTACGGAAGTCGAGGTTATATGAGCAAGGGCAAGGGTATGCCGGGGAAAGTACTGATCGATCAGTAACGTTGGTTAATATTGATGATCGTCGAAAAGAGCCTGAAATTATGTTGGGACTGCTAAGAGCCGCCTATGTTTATAGTCTCGATAAAGGGATTGATTCTTGGTATTTTATGGTTGCACCATCGTTAGCTCGGATATTACATCGGCTCTCTTTCAATGTAAGTGAAATCGGTCCATTGCAAAGCTTTCACGGGGAGCGAGCGCCTCATGCCTGTGATATGACAACATTCGCCGCTGATTTGCATGAGCGGTCGAGTGCGTTGCATCAGATGTTTTGTCGAACGGACGATGCCTATCATTCTTTTTCTGAAACCGAAACTTATGAGTCACTAGTAGAAAGTCGCGAGGTTGCGCATGCCTGAATGGTTAAGTGAAAGTATCCAGAAGAGTTATATGTTTCTTTAATTGCGTTTATTGATTTTTATAAAAACATATAACTCGTCTATGTGGTCAATGTATTGATAACTGACCGAAGCGATGTCTGAAATACTTCGGTTTTTTAAGTTTTTTCTTTTGTAAATATACTTATGTCATCGTGTCTTTTCCTTTCGTGATTTTGTCTCTTTGATGGTATTGATGTCTCCGTTTCTTGTGGCGAGATAAGCCATATCTTTCTTGCGGTTATATTTTTTCTGCGCTAGCTCCGTTTATCTTGTGTGGCCGAGTGTTTTCCTATTGTTGATGTTTGTTTTCCGCATTTTTGAAACGGCTTCTTAGATGGTTTCGGTTAGAATGGTGTTTATTTGTCAATGTTAACGAAGGTTGCGTTATTTATGGGGATGTTGAGATATATTGTTTTTGTTATTGTGTGTGCATTTATTTCGCAGGCGATGGCTGATGAGGCGGGGTTGAAGTTAGCGCATCAGGTATATCATCGGCCCGATGGCAATGATACGAATTCACGTATCACCATGAGCTTAGTGGAGGAGGGCAAGCAGGCGAGGGTACGTCAATTATATTTTTATCGCTCTTACAGAGGGCGATGTCGTGCGTTTTTTGATTCGTTTTACCATGCTAGCCGATGTGAATGGAATTGGTATGTTAACTATGGATGAAATAGGTGTTAAAACAAAGCAATGGCTTTACCTGCCTGAACTGGATAAAGTGCGGCGCGTTTCTACTTCACGCAAGGGTGGACGGTATTGGACAGCACAATGGCTGACTTGAAGTTACATCATCAAACTCGATTGGTGGTTGAGCTTATAAAATATAATCGTTCATTGCCGGACAAATTGTTTTCTAAGAGGGCGTTGCCGGATATCGTGCTGGAAGAAGGTTATCGTTTGCGGTGAGTGGCGATATGTTATTTGAGGGTGTGAGCTGTGTTGCTTGGGATGAAGCCGAAAAATTATCATGAAATACGGCGGGCGAGATTAGCCTGTCCATTGACCTCTTATCTAGCCTTGTTGATGGTATTAACACTGTTTTTTTGCCAAAATTGAATCTCAATAATACACTCGATGTTTATCTGCCAAAAGAAGAGCCGTCCGTTGTTTTGCATGAGTCATTGAGAAAGATATTTCCTCAAGATGAAGTGCTCATTGGGGTATTTCATATGGAAGCCGACTTATCAATGGATTTTTTCACTCGTCTTTATCCGTTGACAGAGCAATTGGAAATGATGGACGGTGTTGAGCGAGTATTGTCTGTTTTCAGCTTGATCATGTCAAAAGTGGGACGGATGGTTTCGACGTGGTTAAGTTAGTTGATAGTGATGAACTTGACATATTGAGTGTCGAAGAGGTGCGGCAGCGAGTCTTGAATGATCGGTTTGCTCCAGGCTTATTGGTGTCTGAGTCGTGGTTGTTCGACCTGAAAAATTGAGCGATAGTCGCCAGCGTCTTATGTTAGAAAACCATTTTAGAGCGTTTGTCAGTGATCATCAATTAGATCGCTATTTGGTGGCGGTGAGCGGTCATGTTGCACTGGATGTGGCTGAGTTAAAAGCAATGATGCATGATACCAGTTTTTTACGCCGATTGTGATAATGATTGGCTTGGTCATTATTTGGTTCATGTTGCGTGATTTGCTTGCAACCTTACTTGCTGGAATAGCGATGGGTGCTGTGATGAATTCGAGTATAGTATTGCTGGTATTTTTTGATGAGCCTTATACATTGGTGACAACCATGTTAGGTTCGTTATTGTCTGCACTAACGATTGCGTTGTTAGTGCATTATTACTCGGCCATTATTTGTTCAGAAAAGCGTTCTGATAAACCGCAAAATAGTCGCTATAAAGCCGCGAGCTATGTAATCAGGCGACCAGCATTCTATACAGTTTTAACTATCTCATGTGGATTATTTTCGCTTTATTTTAGTTCGATTCCGCTGGTGGAGACGTTTGGCTTGATTGCGGCGCTTGGGGTGATGTTAAGCTATTTTGTCGTGATTGTATTGTTACCGCCGATTTTTTTTCAGTGGCAGAAGAAAGCTCACTGGGGAAAAAGAAAAATAGGTTTATATCGAGTAAAAAAAAAGCACTGGGTTTTGCTAAAATAGGAATTCGGCATGCCCGGTTTTGTTTGATGGTGAGCTGTTGTTTGCCGATAGTGCTTGTTCCAGTTTTTTTCTGAGGATCATCCGTTAAATAAGTCAACCAAACTGATTGAGAAAGAATTAAGTGGTGTGACTAATCTTGAGTTAATATTTCAGGCAGATGCCAGGGATGGTTTAATCAGTTTGACGCGGTTTGCAGCCATTCGCCAAGCGCAAGCCTAGGCGGAGCATTTGCCTGCTGTTGATCGGGCGATGTCATTTATTGATGTGATAGAAGAAATGAACTGGGCGTTTCATGGTGAAAATAGTGATTTTCGGAGGGTGCCTGATTCAGAAATGCTGATCAAACCATGCTTGTTTGTTTATGATGGTGTCGATTTGTACGAGTTGGTGGATCGGGATTTTCAAACGGCACGAGTCACCTTGTCCGTTGCCTTGCATGGCGCCAATGAGATAAGCGAATTGATCGCGGTATTGGAGGGAAAATTACAACATACTGATTTGCATGGATTGACCTGGCTCATTTCGGGTTATGGTAAACAGTTTGCTGTGCAAGAAGATCTGTTGGTGAGTGGACAGAAAAAAGTATTGGTCGGAGCGCTTGCTTTAATCTTTGGTCGTTATTTTGTCTGATTTTCAGCCGCCGCCCGAATTTGGTCTATTAACTTTTATTGGCCTGATGACGGCGTTATTCTGTGATCCTTTGGTTTTACCGGCGCTGTTGGTTGTGCTAAATGCACGTGGTGATAAAATGCATAAAGCGGTGAATGCTTCGTAGCGTGTGTTGGATGATGTTCACTGGGACCACTTTTTAGGATAGATCAATGTCGATTGCGCCTGTTGGTAAAGCGTATTTTTTGTTTAAATTTTGTCCGCGAGGATGATTGGCTTATTTTAAGGTCGTGAAGGGAGGGGTGTGTTCTATCGCACACCTTAGGGTGATTTATTCAGGTATAATGGCCAGCCACTTGGCGGTTATCACATTTATTAATGTAGTGGATAGTCGTGCTTGTGCCTATACTTGTAACGTCCAGTATTGCTGAGTAAGTGATTTCGCTTAGTGATATTAGGAAATGATAGCGGGTGCTGAAGGCTGAAAATCAAGCTAAAAGGCTTGTGGTGGCGGTAGCGTCGTCTTGAATATTGATGGTTGGCCAAATTATCTTCGATCTCGCGATAGGGCGACATTTTTTTGTGACCGCACTAATGATTAACTTTGTACCTGCCAGGTAGAAGCTCTGTCTCTACTGGGTAAATATTAACTGTATTTCGGCTTAATAATCGTTTTATAGAAGGAATTATGGATAAAAAATTGATCATTTATTCGGTAGCCGTTAGTTTTCTATTATTGCTTAACGGTGCCGCAGCTCAAGAATTTTTAAATGAAGAAGAGTCACTTATGCCGCCTGTTGCGAAAAAAACGGAGCCTCGTCCGCCTGATGTGAATGATACGCCTTTTTATCTCATTGGGCCTGGCGATAATTTGAGTATTTTCGTTTGGCGAAACCCTGATTTGTCGCAATCGGTTACGGTGCGGCCTGATGGGCGGGTATCGATCCCATTAGTTGAAGACTTGGAAGTGACGGGTAAGACACCTACGCAGCTCGCGAGAATTATTGAAAAGGAGCTGGGTATTTATGTGCGCGATCCGTTAGTGACGGTTATTATTGGTGGTTTTTTAGGCCCTTACAGCCAGCAAATACGCATTTTGGGTGAAGCAACCAAACCGCAAGCGATACCTTTTCGGCAAGATATGAGTGTACTCGATGTGATGATTGCAGTGGGGGGGATTACTGATTTTGCGGCAGGTAATAAAACCAAAATAGTACGCCTAGTGGATGGCGTGCAAAAGGAGTTTCGAATTCGCCTTGATGATTTGATTCGTGATGGTGACATTAGTGCTAATGTTGATATGTTGCCTGGTGATATATTGATCATTCCTGAGTCGTGGTTTTAATTTGACCGCTTTTAATGGTGGGACTTGAGTGTGCCATCGGGGGATGGCGAGGTCGCGTTTGTTCCGACAAGCAATGGTTCGACCCGATTCTTTGCTCGGGTAAAGGTTGTTATGAGATTTTTTTAGATATCAATTTAAAGTCAATAAATTAAGACCGATAACGGAGTCATAGTTTTTGGTTGGTTTAATACTTAGGATATACATATGCATGAAATAATGGACCAGATAATCAGCTATTTGCGAGGTATGTGGCGGTTTCGCTGGTTTATCTATCTGGTGGCGTGGCCAATTTGTATCGCCGGGTGGGTCTTTGTGTATAGCATGCCGGATGAATATCAAGCAAGCGCACGGGTTCATGTGGATACGAAATCTATGTTGAGGCCGTTATTGAGAGGGCTCGCAGCGACGACCAACCTAGAGTCTCAGATTGCTTTCATATCAAGAACCTTATTTAGCCGTCCAAATCTTGAAAAAATTATTCGGATGACAGACATGGATTTGGATGCTAAGACTGATGAGGATATGAATGGAATTGTGTCCCGCTTAGAAAGTAAAATACAGTTTGTGAGTGGCCGCCAAGATGATAATTTGTTTCAGATTACCTATACGGATTCAGATCCGCAGTTAGCAAAACTGGTGGTGCAGTCATTCATTACCTTGTTTATTGAAAACACCTTGGGTGATAAAAGAAAAGATACTGATATTACTCAAAGGTTTATTCGTTCACAGATTAAAATATACGAAAATAGACTCATTGAAGCTGAAAATCGTTTAAAAGAGTTTACGCGTAAAAATTTAGGGTTAATGCCTGGTAGTGGTAAAGGTTATTTTGAGCAACTGAAATCAGCAAAAAATCAGTTATTCAGTGCAGAGCTTGAGTTACGTGAAGCTGAGAACTTAAGGGACGAATTAAAACGTCAACTGGATGGCGAAGAGCCAACATTTGGCTTGGGCGCGGTTGCTGATATGTTTAGCCCTAAATTGCCTCATCCTTTTGACGGGCGAATTCGACAGTTGGAAGAGAGGCTAGATGATCTTCTACTCAGATATACTGATCGCCACCCTGATGTGATCGCAGTGCAAGAAACCCTGAAAAATTTAAAGGATAAGCGTGAGGTGGAGCTTAAAGAAGCTGAGGCGAGCATGCCTAATTTGCAACGGCGCACCAGTAATGTTGATCAAAACCCTGTGTATCAGCAGCTAAAAATTAGTTATGGGCAAGCCGAAGCACGTATTGCCTCAATGCTGCCTCGGGTAAATGAATATCGGAAAGGCGTGCAACGCCTAGTGGGTTTGGTGGATACCATTCCACAAATTGAGGCCGATCTAAAAAACTTGAATCGTGATTATAAAATAAACAAAGTGAATTACGAAAAACTATTAGCCCGCCGAGAGTCGGCAAAATTAGCGGAAGAAGTTGAACAAACATCGGATGATGTAAAATTTAAAGTGATTGACCCTCCTTTTGTTGGGTCAGATCCGGTCGCGCCCAACCGGCCGATGATGATGTCTGTGGTTTTTGTGGGTGGCTGTCTTGCAGGGCTTGCCTTTGTGTTCTTTTTATCACAGCTTCGACCAACCATTGATGGGGTTAATCGATTGCGTGAATTTACCGGATTGCCGGTTTTGGGTAGTGTCTCCATGATACGGACGGATGCACAAAAGATGCGTCGGCGGATAGAGTTCATTTCTTTTGCTGTTGTGGGCAGTTTTTTATTCGTGGTTTATGCAGGCGTATTAGTTTTTATATCTAAAGCGCATATCACTACTAATGTCATCGGAGGTGTTTGATATATGAGTACCATTGAAAAAGCGCTTGATAAAATCGGCGATCGCCAGCAACAGTCAACCTCCGTACGTTCGCCTTCTAAAATGCACTCAGCCAATAAGCAAGGCAGCAAATCGACTAAAGTGACGATTGATCTAGAGCGGTTAGCCCAGCTTGGTATGCTGTCTGCGGAGAATGGTCGTAGTCAAATCGCCGAAGAATATCGTAATATCAAGCGGCCAGTTTTGCGGAATGTGCTCAGCGATGATGAAAATGTGCCGCTCAATATTAATTTGATTATGGTGACAAGTGCGGTGCCTGGGGAAGGTAAAACATTTAATTCTGTCAATTTGGCCATGAGCATTGCGATGGAATTAGACCACACCTGTTTATTAGTTGATGCGGATGTTGCTAGGCCTTCAGTGATGAAAACTTTGGGTTTGTCTCGAAGCAAAAAGGGACTAGTGGATTATTTATTAAGCCGTGAGCGTGATCTTTCTGAATACTTGCTCAGTACTAATATTCCTAAGTTGACAATTTTACCTTCCGGCAAAGCTTATACTCATGCGACTGAGTTGCTAGCCAGTGAGGACATGAGAGATTTGATGCGAGATTTGTCTGAGCGCTATCACGATCGAATTGTCATTTTTGATACTCCCCCGTTGTTAGCCACGACAGAATCTCGTGTTCTGTCTACGTTGATGGGGCAAGTTATTATGGTGATCGAAGCAGAAAAAACACAAAAAGCAACTGTAAAGCAAGCGTTATCCTTGTTGGATGATAAGCAGAACATTAGCCTTATTTTAAATAAAAACCGAAAAGAGGGTGGGCATGATTATTATTACTATGGGTATGCGGCGAAAGATCAAGATGATTAAGCTGTCGTTGGATTGTTCCATGTTATTTGCATGAATAATGGTTTGATTATTGCTAGTTATTCGGCTATCTGTTTTTTATGGAAGAGTCGCCGCGTAATGATATCTAATCATTTGATTGGGAGTAAGACAAAATTAAGGCAACCCTTATTTTGTTCTTATAGTGCAGTATATTCGATATACTCAACAATGGTATTGGGTATATTAAAGACTTTAATAAATAATATTGCGGGTGATGGTGATACGGAATTTACGCCTGTTCGTGGTTTGTGGTTTATTGACGCTTGTGTTGAATGGGTATCATGGAATGGTTTATGCCGCAAGTTGGCAGTTAGAACCTCATGTGACCGCCTCAGAGTTATATACCGATAATGTTAATGCGAACACTGATCAGGAAAAACAAAGTGATTTGATTACTGAGCTTAACCCGGGGTTTTCATTGAGCCGACAGGGGGCTCGCGTCGGCGTTTTTCTAGATTATGATTATCGAGCGCGTTTTTATATGGGGGATAGCGATCGGAATAATGCGAATCATGCCTATAGTGCGCGCGGCGATGCGGAGCTGGTTAAGCAACGATTGTTTGTGACGGCAACGTCTTCTTTATCGCAGAGAATAGTTGACCCTTTCAGGAGTTTGAGTATTGATAATGCAAATTTGACGGGAAATCGACCGAATACTTGGTCTACATCAGGCGGTGCTCGTTGGCAGTCAAAACTGGGGCGTTTTGCTCAAACACAAATACAATATACGGTTAATAAGACAAATATTGAGAGCGCTGATTTCGGAGCGACTGATGCGGGTCGGCTCAATGCACTCTTAAGTAGTAGTGCATTGCTAGCTCGATTTTCGTGGTTGTTTCAGTATAAGCAAGCGGATATCAATACGCAAAATCGTGAAGGCTTATCGCGTAAAATTGCCTATGGGCAAGCAGGTTATGCGTTTACTCGCAAAATTATTTTATCCTTGCGTCTTGGGTATGAGGAGAATCCTAGTTTGCAGCGTAGAAATAACCTTCAAGAAGGAACGACTAAAGAAGCAATATTAACTTTAAGGCCGACGTCACGTGTATCGGTGGTCGGTTCTTATGGTCGGCGGTCTTTTGGGGAAACGTATAATGTATCAATGGGTTATCAATCTCCCCGCACGATTTTTCAAGGGTCTTTTGGGCGAGGGCCTTTTGGTGACACCTATAATGCATCGGTAAATCGACAAGCTCGACGCATTGAGGTGGGATTGACTTACGTAGAGTCGCAAACGAATCGAAGCCTTTTAGCGTTAAGACAAGCGCAAATTGTAATACCTGGTGGCCAACAAAATACTTTCCCTGGTATTGATAGCAGCCAAATACAAACTAATAATCAAGCTAGCTCATCGTCCAGATCGGTCAATATTTTTTTTCCGGTGGTTAAGGATGAAACCTTTGTTCGCAAGCTTGGCCAACTATCAGGTAAGTTAAAAGGTCGACGGAACGAATTGTCAAGTAGTATATTCTATGAGCGGCGCGAGTTTTCTGAGTCTTCTACCGACTCCAGTTATGGAGGCAATATAAGTTGGCGCTTAGTGCTCAACAAGCGTTCAAATTTTGAAGTGACCACTCGCCGTCAACGGATTAATTTGTCACAAAAGAATCGACGTGACAATGTATCGCAAATTTTTGCTCAATATAGCCATCTTCTTGCTAGAGATATTAGAATATCATTTGACTATCGACATTTGCGCCGAGATGCCTCTGATGATAGTGCGGACCAGAAGGAAAATAGAGTCAGGGCAAGCGTTCGAGTGAATCTATAACAGGGCAGGTTGGCAAAGTTTAAATATGGAATTCACTTCGCCAAATAAAATTTTTTGTATTGTCGGAGCCAGGATAAATAACGGTCTTATCTTATGCTGAATCAGCAGCCAATTAAAAATGCGATGACCGTGGATGTTGAAGATTATTTTCAAGTGTCCGCGTTTGAACCTTATATCAACCGAGATCAATGGGATCGTTTGCCTCATCGTGTGCAAAACAATACGAATAAAATATTGGATATTTTTGCACAGCATAACGTACAAGCGACTTTTTTTGTGTTGGGTTGGGTTGCACAGCGTTTTCCCGAGCTATTAAAACGTATTGTTAACGAAGGGCATGAATTAGCCAGTCATGGATTTTCGCATATTCGAGTCACACAGCAAACCCCGGCTGAGTTTCAAGAAGATATTGTGCGCACTAAGCAATTACTTGAGGATATTGCGGGTGTACCAGTGAGGGGATATCGAGCCGCCAGTTATTCGATTACCAAAGACAATTTATGGGCATTAGAGGGACTCGATAAAGCCGGTTATGATTACAGTTCGAGTATTTATCCTATTAAGCATGATCTCTATGGCATTCCTGGTGCGCCACGTTTCCCCTATCATCCGGTAGCCGGCGTTCAATTACTTGAACTGCCGATCACTACCTTGGAACTGTTTGGTCGTCGTATGCCATGTGGTGGCGGTGGTTTTTTTCGTTTGTATCCTTATGTTTTTTCTCGCTGGGCATTAAAACAGGTCAATGAGAAAGATAAACAACCAGGGATGTTTTATTTTCACCCATGGGAAATTGATCCTGATCAACCTCGCCCCAGTGGTTTAAGTGCTAAAGCACGATTTCGGCACTATTTGAATTTGCACCGCATGGAGCATCGGTTGACGCGCTTGCTTGATGATTTTTCTTGGGGGCGTATGGATCATATATTTATGCCTACGGCAGACGGTGTGTCGTCGGAGTGTTAGTGTTTCCTTTGTTCTCTTTAGGCTGGCGCTGAATTATTCTTTCACTTTATCATGACATGTTCAAATGCAACTAAAACGACTATCAGAAATTGATACTTCACGATGGGACGCTTATGTTAAATCACATGAGCGCGGGACTTTTTTTCATTTGTCGGGTTGGCAAAGAATCATCGAACAAGTTTTTGGCCATCCAACCTATTATTATCTAGTGGAAGAGGCAGGTAAGATATGCGGTCTATTGCCATTGGCTCATGTTAAGAGCTTTCTGTTTGGTAATGCTTTGTCATCGTTGCCTTTTTGTGTCTATGGCGGAGTGTTAGCGGATTCCCGCGAGGTGGCGGATTTACTGGAAAAAGCGGCCATCGAGCAAGCAACGGCGTTAAAGGTAGATCATCTTGAGTTGAAGCATCTGGTTCCGCAGCATGATGATTGGCCAGTAAAAAATCTATATGTGACGTTTAGAAAAGAAATTGACCCGGATCTGGAGCAGAATTTAAAAAATATTCCACGCAAGCAGCGTGCGATGGTTAGAAAAGGGATGAATGCTGGACTTTCTGCGGATATTGATGACACCGTTGATCGTTTTTATGAAGCTTATGCGCAAAGTGTTCATGCGTTGGGCACCCCTGTTTTTCCCAAGCGCTATTTCCAAGTGATCAAAGAAGTATTTGCTGAGCAATGTGACATTCTGACGATTACTAAGGATGGGCAATTGATAGCGAGCGTGATGAATTTTTATTTTAAGGATGAAGTGTTGCCGTATTATGGTGGTGGAACACCGGCGGCGAGAGCGGTGAAAGGCAATGATTTTATGTATTGGGAATTAATGCGCCGCGCTTGCGAAAAAGGTATTAAGGTGTTTGATTATGGGAGAAGTAAGAAAGGAACCGGTGCTTATTGCTTCAAAAAAAATTGGGGTTTTGAGCCGACGCCCCTGCACTATGAATATTATTTGATTAATGCGCAGCAAATGCCTGATATTAATCCGATGAATCCGAAATACCAATTTTTTATCAAAGCCTGGAAAAAAATGCCGTTGTGGTCGACGAAAATGGTGGGTCCTCATCTGGTGAAGTATTTAGGATAAAATTATCATTAAGTAAAGTGAATTACTGTGCCTCCTCTTCTTTATCTTTGTCACCGAATACCTTATCCACCCAATAAAGGCGATAAAATTCGTTCTTTTCATTGGCTCAAAGGTTTATCCGAATCCTTTGATATTTATCTGGCTGCCTTTGTGGATGATAAAGACGATTGGCAATATATTGAGAAACTCAAAGCCTATTGTGCAGATTACCATATGGTTCAACTTGATCCAGCGTTGGCCAAGCTGAAAAGTGTCACTGCGCTGGTGAAGAATCAACCGTTAACATTGCCTTATTACTTCGATGCCAGATTGCAACAATGGGTTGAGCAGGTTGTTAATAAGCATGATATCAAAAATATTTTGGTATTTTCTTCTTCGATGGCGCAGTACGTGGAGACGGCTCAATATTCAATGTGCAATCGTGTCATTGATTTTGTGGATATGGATTCCGATAAATGGTTGCAATATGCCAAGAGTAAATCGTGGCCAATGAGCTGGGTATATCAGCGTGAGGCGAACCGATTACTGAAATATGAACAAACAATAGCAAGTGCGTTTGATTGT
>VAPL010160459.1_pt1 | contig 16860 bp, 18 predicted proteins | sample 3395061 | NCBI WGS metagenome assembly VAPL01 (sample SAMN08290444, study PRJNA428436) | hydrothermal vent metagenome | isolation source: Deep-sea hydrothermal vent chimney 2 | place: Pacific Ocean: Juan De Fuca Ridge | depth 2182 m m | reverse complement strand
TTCTTAGCTACTTTTTTCTTAGCTACCTTTTTCTTGGTCGTAACTTTCTTTTTGCTTGTCGCTTTCTTTTTAGCAGCTACCTTTTTCTTGCTCGCTTTTTTCTTAGTAGCCGTTTTTTTCTTAGCGACAGATTTCTTTTGCACCGCTGGCTTGGTTTCAGCAGTACTTGCTGAAATTGAAACAACGTTATTTTCACTACTTGAACTACCACTGGGTAAACTCTCGATAACACGCACCACAGTCGCAAAAATATCCTGAATTTCACCAACACCTTGAACTGTACGCAATTTACCTTGCTTTCGATAATATTCAATTAATGGTGCAGTTTGAGCTTCATAGACGCGTAGACGATTTCCAATAGTCGCTTCATTATCATCTGCGCGATGTTGCAAGCTACCACCACATTTATCACATTGAGCATCTATCCGTGGAGGTGTTGTATGAATATTGTACATTTGACCACAATCTTCGCACGTACGTCGACCGGTTAACCGTTGCATTAATACTTGAAAGTCCACATCTATTAATAAACCAACATGTAATTGTTTATCAACCTTCTCGAGCATATTATCGAGCTCTTCAGCTTGAGGAATATTGCGCGGAAAGCCATCAAGTATGAAACCTTTATCGGATTCAGAGTTTGATATTTTTTCTTCGATCATTCCTAATACAATATCATCAGATACAAGTTGCCCTGCATCCATTGCTGTTTTTGCTCGCATACCGAGTGGTGTTTGATTGGCAACAGCTTCTCGAAGTAAATCACCTGTTGAAATATGATCTAAACCATATTTTGTAACTAATTCTTTAGCTTGTGTACCTTTTCCGGAGCCTGGTGCTCCCAACAATATTATTCTCATTATATTTCTCGCTCTGTTGGCAGTAATAAAAGTTGTATACGTTATTTACAATTAGAAATACACTTTTGACTTTTTGACAAAAATGTTAGATTTTTATTACCGTTAAGATATTAAAATTAATCCTTGATAGGTATTAAGTCAATGCTAAATACGCTATTGGTATACTTTTTTTAGTAATAGTTTGCTATAGAGAGCTAAATTTCACATTACGAAGCTTAATTTCATCTAAAAACACATGATTTACATAAGTTTTAAAATTATTTTTAAAATACTCATCACTGTCATAGGATTTTAAATTTAATCAGTATAATTGAAATAAATAATTTAGTTTTTTTAATTAACTTTTATTGTCTACTGCTAATTTTATGACAATATAAAGACTCTCTTTCAAACAACTGCGGTATTCATTAAGCATTTCTTAGCTAGCTCAAATCAAAAAAACTGCGACCCCTAGCTTTTGGTTTAGGCTTTAAATCCAAATTTAATCACATAAATTGTTTATTCATAAGTTCAAGTTAACTAATTTATCACAGCAAATTGAATATCACCCGAGTTACTCAGCAATATAAATTATCGATGAAAACACTCTTAATAACCACTTTAATTTTAGGATAATTATGAATCCAGTTAAAAATAATGGTTTTAACACTATGCCATCGCGTTTCTGCTATTGTTTTAGCGTATATAGTCATAAATCTATTTTTCTTTTGATGTCAGGATGCTAAAATTGACGGCTTTTTAATCATGAAACCTATTGGAAATATAAAATGAATCTTGATCGAGTTGGCACAGGTGATGATGCCCCAAAGAAAGTTAATGTTATTATTGAAATACCATCACATAGTGATCCGGTTAAATACGAAGTTGATAAACAAACGGGCGCTATGTTTGTGGATCGATTTATGAATACTGCGATGCATTATCCATGTAATTATGGCTACATTCCTCACACGCTTTCTGAAGATGGCGATCCGGTTGATGTTCTAGTCATCACCCCAACACCGTTGATTAGTGGCTCAGTTATTAGTTGTCGCATTGTTGGTATGCTTGGCATGGAAGATGAAGCAGGTCCTGATGCAAAGTTAATCGCAGTACCAGATGATAAATTATGTAAACTTTACCGTAAAGTTCAACAGCCTGAAGACTTACCGGAATTACTTTTACAACAAATAAGTCACTTTTTTGAACATTATAAAGACTTAGAAGACGGTAAATGGGTTAAAATAAGTGGCTGGAAAAGCGCAGAAATTTCACATGAAGAAATTTTAAGCTCGATTAAGCGTTTTAAAAATGCGCCAGAGAAACCGTTTTTCTAAACCAACCTAATGACCTTATTCAGAAGTGAACAGAAGTAATGAAAATATGTATTGTTTCAGACAGTCACGATAATCGCTTTTTACTAAAAGCAGCAGCAGAAGATGCGAAAGCGCGTGGAGCTGAACAAGTTTTACATTGTGGTGATATTGTTGCCCCAACAACGTTAAGAATATTAACCAAAGTGGGATTACCAGTGCATGCAATACATGGAAATAATACTGGTGATATGTACAATCTATCTCGGTTATCAAATAATACAGAAAACCAAATTCAATACCATGGACAAGATGCCGGTATCACAATAAATGGTAAACGTATATTTATGGTACATTTCCCTCATTATGCAAGGGCTATGGCAACAACAGGCGATTGGGATATCGTTTGTTGTGGTCATAACCACCGTTCAGAAGTAGAACCCATTGAAAATATAAAAGGTACAAAAACAATGTTTGTTAATCCAGGCACCGTTGGTGGCGTTGGTGCTGAACCAAGTTATATTTTAGCAGACCTAGATAAAATGCAGTTTGAAATTCGTCACGTACCGGTAGATGATACCTTGGCTTATAACATGCCACCTGTGTCTGAACACAGCTAATCGAAAACTAAAATTACAGTAGTTCCATTCTTCGTTTGTTGCTAAACTCAATAACTACGACTAACAATAGCTATAATAAAAATCAAATATTTAGTTGTTACCTATCTATTAAATTTGATTAATTTGTATTAATAATAAAGGAATTAAACATGTCAATTCTAAAGAATTTATTTGCCATTATTGGTTTGCTCGTGGTTTTATCGCTAGTCGCTGCCGGTATTAAATTTGCTCCGATGATTACTCAGCTAACAAAATTTGATTCAAAAGCATTAGGTACTTACGCTGATTTAATCACCAAACTAATCGAAACAGGAAATGGTGCTGCGGCTACCGTTTGGAAAACACCGGTTAACAAGGGTTTATCCGTAACTGATGTTGAAGATGCCATGAAATCCGTTGCCACTGAATACAATATTAAAAGTGTTGGAGAACTACCGCTATCAAAACAAATATCATTAATGAGCGGCAAAAAATTTCGTTTATTAAAAATTTACATGTATTGCAACCCATTAACTGCCGCTAAAATGGTTGATTATAATGATGCTTTTTCTGCTTATTTACCCTGTCGAGTTAGTCTGGTTGAAGATAAACAAGGAAAATTGTGGATTTATTCTTTAAACATGGACATGATGATTTACGGTGGAACACCACTGCCGCCAGCCTTAAAAAAAGAAGCTCTTAGAGTAAAAGAAATCATTCAAGCAATTATGAGCCGAGGCGCAAGTGGAGAGTTTTAAATCCGCTACCCCGTTTAAATAAACTAACCTGGGGTATTTTTTTCGACCCAATGATGGCTGTTATTTGTCGTTTCACGTTTCCAAAATGGTGCTGTCGATTTTAATTGCTCCATAATATAACGACAAGATTCAAAAGCATCAACTCGGTGCACAGACCATACCGCAACGAGTACGATAGCATCATTGGGTTGAATATTGCCAACGCGATGTACAACTAAGGTATCGATTATTTCCCATTGTTTTTGCGCTTGGATTACAATACTTTCAAGCGATTTTTCAGTCATACCCGGATAATGCTCTAAAAACATTTCAACAATATCTTTGCCTTCATTAGAATGGCGCATTGTTCCAATAAAATTCGACATCGCACCATACTCCCCCGATTGACTTAGATTTGCTTGGTATTCTTCGAGCTTCTGGAGCGCATTAAAACTATTCGACAGTAATTCAATCTGCATATTACCCTCCGGTGACCGGTGGAAAAAATGCTACTTCATCATTGTCTAAAATAACGCTATCAAAACTAACGTATTCCATGTTAACAGCCACCAACACATTATCCGGAATGTCTTGATCTTTGGTGCTACTATTCCAAGCATCTGTCACTGTATTAATCCCATCAGGAGAGATTTGCATATCGTCAAGTTTTAGGTTTTCACGTAAACTTGCAAAAAAACGGACTGTTATTGCCATATTAATTTCTCATTGTATATAAACTGATAATTTTTGCTTCAACTAGTGGAATACTAGGTTACTCGTAACTATAAATGAACTATGTCAAAATAGCCAAAATAGCTAATTTAATATTATTTACTAGACAACAGAAGATAAGAACCATGTCAAAATTAACACATTTTAATAGTGAAGGCGCTGCACACATGGTTGATGTGGGCACAAAACAAATTACCGATAGAACCGCAATTGCTGAAGGTAATATCGAAATGCAACAAACTACTTTAAATATGATTTTAGAAGGCAACCATAAAAAAGGCGATGTATTAGGTATTGCCCGCATAGCTGGAATAATGGCCAGCAAAAAAACATCGGAACTCATCCCTCTGTGTCACTCATTAAATCTATCCAATGTCGATATTAAACTCGTTCAAAGTACAGCCGCCATTGGCATTACTTGCTGTGTCACAGTTAAAACTTCCGGTCAAACAGGTGTTGAAATGGAGGCCTTAACCGCAGTTCAAATTACATTATTAACCATTTATGATATGTGCAAAGCAGTTGATCGCGGTATGGTCATTCAAAACTGCCGCTTAATAGAAAAAATGGGGGGTAAGTCGGGTCATTGGATACGTTAACGTGTGAAACTAGTAAAATCGCCTTCTATTGCGCGAAAGATGAAATTTAGTGAATTATTCTATAAACTTCATTTATAATCTTTATAACGATGAGAAAAATTTGGTATTAAATGTGCATTATCTTCATGCAATTCACAACAAAAATGAATACATTAAAATGAAAAAAAGCAGTTTTATTTTAATAATTTTTATATTACTCCAATTCAATTTTAATTCCGTGAGCTTTTCTGCCAATAAAAGCACATCCACTAAATTTTCTTCAACCTTAAAAAAAGCTAAAACAGGCAGTGCCAAGGCTATGTTTTTAGTTGCCAGAATGCTCGAAAATGGTAAAGGCACAAAAAAAAGCTTGAAAGAAGCATCAAAATGGTACCAACGCGCATCGAGCCAAAATTATGCTGCCGCCAATGCCCGACTAGGTAAATTATACTTAGAAGGTATTAGCGTTAAAAAAAACCCAAAGAAAGCATTTGAATTACTCAATCTCGCTGCTGTTCAAGGGATTCCCAGTGCGCAATTTAACTTAGCATTAATTTATGAACTCGGTGTAGGCACTAAAAAAAATCTACATCAAGCGATCAAATGGTATAACGCCGCAGCCAAGAATGGTTATTTTGCAGCAAAAAGCAAAAGTAAAAAATTGAAAAAACAATTAGGTATTACAAATGCGTTAGCAAGTATCGAAGCCGAGACCTTAAATACCAAAACAACAATCGAAAAAAATACCACCAAACAAGGCATTGGTCAGATTGATAATGAGCTATCTGAACCTGAAATTATTGAAATAGATTATGAAGATGAAAATAGTAGCCAAGAAGATATTGATGTTGTTGAAATACAGATTGATGAACTCGACGAGACAGAGACAGAGACAGAGACAGAGACAGAAACAGAAACAGACTCTGAGGATGAAGACATAACTGAAGATCCAATGCCTATCCCTAAAATTACCACAACAGATGTTTTTACAAGTCCGGTTGATGATGATATTGATATTGAAATTAATCAACCGGAAGCAAAACAAGATGAGCTAGCAACCCAGCACCAAGTCAATCCTCAAATAGCTCAAGTTGATGACAATGAAGAACAAGCCTTACTCAGCAATACTTTTGATCGAAGCAAACCTCAAGTGGATAATGAATTGTTGATAAAAGCCAAGATAAATAAAAAACAAAAACTCGACCTTATTAAAAATGAACATATCCGTCGAACCTTAAAAACATTATTAGAAGGAAGATGGTTTAACAAAAATCGACCGGTAAACTTTTTACCTTCACCAAAAACAAAATGTAATATCATCAATAAATCCGACATTAAATGTATTTCACGTCAGCTACAACGGCAAACAGATCGAGAAACAGTTTATTATAAAACATTGAGCAAAATAAGTAGATTAACGAGCAGAGGAAGTTTCTTAATTCAATATCAAAATACAGTGATTCGAGTTGTGCCCGATGACATCGAGACTCAAGATGGTTCACCCTACCAAAGCAATATTAAAACCGGTTTACAAAAATTGATACACCAATTAAATTGTCAATATAAAGATATCAGTAACCTAATTTGTGTTAGAGATAAGGCCAATAAGTATAACTTTAAAAATCGTGCGATATTGAACAAGAGCACAGATGATTCAGAAACAATCGAAACAGAGTAAACTGTTTGATACTTACTAATTATACATCAGTGTATTTTATTATATTTTAAATCTACCGTAACATATGATGCTAAACGACGAGTTCCAAGTTTTCTTCTATCTTCGGCTATCAATTTATTACTAGTGTCATGTAATGGAAAAGAGACTGAAGATAAAGACTGCCGTCGGTCTTGAATAGAAAGCCGCCGTATTCCAGGAACTTTCATAATATAGAGTCGTATCAAAGCAACGGCTCCGAAAATAAATGAAACTACTATAACAAATGGTAAGCCTTGGAATATTCCGACAAACGTATCCATATAATCATCTCCACAATAAGTCATTTAAAGCAGTTGATAAAATATCAAGCTGATATAATATGTCAAGATAAAGTTGTTCATATTGAGAGCAAGAAAACAAAGTAAGGGGATAAGTTTATGCAAAGCAATACCCGCGTTTTATTTATAGACAAAATGATATTGATTATATGAATTCTAATTTTTTTCAAACTCCCAACACTGAACAACAATTACTACAAAACTGCACGGCTATTGCTGGCCAATCACTGACTGAATTGACTACATTATGTAAAGTTGAATTACCCCAAGAGCTTAAATTTTCAAAAGGTCTAACAGGGCAGTTACTTGAAAAAATACTCGGTGCCACTGCCGGTAACGCGGCTGAACCTGATTTTCAAAATTTAGGTATCGAATTAAAAACAATTCCTGTTGATATCAATGGTAAACCTCGAGAAACAACCTATGTTTGCACCGTGCCATTGCTCAACTCTAATGGTGTTAGCTGGCAACAATCGTGGGTACGTCGAAAACTTAGCCGAGTATTATGGTTACCAATTGAAGCGGATCCTCAAATTCCATTGGCCAAACGACGTATAGGTATGGGCATTTTATGGAGCCCAACAGAAATGCAGTCTCAAATATTACAACAAGACTGGGAAGAATTAATGCAGCTAATTAATACCGGACAATTTGAACATTTAACAGCAAAAATTGGCACCTACCTTCAAATTAGACCCAAGGCGGCAAACTCAAAAACACTCACTCATGCCACCAATGAGCTTGGCGCTCCGTGCTTAACGGCTCCAAGAGGGTTTTATTTACGAACGCAATTAACAAGTTCAATACTTCAACAGGCATTTGTTTTACCTTAATCCAACACATGAAACGATAAAAAAATGACTAACGACTCAACAGCTACAGATAAAACGACAGCACTATTTAATTTGGTTTCTGATATTTATGAAAATCCATCAACTCGATTTTTTTCATTTTGCGGCGATCAGGTCGCGCAGCAACTTCAAGCTGGGCCAGGAAAAAAAGTATTGGATATCGCTGCTGGTACTGGCTGTAGTTCAATCGCAATAGCCCAAACTGTGCAAGCAAACAATGGACGAGTTACTTGTATCGATTTATCTGATGGCATGCTAAAAAAAGCACAGCAAAATATTGAGCGAGCAGGTTTAAAAAATGTTGATTACCATATTATGGACGGCCAAAATCTGGAGTTTAAAAGTAACTACTTTGATCATATAAACTGTAGTTATGGTATTTTTTTTATGCCTGACATAAACCTTGCACTACAATCGTGGTTTCGCGTTTTAAAACCCGGTGGTTCGGTGTTATTCACCAGCTTTACTGAAAAAGCCTTTGAACCATTAACATCATTATTTTTAGAGCTGCTGCTTGAATTTAATATCTCAATGCCCGAAGCAAAATGGCAAATGTTAAAAAAGGCTCAAGACTGCATAGAATTACTCGAATCTAATGGCTTTGAATCCATCGAAATAATCGATAAACAATTAGGCTATCACCTAAATGATTTTAATGACTGGTGGGAAGTTTTATGGAGCACGGGTTATCGTGGATTACTCGAACAATTAAGCGATGTGGATCTTGCTAAATTTCGCATCAAGCATTCGATACAAATTGAACAGCTGCGAACCAAAGATGGTATTTGGATGGATGTCGAAACCCATTTTTCTAAAGCAAAACGTCCAATTGCTTGATATGTGGTGTGTTTATATTCTGCAATGCAGTGATTCCAGCTTATATACAGGCATAACCAATGATATTGATTCACGATTATACGCGCATAACCACCTAACTACTGGGGCTAAATATACACGCGTTCGTCGTCCGGTTGTTTTAGTCTATTCTGAAAACTGTGACAGCCGTTCGTCAGCCCAAAAACGTGAATCGCAAATAAAAAAACTATCACGGTTAAAAAAATTGAATTTAATTGCAGTCAGCCAAAACACTTGAGATAATTCAGCTTTCTATGTGAGCCACAACAAATCAATTAACTGAGCCAAAAGTAACATTCATTATGACTGAATTAGATTCAAATAATTTAACCAATTTATCAAACTTAACCAGCGTACCTGATCTGGAATCACCAGAAGCACAGGCTCGAATCCAAACAACATTAGATAAAGAACAGCAGCTTTATGATGCACTAAGCACCGATGCACCAGAGCTTGATCGAGCATTTATTCTACTCAGAATGGCCGACGCTCAAGTTGGACTAAAACAAAATGAAGCCGCTTGGAATCATGCTAGACGCGCATTTGAGAGTTTTATCGAAAATGAAGAATGGGAAGCTGCTGTGGAGGCCTGTAATTTGCTATATCAGACCGAACAACCGGCTTCAATCTGCGCCCTTGGACAAGGTATTTGGTTAGCTGTAACCTTTCCTATTGACGTAACATTAAGCATTAATATGTTAACTCATATTATTGATGAAACGCCAGCTCGTTCTGATGGTGCCGCAGTCGCAGCAATTACTGCACATTATATTGCCGATATTCGCTCAGATGATGAAAAACACTCCAGTATCTCGTTTTTAACCAGCAACATACTGGCTCGAGTTGCTGAGAATCACGGCGATGTTAAAGACCAGCATTCTTTGGACATTTGGATGCAGAAACTCGAACTCAAAAATCCCGAGCAGTTTTTACCACGATTATCTAAAATTTTGAATATTATCGTAGAAAATAATTGGTGGTATGATAAAGACAAGCTACGACAAAAAATCCCAAATTAAGTGCTATTTTGAGATTTACCGGTTTATTGTGTGAACTGTCTGGCATTTCACACAATAAATCGTCTATTATTTAACCATCTCTTTCTCATTCTGCTATATCTATTAATGTCACAGAGGCAAACTCTTTCGAAAGATGAGGGCGCAAAACCACCGGTCTACGGAAATGTTCTAAGACAGCGGGGTTACCAGAAAATAGTTTTTCTGCTCAGCGTAATCCAGATTTTTTCTATGGAATTAAATGGAAATTAATTTGAACAATTAGTGCTGTAATTAATTTAAATTTTTTAAGCCTAGTATTTCAAAAACCACCTCAATGTGCCGATAAAACAGGTAAGACTTTTATTTACTTAGAATGACTACCCGAAACTTCAAAATCAACACTAGAGCTATTTAGTATATGTCCGTGGATAAAAATATTGTTTCAATTCATTCAAAAACTACCGACAGTAATCCGGAGCATGATTCAGCCATTAATAAATCATTTAATGCAACGGAGGTAATTGAAGTTTGTCGTAAAATAATGAATTCTAAATTAAAAGAATTGGTGCATGGTTTATTTGATAACACTGATGATGCCTTATTCGAACTTGCAGATAAAGCCGAAACAAATTCCATTCAGTGTAAATACTTCGATGCAATGCGTATTGTACGATTTAAACGCCAAGAAATTGAAGATGCATTTAATAATAACATTATCGATCAATTTCATAATTTAAGAATAACCCATGATATTAATGAATCGCTAACTAACATTTCCATCGCTAATTTTTCGTTGATGCAAGAATGCGATTTAGAGGAAACACTTGCAATTGACGGGTTAATTGGAAAAGTTAATAATCGCCAACGTGAAACGTTATTTGCATTAGAACAACGCGTTGCCTCAGTATTGCCCAATCTTGATATTACGATTGACAACAACCCCTTTGGTCCTCAAACCATATGCAATTCATTCAAAGAGTCCTTGGCAACATTGGATGTTGAAATTAAAATTAAACTTATTATTTATAAATTATTTGATAAACATGTGATCAGTGAAATAGGAGCATTATATGACGAGCTCAATACCGTGTTTATTAGTGCCGGAATATTACCCAAATTAAAACACGATATTAAAAAATCAGAAACCAGTACGAAACAAGATAATTATTCATCAAATGCTATAATTGAAAACCCTGTAACAACATCGGCTAATAATCTACCAGTGAATGATAATAATGTCTTGCAAACAATTCAGGGCTTATTAACAGCATCACGTAAAGTTGATGATACTGCCCCGGTAAATCAAAGTAATGCAGATTTGCAAACGAGTGCTAGCTCTTCAGTCGCTTCATTTCAAATTAATGGCACTCTACATGCCAACACCGGTGAAGTATTAGTAGCGTTAAATTCGATACAATTAAATACTGGACATTTAGATGGTAATTCAGCTACGGTATTAACCAGTGAAATTATAAAAAATACTTTAGCCAGTCAATTTCAGTCCATGGAAAATATAGGACCAAAAGAAGCAATAAACCCGTTAGATAATGACATTATCGATGTTATTACGATGATGTTTGACTTTATATTAGAAGATCATGAATTACCCAATGCCGTTATCGCTTTGGTTGTTCGACTACAGATCCCGATGCTTAAAGTCGCTTTAATTGATAATCAATTTTTTGCGAGTAAAACACACCCTGCTCGAAAATTACTCAATGTCATCGCAAAAACTGGCGTTGGTTTAAGCAATGATAATTGCATCCCCGGAAATATATTATTTGATAAACTAACCGAAACAACGCTAAGCGTCATCAACAATTTTAAATCTGACATTTCAATATTTGAAACAATACTATTAGACATAGAGCAATTTTTATCTGAGCTAGATGAAGTCAGTAAGCAAAAAACTCAAAAACACATTGATAAATATAAACAACGCGAAGAAATCAAGCTTGCGAGTGATTGGGTTAAATATTCAATTAACGAACAAATTTCAAATGAAAATATTCCCAGTGAAGTTCATCATTTTCTATTTACACAATGGAAAGATGTATTATTAAAAACTTATTTGGATCTTGGTGAAAATTCCAAACAATGGAAAAAACAAATCAAATTTATAAGTGTGTTATTATGGTCGGTTGAAGCTAAATCAACAACTGCGGAACGCCAACAACTAGCCGGTATAATCTTAGATTTATTGGATATGTTAAAAAATGGCTTGGATTCGATATCTTATTCTAAACAAGGCACTGAAAAAATTATTGCTATGTTAGAAAAATATCATTTACACAATTTTCATTCAGGCAATAAAGCTCAAACAATTAATCAGCACCAGTTAGCCGATGAAGAAGACGATGATGACGACTATTCGAATCAACCAACATTAGTTGATATTAAAATAAATAAATTTATCGATATTGACAAAGAAATGGAAGACTTAGTTGAAGAGTTGGATCAAATGAGTGAACAGCACTCCCCGGTACCCGATCCAATAATCGCAAACATTATTTTAAACGACTACCAAGCAGAACCTGAAAATTTACCCGATGATGAGTATTTACAACTAGCAAGGCACTTAGAAGCCGGTCGATGGATAGAGTTCACCGATGAAGATAATCGAACACAACGTGCAAAACTGGCGTGGAAAAGTGAATTATTAGGCGAATTCACTTTTATTAATTGGCGTTTCCAAGTTGTTGCTGACAAAACCTTAAATGATCTCGCCAATGACTTGCAAACTGGTTCAGCAAAAATTATTGAAGATATTCCTATTTTTGATAAAGCACTTGGTGCGGTTGTTGAAGGATTAAAAAGGCGGATTGCATAATAACCGGTGTTACGTCAAATCCGGTGTAATCGATCGAAATGAACTTATCTTAAATGGCTATTAAAGCTCAATATTTTCCTGTAAACACATTTCAATTTATCAAAATTTATTAAACACAAATATTCAAAATAAATTAAAGAATTTATATTTTTGGCAGATATAACATGTAACACACTAACACAAAGTGAATAGCCATGAATATACAAGATACTGTAGTCTCAAAAAACACTGTTATTACGCTTAGTTATGTAATGTATGATGATGATAGCGGTAAAATTCTAGAATATCGTGATGATATGCGCTTCTTACACGATGGTTCAGAGGAATTATTACCTAAATTACACGAGGCTGTAGACGGATATTCAGTAGGAATGAGTTGTGGTGTATTACTTACCGAGGATGATGCCTTTGGTGCCTACGACCCTCAATTATTGGTTAAAGACGAAAAAACAAATTTTCCCTCATGTGATATCAAGGTAGGCTCAACAATTGAAGGGCATACGGAATCAGGTGAAGTATTAATTTTTAGAATTGTTGATATCGATGGTGAGGTTGTCACAGCAGATGCTAATCACCCTCTTGCAGGCATTAATCTCAGGTTTGAATTAAAAGTAAAAGGTATTCGTCAAGCCAGTATCGTTGAGATAGAACGAGGCAAAGCCATAAAATTAACGTCACATTGTGATGTGGCAAAAGAACAATTTCACTAACACTAAATACCTCTTAATTATTAAGCATTAATACTGCTTTATTTTGTGACCTGTATCCCTTATTTCATTAATTTATATAAAGGGTTTCTTTCTGTGAGCGATATATAAGTAACAGAAGAACTATTATTATTCTTACTGAAAGAGAGTTTATACGTGAATAAAACGGCAGCACATATGACTGAATCTTTAACAGAAAATGATTTAGTATCACTTGAGCTATTTAAATCAGAAAAAGCCAGTGCTTTATCTTGGTTATTACCACATTGTAAATTACAAACCGTTAAACCAAACAGCGTTATTCTTGAGCCTAAAATAAAAAACAATACATTATTTTTTATTTTATCAGGACAGGCCGAAGTTCAATTGGAACAACAAGGATTAAAAGCCATTAGTTACTTAAAGCCAGGACAGTGCATTGGCGAGATGTCGATTATTGAGGGGGCAAGCCCATCGGCAAAAGTTGTTTCAACACAAGTTACAACGCTACTAACATTACCGGGAGAAATTTTATGGCAAATAATTGATCGCTCCCACGCTGTTTCTAAAAACCTTATTTATATGCTCTCGTCTCGAATACGACAAGACAATCATGTTATTTTAGAAAGTTTAGAGCTACAACAACTACATGAAAGAAAATCCAAGAATGACGTGCTAACGAATTTATTTAATCGTCGATGGCTCGATGAAATGTTACCAAGAATATTTGAACGTTACCAGACTCAACACTCTAACTTCAGCATTATCATGCTCGATATCGATCACTTTAAGCATTATAACGATAACTATGGCCATATATCCGGTGATGCCGCGATAAGAAATATTGCTGCAACCATTACCGATAATATTCGACCTAACGACATGGCCGCTCGATATGGTGGCGAAGAATTTATGGTATTACTACCGGACACTAATAAAGAAGAAGCAGAAATTATTGCCGAACGCTTGCGTATTGCAGTTAAGGCAAAAAAAATAGTCTCAGAAAATAAAACCGAATTACCATCGATAACAGCTTCATTTGGAATAGCAACGAGCTATAAGGGAGTGAGCCTAATTGATTTAATCTGTAATGCTGATACAGCATTATATAAAGCTAAGGAAAATGGCCGAAATTGTATTTACAGTGATATAAATTAAAACTGATATGATTTTTCAGCATCAATATCAACAGCAGAAATAACACCGTTTTTAAATTCTTTTCGATTCGATTTAAATTTATGATTAGGAACAAAAAATTCATCGGATATCATTAAGCTTGTTATCAACCCAACTTCAAACTTACGAGCTCCGGGTTTTTTAAATAAATTCGATTCATCTTGCACCCGAAAGCCACCAACGAGTATTCGACTATCAGCAGCTTTAAAAACAATGTAAGGCTCGAAAGTACGATAGTGCATATCAAGATCATAACGTAGACGGACAACTTTTCTATCACGTATTGCTAAACCCAATTGAGATTCCATCTCATAATTACGTTCAGCAGGAACAATTTTTTGATTTTGCAATGCCACGTTAACTCCACAATTATTTGATACAGATTTAGCAGAAAAATTAGACTGATTTACGATTCAAAATTTGACGCTCTATCACTATTATGGCTTATTACCTAGCTAATAGTTTGTTAATTTTGTTAACCAGTTCATATTCTCTACCGAAAGTTATTGAAAAACAAGCATAATTGGATAAAAAGTGATTTATATACGATAAACGGTAAAATTTATAACACGTTACCAAAAATATACTCTGCAACTAAGCCGCATTGATGACAATTTTCGATTATAACGATTTTAAATTAAAGAACTCCATCACACTAAACAAAGTCTATTTTTTAGAATGATTATTGGTTTTCAATAAACCGAACAATTAATTTGGGTGGTAGCATACCGGCACGTTGCGCCATAATTTTCCCACTTGGAGAAAATACAACATAGGTCGGCGTGCCAACCCAGTTTTCATTGGTATAGTCTTTATATAATTTTGCAATGGTTTCCTGTTCGCCGATCAAATTTGGAAAATTAACACCATGAATATTAATGAATTCTTGGGCATCGGCTTTTTTAGCTTTGCCATCAATAGATATACCTAGCACTCTAATATTGTTATCACTTTTTTCGGCATGTAATTTTACAAATCCTTGTACTTCAACATTGCAAATATGACAATTGGATGCCCAAAACATCACAACAGTCCATTGCTTGGCTTTTATGTAATCATCAAATTGAACCGCATTATCAGAAAAATCGAATAATTCATATGTTATTTTTTCAGGTTCTATTTCAGCGGATGCTGAAACCTGCGTTGTAACTTCTTCGCTAGGAGTCTCTATTGCTGTGTCGGATGATTCTTCTGTGGTTGCATAATTCGGTTGAGCAATTAACATCATCGCGACAAAAGCACCCGACTGCGTTAATAATTTAAAGACATTAATATTCAATTCCGTTCTCCAACAAAAATATACAGTAATAACTAAACTATGTGAGTACATTAAACTAACAAAGTTCATTAGTTTAACAATACCATGCTTTTCTTATGATCTTGGTTCATGTTCACTTTCCGGGCCGAGTAAAATGGCTAGCCACTTCGATTCATTATTGCTTTCGAGGGCAATTTTCAATGTCATGGTTAAGGGCACCGATAATAACATACCCACCGGTCCTAAGATCCAACCCCAAAACACTAATGATAAAAACACCACTAATGTTGATAAACCAACTCCACGTCCCATAAACTTAGGCTCAACCACGTTGCCCACAACAATATTTACCACGACATATGCAATTGCAACTGATAGCGCAGCCCCCGAACCAATTTGAATTAACGCCATTAAAACTGCTGGAATGGCGGCCAAAATAGAACCAAGGTTTGGGATGAAGTTTAATAAGAATGCTAACAACCCCCAAAGTAACGGATATTTAACACCAAGAATCCATAAAAATACTGCAATGATGATACCAGTTAATAAACTAACCGCTGCTTTTATAGCCATGTATTTCTTTAACGATTCTAAAAATTTATCGACGTGAAACTGTGTATTTGCTTTATCACCAAATGCTGTTTTAATTTTAGAATTAAAACTTGAGGATTCTAATAAGATAAAAATCACCGCTAACAATATTAGAAACCCGTTGGTTAAAACATTTCCAAACTCGGAGAGGATTTTAGCCACGTATTTCATTGCTATTGCAGGATCAAAATATTCAGTGACATTAACCGCCGATAAGTCTATTCCAACTTTAGCTAACCATATGAAACCACTTTGAAAAATTGTATCAATTCGCGATTGATACAATGGTAATGATTTTAAAAAATCGTCAATTGAACTTCCGATTAAACTTGCCAGTAATAATCCAACAATAACAACAACTGCCATGACAATAAATAATGAAATAACAGTGGGTATTTTTTTTGAATTCAACCAAAAAAATGCCGGTGCACTAATTACCGCAATAAACCCCGAAAGTAAAACAGGAATAATAATTGCTGATGCAGTTTTAACACCCGCAATGACTATCACAAAAGCTGCACTGATAAGCAAAAACCGAGTAGCTGATGACATCGTTTGCATATTTTCTACCTTATTTATTAACCTGAACTCGGGATAAGCAAATATAATTTAAATAAACAAATTAAGTCGTTACGTATGAATAAGACTAAATCCACCGGCTACGGAAGGGGTGTAGCCCATCCAAGACTCGCAAAACACGCCATCCCTGCGGCAAACGGTCTTAAATAGGCTACACCCCTTCCACATGGCCTAGGCCACTTTCTCTTGCTACGCAATTCACCTTGTCCTCACATTTGTGCTCGCATAGCATTTTTGAACAGC
>VAPL010089471.1_pt1 | contig 16870 bp, 11 predicted proteins | sample 3395061 | NCBI WGS metagenome assembly VAPL01 (sample SAMN08290444, study PRJNA428436) | hydrothermal vent metagenome | isolation source: Deep-sea hydrothermal vent chimney 2 | place: Pacific Ocean: Juan De Fuca Ridge | depth 2182 m m | reverse complement strand
GTTACCACCGGGAACAGGATCATTGCGGCTGAGATCAGTGAACAAAGGGCTGCAAACACCCTGACATGGCCGACGCGGCGTATCAGTTCAGGGGCAGCGCGTGATCCGCCAAGGAAGCCTGCGAAGTAGCCCGACATCACGATTGATATTTCAAACGTCGAAAAACCTTCGATATCGCCGCGAATGCCCAGCAACGTGCCCTGCAAGCCATTACCAACCATCAAAAACAGCATTCCAAGCAAAAGTGCCCAGGAAGTTTTCAGGACTTGGAACATTGGTGACTCCGCACATGCGCTAGCGTCAGGCTAATCAGCGCCAAATAAATTGTATGTTTTGGAAACGACTTAGCGCTGTCGCGTTTCAGCCTGTGGCAGCAAAAGTGATGCGTCGCCGTAGGAAAAGAAACGGTAATTGTCTTTAATTGCATGGGTATAGATTTCCCGAATGCGTTCCGACCCCATCAACGCGGAAACCAGCATCATCAGGGTAGATTTTGGCAGGTGAAAATTAGTGATAAGGGCGTCCGCCACGCGGAACTTATAGCCGGGAGAGATGAATATGTCGGTATCGCCTGCCCATTGGGCGATCTGGCCATCCTGATTGGCTGCCGTTTCGATCAGGCGCAGCGCGGTGGTGCCAACCGGGATGATCCGCCCGCCGGACGCGCGCGTTTTGTTGATTTCTTCAGCAGCCTGCGCAGTTACTTCCCCCCATTCAGCGTGCATCTTATGGTCTTTGATATTGTCCACTTTCACCGGCAGGAACGTCCCGGCCCCGACATGTAAAGTTACGTAGGTGAATGTAATGCCCTTAGTGTGCAATTGGTCCAGCAGGTCATGGTCAAAATGCAGTGAAGCGGTTGGGGCAGCGACAGCACCGGAATGGCGTGCCCAAACGGTTTGGTAATCATCCATATCCTGCGCGTCAGCGGCGCGTTTGGCGGCAATATAAGGTGGCAGAGGCATCGCCCCGACATCCAACAGGGCCGCGTCAAAGGCGTTGCCAGAGCGATTGAACTTCAACGTCGCCACGCCGTCTTCTTTGTTGATCAGTGTCGCCCTTAGCCCATTCCTGAAATGAATAACTTCTGTAACACGTATTTTTTTGAGCGGCTTGATCAAAGCACGCCAGCGATCATCAGGTACCGGTTCCAACAGCGTGACGTTCATCTTTGCATTGGTCTTGGCCGCTCCCTGACCACGGGTACGGGTTCCAAAAAGCCGCGCCGGGATGACTTTGGTGTCGTTCAGGACCAACCTGTCGCCGGGTTGCAGGAAGCGCGGCAGATCAAAAGCGTTTACGTCTTCGATGGTACTTGGACCTGCCACCAACATGCGTGAAGCACTGCGCGGTCGGGCTGGGCGGGTCGCGATCAGGTTTTCGGGCAGATCGAAACCAAAGTCAGACAGCTTCATTGCGGCAATTCCGGTGGCGGGGCTCGAAAAATGTCGCGAAACAGACCCGGTGTCAGGATCGAAAGCGGGTTCACGCCAACTTTTGGTGCGTCACTGGAGCCGGTGATACGGAAAGTGAAACCAAACAGGCCTTCACCTTTCTTGGAAAAAATCTGGCCGATGGCATTCAGAAAATAAACCGGCGAAACCACACCCTGCATATCCATCCTGGAAGTGGTCAGGTCATAAACTCCGTCCAGTGATACCCCAAGTGAGGGTCCAACCGCACTGGCGCGGGTCAGTTGCACATACTTTGGGGTCAGTCGAAAACGGGCTTCTACAGAGTCAAAGCTGATGCCTTCACCGCTCATCTGATCCAGCAAGCCAACAATTGAAATTGCTGACAACAGGTCTGTCAGGCCGGGGGCGTTTTGCACTTTGGTATTGGAAATGTTCATTGTACCAAGATAAACACCGTTCGTTTCTTGTGGGCGCAAAGTCAGGTCAAGCTCACCACGATTGGCATATTCCACGACACCGGAATCGCGTAAAACCCCACCCGCATTTGAGCTTTGGATACGGACAGCGGTGCCGTTACGTTCAGGTTCAAGCTGGCCTTTTAGTTGTGTTTTTCCATTCATGCGGGCGGTGAAGCTGCCTGACAAGCCACCGGCACTATTGAAATCGCCGTTGAAATTGGTCAGCGCGATACCTTGCGATACAATCACGCGGGCCTTTGATATTGTAATAGGTCCACCTGCCCTACTGGCATTGCTGCTTGCGCCCCCAAAAGAGGTTTTTCGCACGTCAATTGTGCCGCCGGGCACTGAAACCGCTGGCACCACTCCGTTTCCGCGCCCGCGTAATGTTACCGGTGCGTCAAGCCAGCCACCTACCCGAACACGTTGAAACGTCACCGATTGCATTGATCCATTTTCTGCCAGTGTCACCCGTCCGCCACTGGCATTCAGCCCCGCGGCGCGGATTTCAAGGCGGTTAATGCCGGGGCGTTCGCCCAAAGTTCCGGCAACATCCAGTTTACCGGTGCCACTACGTGGCTTTGACCAACCGATCTGGCTGATTTGCAAACCAATCCGGTTTAAATCTGATGCCAGTGTAAACCGTGGGGCCACGCCCTTTTCGAACCGCAAATCAAATTGTGCCAGCCCCGTTCCCTTAACAGCACTTGCGGGCAGGCCGATTTCGAATTCTTTCACGAACGCCTGACTAAGTTCAACCGTACCAGCAACCGAGCTTTTGCCCGCGTTTTCCCGGCCCATATCCTGATGCCAGACCATATCTGCCGAAACCAGTCCCAGCTTTACTGGCCCGCCAATTTCCACAATGTCATTCGTCGCCAGCAGCGTCAGACGATTGGCGGTTAGGGTGCGATCTGGCACAAGTTTGGTTGTGCGCATGTTACTTAGGATACCTTTCACCGAATAGGTGACATCCTCCAACTCAACACGGCCCTTTAGCTTGAAATCCACGTCGGCGGTAAAGTCCACCTGCCCTTCAGCCAGATCAGGGCCGAAATGGGCGTTGCGCAGGATGTGAAACGGCTTTTCGTCCATCAGGGACAGGGCGGCAGTGGTAGTCGAGGAACCCTTGAGCCGGACTTTCAGGTCAGCGGGAACAATTGTCAGGTCCGGTATCTGGAATGTTGAACCATTCAGGTCAATCGCCCCACCCTGAGGCGGCGTAACCGTGCCACCTTCCAAAACGATAGTGAAAACTCTGCCATCAATAATACCGTAACCTTGCGCATTTTCGACCACCGGCTGCGCGCGCATATAGCGCACCGATGTGTTATTGAAATTCCAGCGAACCGAATTGCGTATCTCTTGCCCGGGCCGAACGCGGATTGCGCCCTGAATATCGCTAAGCAGGCCAGAATTGATGTTGTTTACCAACCAACCGCGTGTTTTGGGGATGACAGATACCGGCCAAAGGGAAAGCAGGCGATCCAGCGTCATTTCACCCAAAGAAAAATCACTGGCGACCTCCCAGCCTTCTGCCCCGGCTTTTACATTGCCTTTTGCCACCAGCTTTTCATCACCCTGAATGAGCACTAACTGGCCAATATCCACGGAAAATGGGTTAAGCCGCAGCCGAAAATCCGCTGCCCCCTCGGAAAACTCAACCGGCTCCTCATAGAGCTCTTTTGGATGGGCCTTTAGGTCGGATAAGGTAAACTGGCCGAGCAGTGTCGACGGCCATCCATCCTGCAAATCACGCAAATAGGCATGACCCTGCGCCACCAGCGTAATGGTGTCAGAAACCACAGAAACCTGAGAGAATACCAGTTTCTGCACCGTAGGATCGAATTCAAAATAGGCCTTGCCGCTGTCGAAATTTAATGGCGCAACGTCTGGGCTGGGCTGTAAGGCACCGGTGCCAATTTCCAGCGTCCCGGCAAACCCGCCCATTACGCCGCTGGTGTCAAATTCCGTCCGCACAGCCCCCGAAATAGGCGCATTCAGCACACCCAAAAAACTGAGGGCGGGCGATTGCAGGGCAATGTCGGCGGCGGCGGCGTTCTTGAATGAAGTTCCGAAAGTTGCGCTGGAATCGTTAAAGCGAGTGCGGATACCAATCACGGTTTCAGCGAGTTCTTCAGTGCCGTTAAATACATCAAACGCGACCGAAATGTCCAAGCCCTCGTTTAGGCGGCGCAATTGTAATGCCCCTTCGGTGATCTGCCAAAGCCGCCCGGATCGGGCATCCTGCAAGGTAATCGTCAGATCGCTGGCCCCGATCAGGTTCAAGGTGTCCAGTGGTGCTACCTGAAATGCCTGATCAAGAACATCCAGCACGCCGGGCAAACTGCCGCTGGCTGCAGTCCCTGCCCCAAGCGAGATGTCAAACTGCCCGTCCGCCAAACGAAGCAACGTCATTTGTGCTCCTGCAAGGTAAATTGCATCCGGTTTTAGCTGACCGCGAAAAAGAGCGGCAAACGAAAGCCGGACACCAACATCATTCAGTCGTATCAGCTCTGCACCGCGATCATCGAAAACACCCAAATTGCCAAGCAACACCCGGGGAAAGCCGTTTTCATCGACCTGAAACTGTAAGCGCCCGAGGGTTATATGCCCGCTTTGCAAACCCTTGTTTGCGCGGCTTTCAAATTGCGTAGTTACCCAGCCGGGCATGGTCATTTTGCGCCCTGTCAAGGATAATCCGGCCAGAAAAAGCAGGCTGCTTAAGAAGATAATGCTCAGAAATTTCCAGAAACCAAAGCGGCGCACCGGGCGCGGCTTTGGTTTTGGTTTCTTTGTTGGTTCTTCTGATTCGTCGCTCATTCAGCATTCCGTTTTTGGGCCAAGAAAAACCATCCGCCCCTGTATCAGCAATTGTCTGCATCCGTTAGGCCCAGAATCTGCACCAAAGTTCAAGCCGATCCCGAGCCAACCAAAGCTGAGTGCGCCCGATTTTCAAGATAATCCGGTCCTGTTCAGCTTTAAATGGGACGTTCTGCACGGTTGACAATTTAAGCGTGTCGTTTCAACGGCCGCACTCGGCGAAAAATCGCCAATATTCAACGAATTCCAGCCGGCTACGTGACTGAGCGAGCAAAATTCTTGCAGTGCCGGCGGTCAGTTTGTAAAAACGGCGAGTTGGTTGTTATCTGGGGATGTCAGCCGGCTACTTTTTGGGGTGGGTCTTTCGGGGGCAGAGACTTTGATGAACAATATTATTAGAACAATTTCAGCCGCGATGGAGCGGCGTTTTCCAGAGAAGCGCTTGTTTTTGCGCTCTGAGGATGAAACGCGCTTTGTACGTCTGACACCGGCAAGCCAGATTATGGCCTGGACCGGCAGTGCTGTATTCGTACTTTGGTCGATAATCGCCACGGCGTTTTTGTTAATGGACAGCATTGGCAGCGGTTCTGTGCGCGAGCAGGCAAAACGCGAGCAAGTTCTATATGAAATGCGGCTGAACGATCTGTCCTCCGAACGTGACACCCGAACCTCCGAAGCCTTAATGGCGCAGGAGCGGTTCAATGTAGCGCTGCAACAGATTTCGAACATGCAGGTTTCTTTGCTGGAATCCGAGGATCGTCGCAAGGAAATGGAAACCGGGATCGAAGTAATCCAGGCCACCCTGCGCCGGACAATGAAAGAACGCGATGCGGCTTTGACTGAAACCGATAGCCTGGTGGCTCAGCTACAGGGTGATATTGGCGATGATTTGCAGGCAGCAGCTACCGATGGCGACACAGAAAGCACGCTGGATTTTCTAACAGCCGCACTGGCCAATACCGCGCAAGAGCGTGACGAACAGATCGAAATAGCCGCCAAAGCAGAAACCTACGCCGCCGAACTCGAGTTGGAACGCAAACTGATGTTTGAGCGTAACGACCGGATATTTGAGCAGCTTGAAGATGCCGTCAGCCTGTCACTGGCCCCGCTTGACGAAATGTTCAAAGCCGCAGGGATGCCGACCGAGCAAATCCTGAACACTGTACGGCGGGGCTATTCCGGCCAGGGTGGCCCACTGATGCCGCTGACTTTTTCCACCAAAGGCGAAGAACCTGACGCTGACAGTCTGCGGGCAAATTCGATCCTGGAACGCATGGACCGGATGAACCTCTATCGGATAGCTGCCGAGAAAACCCCGTTTTCCCTGCCAGTAAAATCAGCATTTCGTTATACCAGCGGATTTGGCCCAAGATGGGGGCGCCTGCACGCAGGGACCGATTTTGCAGCCAGCCATGGCACACCAATCTATGCAACTGCGGATGGTGTGGTTACATTTGCCGGCTGGTCATCAGGGTATGGCCGGTTAGTCAAAATAGAACATGAATTCGGTGTTGAGACACGTTACGCCCATCAATCCAATATTCGCGTTAAAGTTGGACAAAGGGTCTCGCGCGGCGAGCGAATTGGTGATATGGGAAACTCTGGCAACTCGACCGGCTCGCATCTTCACTATGAAATCCGTGTCGGAAATGAAGCCGTAAACCCGATGACCTTTATCAAGGCAGCAAAAAATGTTTTCTAAAAGCCGGATCAACGAACCTGGGCCCAAAACTACGGGTGACGAGGAAAAACAAAAGGCAAGCGACGTGGCAGCAAAAGCACCTATCCCTGAGTTTACGCCTTCGACACCCAAAACCAAGCCTGCCGCGTCTCAGTTATCAAGTGATTTGACGATCACCGGCAATTTGAAAACCACCGGCGATATTCAAATTGAAGGCACCGTCATAGGTGACATCCGTGCTCACCTGCTGACTGTTGGCGAAGGCGCCACGGTCAAGGGTGAATGTCTGGCAGATGATGTGGTGGTAAACGGCCGCGTTGTTGGCCGGGTGCGTGGACTAAAAGTCCGCCTGACATCCACCGCGCGGGTTGAGGGTGACATCATCCACAAAACGATCGCCATCGAAAGTGGTGCTCATTTTGAGGGAACCGTTCAGCGACAGGACGATCCTTTGAAGCAGTCGGATAAAGGCGGAGCATCAGCCGCACCAGCCAAAGATGCCACAAAAAACTAAAGCTGGAATTTAATTCAATTTTCAAAAGGCCCGGGTTTCAAAAGGCCCGGGTCGTTTCGAATTACCGGGCCTTTTTCTTTTCCTATGCTGTTTCTTTGCGCTATTTCCCTAAACAGGGTCGTAAAGAGCGCGCCGGTATAGATGCCAAGTGGCATGGCCAAGGATTGGCAGCACGATAAACAGGCCAAAAAAGAATGGCAGCATCGCCACAAACATCATTAACGCCAAAATTGCGGCCCAGATGAACATCACAAACAGGTTTGAGACAACGGTACGTACACTTACAATCATCGCTGTCACAAAATCTATTTCCTTTTCCAGCAACAACGGCAGGCTCATCACCGTTATGGCATAAAGAAAGAAGGCCAGAACCGCCCCCAGCCCCAGCTCAATCGCTATCAAAATCAGGCCTTGTTTGGTGCTGAAAATATCCAGCAAATTGGACACGCTCAGCGAAGCCGACGGCCCCAGCAGCAGGGCAAATACCAGGTGCGCCAACAGAGTCCAGATCAGAAAATAGATCACTACAATAGCACCAATCCACGGGATCTGACGGCGGCGTTCCTGTGCAACAACTGCCAGTACATCCCGCCAAACCAGCGGCTCATCCATTTCCAGCCTGCGGGAAACCTCATACAGACCCACGGCAGCAAATGGGCCAACCAGTGGAAACCCCAGTGAAACGGCCAAAGTCCAGACGACAGTACCTGCCCCAAGCCCGACCAATGCCATCCCGCCAAGCACATAAAACGCGCTGAAAAATATTCCAAATGCCGGTGCCGCTTTGAAGTCCTGCCATCCGGCATTTAGGGACGAAAAAAGTTCGGCAATGGTAATTTTGCCTATTTCGGGGATTGGCGAAGGTGGTTTTACGTCTTTCAAAAAAAATGTTCCAATCTGTTCTCGTCAGACAATTAGCCTAAGCGCCTAGCCCCCCATGGATCAACAAAATATATTGACCAACAGCTAGCTATCTGGCCTGAAACCCAATAAACACGGCAATTTCCCGCCTTCTTCTTTTCACAAATATTTCCGCCGGGGGCAAACCGCCCGAAGGGCTTATAAAATGCGCCCCTTAGGGCGCTCCCTGAAACTAGCTATCCGATTGTGCGTCAGCACGCGATTTCCCCGACAGGTCTAACGCCAGGGTCGCTGCCATGAACCCATCCAGATCACCGTCCAATACACCCTTGGTGTCGGACGTCTCATAATTCGAACGCAGGTCTTTCACCATCTGATAGGGTTGCAACACATAGGAACGTATTTGATTGCCCCAACCCGCATCGCCTTTAGCGGCGTGGGCCTCTTGAATAGAGGCTGTGCGTTTTTCCAGCTCCATCTGATACAGCCGCGATTTTAGTGCGGCCATCGCATTCGCACGGTTCTGGTGTTGCGACTTTTCAGAACTCTGAACAACGATACCGGTCGGCAGGTGGGTAATCCGCACCGCAGAATCAGTGGTGTTCACATGCTGACCACCGGCCCCGGACGAGCGATAAGTATCGACCCGGATATCCCCGGAATTCACCTCAATTTCGATATTTTCATCCACCACCGGATAGACCCAGATTGAAGAAAACGACGTGTGGCGTTTGGCGGCGGAATCAAAAGGGGAAATCCGCACCAGCCGGTGAACTCCGCTTTCAGATTTCAACCAGCCATAGGCGTTTTGTCCGGTAATCCGGTAAGCAGCGGATTTAATTCCGGCTTCTTCACCGGCTGTTTCGGACATCAGTTCCACCTTATAGCCATGCTGCTCGGCCCACCTGACATACATCCGCGCCAGCATATTGGCCCAGTCGCAACTCTCAGTGCCCCCGGCCCCGGAATTGATCTCAAGGAACGTGTCATTGCCGTCAGCTTCGCCGTTTAGCAGCGCTTCCAGTTCTTTCTTGGCAGCCAGTTTGGCCAGCTTGCTAAGGGCGGCTTCGGCCTCTGTTACGACGTCATCGTCCTCTTCAATTTCACCCAGTTCTATCAGCTCAATATTATCGCTAAGCTCCTGTGCGATACTGGTGCAGGTCTCAATCCCGTCCACCAGCATCTGGCGGTCTCGCATCAGATTTTGCGCGCGCGCCTGATCATTCCACAGGTCGGGGTCTTCGATCATGGCATTGAATTCTTCCAACCGGTGCGGGGCGGTATCCCAATCCAGCCGTTGCTTTAGCAACTTCAGCGAGTTTTCAATTTCCTGAACTGAATTTGCAGTTTCTGCGCGCACGGATAGACCTTTGGTTTTTGATTGTGGTTGGGTGATAGCAACGCTTGCTCAAGGCAGCAAGCGCATGTATTTTGGGGCGCTTTCGGAAATAGGTATTTCGAAAAAGAAGAAACGATCAGGGTCAGTATTGCCCACCCGTCGTAACGGTACCAAAATCTGCCCTGCCGGGAAGAACGACAATGTCTCCGTTTGAAGTCTTCACAGTTGTCCCGGCAACAGTTCCGCCTTCGGGAATGAACAATGGCAGGTTTTGCGACATCGCAAATCCACCGTCGAACATCAGCCCAAACACCGGTTCTTCACCATCGCGGAAATATTCTGCGACCACATAGTCACCTGTCGCATCATCCGGCAGGCGGGCACCGGAGAAACGGTCAATCTTGATAAAACGCCCACCAGGCGGGACTTCGAATTGGCCGCCGCCATATTTTTCGGTGGCTTTCTGCATGAAGCTGTTAAAAACCGGGCCACACATGGTGGCCCCGAACGCGCCGCGCCCAAGTGTTTTTGGCTGATCAAATCCCATATAACAACCTGCGACGATATTGGATGTGAAGCCGATGAACCATACGTCGCGCGAATCGTTTGTAGTGCCGGTTTTTCCCGCCACGGGTACCGGTAGTTGCACCCGCCCGGCGGCAGTACCGCGCTGCACAACACCCTGCATCATCGACGTCAGCTGATAGGCGGTCACAGCATTCATCACCCGCTCACGCGAGTTGGTGATCAACGGCATCTGGTTTTCGGGCAATTCTTCCAGCGCGCAATCTTCGCAGACACGCTGATCATGGCGATAGACAGTGGCACCCCACCTGTCCTGTACCCGGTCGACCAGTGTGGGTTCGACCCGTTCACCACCATTGGCAAACATCGCATACGCCGCAACCATCTTGAACAACGTGGTTTCTTCCGAACCAAGTGCGTTGGCCAAAAACCGGCCCATATTATCGTAAACGCCAAAACGTTCGGCGTAAGCCGCGACCACATCCATGCCAACCTCTTGCGCCAAACGGACGGTCATCAGGTTACGCGAGCGTTCGATCCCGGTTCGCAGCGGAGTAGGACCGTAGAACTGGCGCGAGGAATTCTTGGGGCGCCAAACGCCTTGCGGCGTGTCAATCTCAATTGGGGCATCAACAATAATCGTCGCCGGGGTAAAGCCACTGTCCAACGCCGAGGCATACACAAACGGTTTGAAACTGGAACCGGGCTGCCGCGTGGCCTGAGTGGCGCGGTTGAACACCGAATGCTGGTAGGAAAACCCGCCCTGCATCGCCAAAACCCGGCCGGTATTCACGTCCATCGCCATAAAACCGCCCTGCAATTCCGGCACCTGGCGCAGCGTCCAACGGATGAATGAACCGTCGCTATCCTTAGTCATCGCGCGCACATGCACCACGTCACCGACACTAACCAGATCACCGGCAACGCGGGCCTTACGCCCCAATTCGCCGTCTTCCAACTGTTTGCGCGCCCATGTCACATCATTTGCGGGTATCCAGTGGCCGTCCGCGTCTTCATCCACATCTTCAATGCCAATGCGTGCATCGTTTGCGCCGACTTCCAGAACCACCGCCACATGCCAGCCAGCCACATCACGCGACACATTGATGTCCGCCAGTGCTTCGCGCCAGGTTGGTTCATCAATCAACATCTCCGGGGCCAGCACCTGACCGGTGCCTACCCAGACACCTTTGCCACGGTCATAACTTTCCAGCTGATCGCGAAGGGACTGCGCCGCAACGAGTTGCAATTCCGGGTCCATCGTTGCGCGGATCGACAACCCGCCATTGAAAAACTCGTCTTCGCCGAAATTCCGGCTGAGCTGGCGGCGGATTTCATCAGTGAAATAGTCGCGTGGTGGCAGAGAGGACCGGAAACTGACGAAGTCCCCAGTCTGCACAGTACGAATTGGTGTCGCACGAGCCTCATCATAGGTAGCCAGTTCCAGGTGGCCGTTTTCGAACATCTCTTTGAGCACGAAATTCCGCCGCTCCAGCGCGTCGTCATAATTGTCGGCCGGATTGTAGGAATACGGCGACTTTGGATGGATCGCCAGAAACGCCGCCTCGGCCGGGCTCAGCGCATCCAAAGTCTTGTTGAAATAGCTTTGCGCAGCTGCGGTCACCCCAAATGAGCGCACACCAAGGTCGATTTCATTCAGGTAGAGTGCCAGGATTTCATCTTTGCTCAACGTATTTTCCAGCCGCACCGACAGAATCAGCTCTTTGATTTTGCGCTCGGCGCGCCGGTCGGACGACAGCAGGAAATTCTTGACCACCTGCTGCGGTATGGTTGACGCGCCGCGCAACCGGCCACCGCGCGCCGCATCGATCGCAGCCGCAATCATGCCGCGCAGATCATAGCCTTTGTGACTATAAAAATTCTTATCCTCGGCGGATATGAACGCATTCTTTACCAAATCGGGGATCTCGTTGGCCGGCGCGTAAAGCCGCCTTTCTTTGGCAAATTCATCAATAATTCGCCCTTCACCCGAATAAATCCGGCTGATGGTTGCGGGGGTATATTGCGCCAGTTGTTCGTGGTTCGGCAGGTCGCGGCCATACATCCAGAAGATCGCACCAATTGTCAGTGCTGCGAACAGCGCGCCAATGGTCAGCCAGCTGAAAATGCCACCCAGAAATGAAACGATAAACCTTAACACAAAGTAGCCCCTACAACTATCTGACGCTGTTTATACCTAAGGATGGATGGCGTCAAAATGAAGGTGGCAGTTTTCACGCTAAAAAATGCCGACTTTTGAACGATTTATTGTGATTAGAACAAGGATAGCAGTCATTTACGCAGCAACAGCGCGTCGGCCGCGTCTTCAATCGCCCAGATTTGTAATGCATCGCGAATACCGCTTGCCGCATTCGTCCGCCATTGGGCATCGTTCAACCGACCGCGGTCACGGGTAGAGGATAAAAAGCCAAGCTCCAGTAAAACGGATGGAATATCCGGGGCTTTAAGTACTGAAAATCCGGCCGACAGACGTGGGCGTTTATGGACACCAACAGTTTCTGAAAGACCGATTACAAGTGCATTCGCCAGCTTGTCGGATCTTGGAGCAGTATCGGTGCGGGCCAAGTCCATCAGGACAGCAGCAATTACATCATCCTGATTGCTCAGGTCTACCCCAGCCAGCAAATCGGAGCGATCATGACGTTCCGCCAGTTTTTGTGACGCAATATCCGAGGCAGTTTCGGATAACGTGTATATCGTCGCCCCCGAGGCGCGGCCTTCGACGATAGCATCTGCGTGCAGTGACAGAAATACATCCGCCTGCGCCTGACGGGCCATCGAAACGCGGGTTTCCAGCGGCACGAATACATCCGAATCTCGGGTTAGAACCACCTTAAAATTACCAGCGCGCAGCAGGGTTTCCTTTAGCTCCAGCGCGAATTTCAGCATCAGATCAGCTTCGACCGAATTACCCCGCTCAGCGCCCGGATCAATACCGCCGTGACCGGGGTCAAGTACCACCACAACGGGGCGATCACCAATTTGGCGGCGCAAGGGGGCCAAAGATCCGGCTGGTGCAGATGAAAGGGTAATCAATGCATCGTCGGGGGCACCGGCGCTCATTGCGAAATCATCCGGGCTGGTCGGCACCAGACGCAAATTGACCTGCGCGGGGCCAGCGGCAGAGGTGATCAGCTCAGCACTGCGTATTCTAAACGGCGCATCCAGATCAAGAACCATACGAGACCATCCGGGGCGAAATGCGCCTACCCGCAGGCCGCCTATTTTCGCCGAGCTATCAAACTCAGCCACGTCGAACCCGATCCAGTCAACTTCGTTGAAGTCGATAACCAGTCGCTTTGGGTCATCCAGCGTAAACACCCGGTATGGCACGGGTTGTGTCAGTGATAACTGCAATTGAACCGCTTCGCCGTCATCCATTAGCGAAGACGCGTCTGGCAATACCCGTGCTAAGGCGACAAGATCTTGTGCACGCAAAATGGACCCGTTTAAACCAAGGGAAATTGCCAATACTATAAAGAATCTGCTCATCATGCCAAAATCGTTTCGTTTTTCGCTATTATAGGCAGATACACGAGATGTTTACATGCCCAAACACATCAATTTCCGTGGATATTGCCGGGTTCTATGTTAAATGCTTCAGAACGAACATTTGACAGAAAGAGACCGATGAAACGCTTTGCCATTATCGCCGCCCTTTGGGTTTGTTTTTCCACGCCTTTGCTGGCGTTTGAAATAAATTCAATGTCAGAGGAAGAACGCCAGATTTTTCGCGAAGAAGTTCGGGCCTATCTGCTGGACCAACCGGAAGTGCTGATTGAAGCCATCGGTATATTGGAACAACGTCAGGAGGCAGCCGCGTCAGTCGGTGATGAGGAATTAATCGCGGTAAATTCCGCGGCACTGTTCGATGATACTGGATCCTATGTTGGTGGCAATCTGGACGGCGATATCGTGATGGTTGAGTTCCTTGATTACAAATGCGGGTTTTGCAAACGCGCCCATCCGGAAGTCACAGAGCTAATCAAGTCCGACGCCAATATTCGTTATATCATCAAAGAATTCCCGATACTTGGGGAACAGTCAGTTCTGGCCTCGCGATTTGCGATCTCCGTTCTGCAAAATTCTGATGCAGAAACCTATGCTGCGGTACATGATAATCTTATGACTTTTCGTGGTGAAATTTCTATCGCCTCGTTAGAACGGCTGGCCAATACACTGGGGCTGGATGTTCCGGAAATTATGGAAGGCATGGAATCTGACGCAGTAACAACCATAATCGCCGAAAACCGCGCGCTGGCTCAACGGATGGATATAAACGGTACACCGGGTTTCGTGATTGGAAATCAGATGCTGCGCGGCTATGTGCCCCTGGACGGTATGCGCGAAGTAGTGGCAGGGGTCAGGCTCGCTTCACAATAAGGCATCGGTTTCAACACCGGCTGCATCTATCGCCGCCGCACGCTCTTCCACCTGTTCAACGATGTGATCAACCAACGCATCATTGGACAGTTTGTGGCTTTGTTTTCCTGCCAGATAAACCATGCCCGACCCGGCCCCGCCGCCGGTAAATCCAACATCTGTCATCAGGGCTTCACCCGGCCCGTTCACCACACAGCCAATGATTGAGAGACTCATCGGGGTTTTGATATGGGCCAGTCGCGATTCAAGTGTTTCCACCACGTTGATCACGTCAAAGCCTTGCCGTGCGCAGGATGGACAGGAAATGATATTCACGCCGCGGTGGCGCAGGCCAAGGGCTTTTAGGATTTCGTAGGCAGCTTTTACTTCTTCAACAGGGTCCGCCGACAGGGAAACCCGGATCGTGTCACCGATCCCTGCCCAAAGCAGATTTCCAAGGCCAATTGCCGATTTCACGGTCCCCGGTAGCAAAGCCCCGGCTTCGGTAATGCCCAGATGGATCGGAGCGTCTGTAGCTTCGGCTAACATTTGGTAAGCGGCGGTTGCCATGAAAACATCAGACGCTTTCACGCTGATCTTGAATTCATGGAAATCATGGTCTTGCAGGATACGGATGTGATCCAGACCACTTTCCACCATCGCGTCAGGGCAAGGCTCACCATATTTTTCCAACAGATGCTTTTCCAACGAACCGGCATTTACACCGATACGGATCGAACAGCCGTGATCCTTGGCGGCGCTGATCACTTCGGCCACACGTTCAATTGATCCGATATTCCCAGGATTTATCCGTAAACAGGCCGCTCCGGCTTCTGCCGCTTCAATGGCGCGTTTGTAATGAAAATGAATGTCGGCAACAATCGGCACCGGGCTCTCTTTGGTAATCTCTTTCAACGCTTTGGTGGCAGCAACATCAGGCACCGAAATTCGTACAATATCTGCCCCGGCTTCGGCGGCAGCGATCACTTGCGTAAGCGTTGCCTTAACATCGCCGCTGTCGGTGTTGGTCATCGTCTGCACCGTTATAGGTGCACCACCACCAACCGGGACCGAGCCAACCATGATCTGGCGGGAATTCCGGCGTGTTATGTCACGCCAAGGACGAATGGGATTATGCGACATGTCTAGGGCCCGCCTGAGGTCAAATTGTTTGGAATGTTCAACTAATATGCACGGCAAGGGCTGGCAACCGCGCGTGTGATTATTCTGATTGCACCTGTGCCAGCGCAACAAAACGCGCCAGATCAGTATCTTTGCTCAGGTCAGCAGCGGCAAAGTTTTCTATCAGCGACTCAGCACTTAGGGCGACATCTTTTACGACACTTGGGCCATCACCGGCCGGGCCATAGTTTTGTCCGTTAACCGCAAAATAGACTGACCCTGCATTGCCAACCCGCAGTAACGGAGCTTCTTCGGTTTTTGGCAAAATGAAACGCTCACCTGCGTCCAGGATTTTTTCAAATACAACCGTGCCATCGATTGCCTGCACCCGGACCCAGCTTGGGCGAACTGCAAACAAAACCACCGCCGGTACTTCGGTCGCAACGACCTGAACCGCAGAATTCGGAGTAACTGGAGTTTCTTCAGTTTCAGGGGCGAGCGCCAGAACCGGTTCCCGCACGGCGTTGGCAAGCGTGCCAACATTGGCCGGATCCAGCGTCGCAATAGGTCCGTCACGGGCAACCATAATCGGGACGTTCAGCGCCTCAGGGCGATAAATGCGATCCAACGCATCAATGCTTGGTGCCTCAAACCCGGAATTTTCGTTAAGCGCGGCGACAATACCAACGGAGGCTTCCAGCGAACCAACCGTTGATGTCACACCAGGCGCCTGATCAACAGGAACAAGTTGCACGCGCTGCACCGCCTTGAACACTGACATGCCGCCATAACCGATCACGCTGATCAGCATCAACAATACCAGTGACGCACCAATTGCACCGGGCTCGATCCTGGACAGCCACGCCTCACCCTGAGGAACAAAGCTGGCTTGGGGGTCCGCAAGCGGATCACTTACAACGCGCTTTGGTTTGGCCGATTTACTGGGCCGGTTGGCAGATGCATCCGGCGACATCCCGTGCGCCGTTACAAAAGCACCTTCTTCGCAAAACCGGGTATAGGCCCATTCCGGATCCAGCCCCAGATAGCGCGCATAGGAACGCACATAACCTGCGATAAACCCCTGAGTTTCAAACGCGGTTGGATCAGCATTTTCAATAGCGGCAATATAGGTGGCTTTGATTTTCAGGTCACGCTGAACATCCAGCAGTGATTTGCCTAGGGTTGCACGCTCACCGCGCATCACGTCCCCTAAGCGCAGGTCGAAATCGTCAAAGCTTTTCGGCTTTGGCTCTTCCGTTACCGGTGGAGTTGTTCTCCGCCCGATCATCTGCTCTGACCCATGTATCCGCGTCCCCGATAGCCCCGATTCGATATATCAGTGGCTGATTGGCAAAACATTACCACATTCGGGCGATCATTGCACGGTGTCCCGTGACGTCACGCGGATAGCTCAGCGCGATTCAGCGCACATTGCGACCAAAGGCCGTCAAGTGCATGTACTAGCTTATCAATATCGTCCGACGTATGAACCGGTGACGGCGTAAACCGCAGCCGCTCGGTGCCTTTAGGAACGGTCGGAAAATTGATTGGCTGCACGTAAATTCCGTGCTGTTCCAACAGCATATCGGACATCAGTTTGCAATGGACCGGATCGCCAACATGCACCGGCACAATGTGGGTGCCGTGATCAATGATTGGCAAGCCCAGACCCTTCAGGCGCATCTTCAGAATTCTCGCCTGAGTCTGTTGCTGGTCACGCAAGTCTTGATTTGTCTTGAGATGTTTCAC
>VAPL010195161.1_pt1 | contig 16879 bp, 11 predicted proteins | sample 3395061 | NCBI WGS metagenome assembly VAPL01 (sample SAMN08290444, study PRJNA428436) | hydrothermal vent metagenome | isolation source: Deep-sea hydrothermal vent chimney 2 | place: Pacific Ocean: Juan De Fuca Ridge | depth 2182 m m | reverse complement strand
TATCGAAATTGAATCAACAGAAGTGTACTCCTCTGTCTGTATTGGAATAGCTCTGTACCCTAATGATGATAATCACGGCGATAATTTATTAAAATATGCCGATGCTGCAATGTACCATGCTAAAAAATCAGGCGGTAATAACTTTCAGTTTTATGACGAAGATTTAACTAAACAGGTACAACAAAGGCTGAGTATGGAAACCCGCCTACGCCATGCACTAGAGCGCAAAGAATTTCAGCTTTACTATCAGCCTATATTTAACTTGAACGATAAAATTCCGATTGGTGTAGAAGCTCTAATCCGCTGGCACGATCCGGAACGTGGCTTAATTATGCCCGATGATTTCATACCACTGGCAGAAGAAACCGGGCTGATTGTTGAAATAAGCGACTGGGTTATACATTCTGCCTGCAAGCAGGTTAGTGCATGGCAGAAATCTGGTCTCTATAAGCTTAAATTAGCCGTTAATGTTTCTGCTCAGCATTTTTCTCACGACAGGCTTTATGCAAGCACAGTAAAAAGCTTACAGGAAAGCGGATTAAATGCGCAACAACTAGAACTTGAGATAACCGAACGCATGTTTTTAAATATCACGGATGATGTTAAAAATGCCCTGGACAAACTGACTCAAAAAGGCATAAATTTATCTATCGATGATTTTGGTACCGGTTATTCCAGCCTGAGCTATTTAAAACAATTGCCAATTGATACATTGAAAATTGATCGTTCATTTATAACCGGTATTCCCGATGACAAAGATGATGCACAAATCGCATCAACTATTATTTCGATGGCGCATGGACTGGGGCTCAACGTTATTGCTGAAGGCATTGAAACAGATGAACAATTGCAATATTTAAATGCGCTTAATTGCAAACAGGGACAGGGGTATTTTTTGGCCAGGCCAAAGTCGGTACAGGAGATGACTCTGTGGTTACAAAATCAGGAGAAAAAACAGCTTGATTAGCGTGATCATAATGGCACAAACATTAACTCTCTGGCCACAATAATTTCCGCATCGTATTGCTGTCGTATTATTTTTCTAGTTTGTGTTTTTCTATTAATCGTTCTTAACATAAAGTGTGATAGCAACAATTTTTTAACCTGTGCCTGTCTGGCAATCTCAGCAATTTTAGTTGGTGTCATATGCAAACGTTTAGCAATAGGCGACGCATGTTCAGGTATTGCATTATGTGCAACCAGCAAATCTGTACGGTAAGCTAATTTCTGTAAATTGCCACTCGAACCATTCATATCACCACTAAATGTAATAGAGCAAGAGCCAGACTCAACTCGCCACGCCAGAGCAGGAATTGAACCATGCTTCACCATGATTGATTTAATGGTTAAATCATCAGTCAGCTTCTGATGAAAAATTGTGTCATCCGCAGAAATACTACGGGGAACGATTAAAAAATCTGTTGATACCTGCTGATATAAATTATCCGATAAATACGGATACACACTGGCTTGCCTGTCATCTATTAAAGCGCCAATAAAATTTTCAGTAGATGGAAAATTACCACCGGCCTGCGGCCCCAGTAAAGGCAGGCTTGTATCACGACGGGTAAAATACCCGGCTTTAAGATAAACCGGTATTGCCGCAGAATGGTCTACATGTAAATGACTGAGTAAAATAATTTGTAAATCATTAAAGTTAGCCGTCGATTTTTCAAAGTTATAACTACTGCCGCCTCCAGCATCAACTAATATTCGCGCTATATTATTAATCCATACAAGATACGAACTGGATGCCAGGCCATCATTAATTTCCGGGCCACCGGCACCCAGAACCTGTAATTTAATATGCTCGCAATGATGTGCTGCAAAGCTGGTTGATGTTTCTATAAATAATATAAAAATGCATAGCAAGGCTGTTATATATTGTCGCAACATACCTAGTTCGGCAGTGTTACTTTAGCAACAAAACTTTTAGGTGATAACAAAATAGATATATCGACATTATTTCCTGTACTCAGCACGGTATATTCTCCCGGCTTAGCCGCTATTTCAGTAACCACATCAGTACTTGAATTAATATATGTTGCCTCCTGCGTTACTACTCTGCTGGATCCATCTGACAAGTTTGCTGTCACTTCAAATACCAGGGTAGTCGGCCGAGTACTGAGTAAAAGTGCGGTATTACTAACCAGCTCCTGACCATTTACGGTGACACTAAGAGAATCGATTGTTTCAGCTATCACATTCATTGTTTGTGTTTTTTGAAAACAGTCCAGACTGCCGTTAACACAGGTCACCGGTATACTTAACACTACACCACCGACTAGTTCACTATCCTGAATCGTTTGTTCAACATTGCCACAGGCCACTGAAATATTAACCACTGTATTTTTTATTTTACCGGTTACATCCAGCTGCTGACGATCTTCTGAAAGTGCAATGCTAGCATTACTATTATTATCGATTCCCCATTTGCTGAGTTCACTGATATTTATATCCGCCGTACTGCCATTCGACTGCTGATAATTACCCACAGCCATTAATGACACGATATTATTTTCCACAATATCATTGCTAGTTAAATCACAGGTCGCTAAATCGCTGGCACTTTTAAGGCAGATTTTTATCGTATTTAAAGTATCATTCAGAGGTTGATCAAAATCTACCGATGTAATAATTGTTCCGCCCTGACTAACTGAAGGCGCACGCGCCTGAATAATGACATCAGCGGATTGTAGTGCCTGCAAATAAACGATATTAGCTTCGGTTTTAATCAACGCCCGTTGCGATGCGAGATTATCATCTGCATTACGAATAAGCCAGGTAATGGTATTAAGAACACTACTATCTACCGGACGCTCCTCATCCGCTGAACCATCATCATTAATATAATTACCAATCGGAATAATCTGCTGAGCCTGACACATATCAATAGATACCGGTGTGATATTAAGCATAATCACCTGATCAAATTTTGCTGCCGACACTCTCACATCAAACGTTTGACTTAAATGCCCTACCGCTGCTGTAATAGTAATATTTTCAGCCGTGCTGCCTGCACTAAGACGACCGTTCTGGTCAATGCTACTCAACGCACCAGCCGATAAAGACCAGACAGCACTACTAGTAACCGGTATCTTATCGATGCCGTTAGATTTTAATCCTTCAACACTATAATCAAAAAAACTATTTACTGAAATAATTTCCTGATTGGCAGCCGCTGGAAAATCGATGGCAATAATATCCAGACTGGCAGCCGTAAATAAATCTACCAGTGGCGCTTCATCCTGAGAATCACCACATGCAGTAAGCAAAAGAAAAAAACCGTAAACTAAAAAATTACAGGTTGATTTAAAATTCATAACGGAACCCCACAGAAAGCAAATCTAATTTAAGTGTGTCGCCTTTATACATGCGAATAAAGTCAATTTTAAATTTCATCTGAGGTAAACTCTGCAGCGCCTCTTCTATCCCTATACCGTAACTAAGGCCTGAAAATGTTTCAGTAAATGTGGGTACGTTAATATATGTCGATTCTATTTCCACCTGACTATAACCCAGTATAAATTCCATTTTTATACCACTACCCGGATCCGGGTCATAACGATAAAACAATGATGTAACGGAAGGTATGTCAGTAACTAACTCATTAAGATTATCATCACTCTGACTCTTCATATATGCCAGCTCAAGCTTATGTACACCCATGTCATAACCTAAACGATAATCCATAACTTTAGGCTTGGTTGAACCTGAGTCAGTCTTGATTTTTAGTTGTGCCGGAGCCACTGCTATATAAGTGCGGGCATGCACAGGCAATGACATAAACACCATCAGAGACATCAGCCCAACACGCAATAATAATTGCCTTAACCTTAGATTCACTAGCATATATTTATTCACTTTAATTTTCCAGACAGTATACGTGATTGCAGATCTGACTGCGATAAAATAAAGATCAAGATGTTAAGCTTTCGTGATAACTCTATACATACAGACTGGTATTATATAATTTAAGCCTATATAACAGGTCAACACATACTATAAAGCATCAAATCAGTACACAATACAGACGAAATACCCGCGATAATGCACGCCATGAGTCTATAATCCATGATCACTGATCAACGAGAAGCTATACTATCAACCCAGCTGCAGACCAGGCTTCAGATAACTAACAGAAAATGAACCTACAGGCACAATAAGCAGTCAGATGGCTACCTGCTTCTATATATAGCAACAACCGTGCTCCGCTAACTTGAGGTTCTCGCCATTGCCGAATGCCGGTGTCGGGAATTCAGTGATTTTACAGCTTTTAAAGGCGCCGGGTCTCCGACACAAGCATTCGAATAAAATAATATAGGGGCTTGCTATTTTCACGTTCTCAAAACGTGATATTGTTTTTTAATCAACACACCAATGACATAAACACTAAGGACAACAAGGGCACAGCATAGTGACACGAATAGTTAAACAATTTTATGCTGCAGGATAATCATGAAAAATAAAAAAATCATTATTGTTGAAGATAATAAGGACATCTCTGATCTGGTAAAATTACACCTGAGTGATATCGGTATAGAAGTGCATGTGTTCTATGATGGTATTGATGGCTGGAATAGCATCAAACAAAACCAATATGATTTGATTATTCTCGATATCATGCTTCCCGGCATGGACGGTTTACAAATTTGCAAAAAAATTCGTAATACAAGCAAAGCTTATACACCTATTTTAATGTTAACTTCACGCTCATCTGAAATGGATAGAGTCCTGGGTTTAGAATCTGGCGCCGATGACTATCTAACCAAACCATTCAGCCTGATGGAAATGGTGGCAAGGGTTAAAGCATTAATTCGCCGACACGATGCCATGCAAAATACACCATCTGATAGCATACAGTTACAGTTCACAGATTTAAGTATTAACACGCAAACACGTGAAGTCATAAAACATCAGCAGCAGCTGGAGCTCACCGCTAAAGAGTTTGATTTGCTTTTATATTTTGCAAGTCATCCCGGGCAGGTTTTTAACCGCATGCAGCTACTTGATAAGGTGTGGGGATACGGGCATGAAGGCTATGAACATACGGTTAACTCGCATATAAATCGTTTGCGTGGCAAGCTGGAAACCGACCCGCGCACACCTCAGTTCATAAAAACCGTATGGGGTGTCGGCTACCAGTTTATTGCGACGGCCGTTTAAAACTTAAATAAAACCATCCATTTAATGAATTAATATATACGAACTTATGAAAACACCCTTTACACATACATTGTATTTTAAACTGGCAGCAGGCTTATGCCTGATTTTACTGGCAGTCGGACTTTCATACACCATTTTTGCCAGCTATATGCTGCAACAAATTAACCAGTCCAGCCAGCAGCTTATCAATCACAATCTGGCTCAAAATTTGGTGAATGATAAAAAAATTGTACATGACAAAAAAATCGACAAAAAAGCCATGAAAGACACCTTCATGCAATACATGACGATAAACCCCAGTATAGAAATATACTATTTAGATTTGCAGGGGAATATACTCGCCTACTCTGCCGAACCCGGAAAAGTTAAACGCAATAGCGTAGACTTAAACCCCATAAAAAAACGCTTAAACAACCCGGACAAACTAAACATCCTCGGCGATGATCCGCGCTCACACGAAACCAGAAAATCATTTTCTGTCACCCAGATTCCTGACACTAAAAACCCTCAGGGCTATTTATATGTTGTACTGCAGGGTGAAGAGCTAACAAAAGCCATTAATACACAGTCACAAAACACTATTATATATTTAGGCGGCTTTGTCCTCGCCGGCAGTTTGTTACTGGGCTTTTTAATGGGTCTTTATATTTTTTACCGTATAAATATCCGTATAAAAACATTACAGACCAATGTTGCCGAATTTGTTGGTAGCGACTTTTCATCTGAGCATGATTTAAAATTTGAAACATCCGGTTTAATTTTTCCTGATGAAATAAGTGAGCTGGAAAAACACGTTGCACACATGACAAAACACATCCAGCAACAATGGTCAGCCCTTAAACAACAGGATAATTTACGCCGAGAAATGGTTGCAAATATTTCCCATGATCTACGCACGCCTCTGGCATCTATTCAGGGCTACCTTGAAACCCTGACAATAAAACATGAAACCCTAACCGATGATGACAAGTTAAAGTACCTAAATACAACGGTTAAACAGGCCAAAAGCCTGCAAAATCTTATTGATGGTTTATTTGAACTGGCAAAACTGGATGCCCGTGAACACCAGCCGGCAATGGAAAGCTTCCCACTACTTGAGCTGGCCTATGATGTCATTGCTAAATTTGAAATTAAAGCCCAGCATAAAAACATTAAACTCTGCATATCATCTGAAACTCAAAACCCGATGGTATATGCCGACCTGGGCTTAATCGAGCGCGTACTGGACAACTTAATCAATAATGCTATTTATTACAGTAAAGCGGATAGCCATATAAAAATAAATATTGCAGCACCAGCTGATGGCAGCTTAACGATTAAAGTCATCGATACCGGCCAGGGCATCCCACTAGACCAGCAGGCACTGGTATTTGAGCGTTTTCATCAGGCACACACACCGGAGCGTACCGATGGTCATGCGGGTTTGGGTTTATGTATTGTTAAAAAAATTATCGAGCTGCACAAGCAGACTATCTGGGTAGAAAGCAAGCCTCAGCAGGGATCACAGTTTAATTTCACTCTAGCCACTGTTTAATGTGAGATAAACTAAACACACAGACCAGAGCATAACTTAAAGCATGAATGAACTAGAAAAAATAACGCAAACCCACACCCTCACTCATTAAAACTTATACGTGACATTATTCATGTTTATCTGAATTTTATTCAGCCATATTAAGTTCCACAAAAAGTTTCTCTGACAACCTCATCCAACTCCGGCGGTTGCATATATTTTTCCATATTATCCTGCTGCATAAATGGAGTTTGCAAAACCGCATGTAAATCATCAAAAACAGAAAAATTATTATCATCTTCGGCAGCACGAATCGCCGCCTCGATCAGGTGGTTGCGGGGAATATACAGCGGATTAACGCTTAACATCATAGTTTGACGTTGATTATTTTCCCGCGTTTCAAAAACTAAACGCTGGCGCCAGCTTTGCAGCCATATGTTCAACTCCTGGCTATTATCAAACAACTTCTGCAAGTTGATATCGCTTTTGTTTGCATCCGCATCGAGCTGTGAAAGCCGGTAAAATGTTAGTGTGAAATCAGCTTTGCCAGCTTCCATTAATTTCAATAAGTCATCAATCAACTGTTTATCCTGTTGATCAGAAACCGCATCTACTTTTGATATACCTATTTTACTGCGCATGCCCTGCAACCAGTTTTCTTCGTACTGTTGAATATAGCTTTTTAAAATATCCTGAGCTATTTCAACACTGCTATCCGTATCCTGCGAAAACAAAGGCAGCAACGCCTCCGCTAAACGGGTTAAGTTCCATAAGCCAATAGAAGGCTGATTATGATACGCATACCGGCCATCACGATCGATTGAGCTATACACCCGATCATGTGAAAAATCATCCATAAACGCGCAGGGGCCATAGTCAATAGTCTCACCTGCCACTGACATATTATCGGTATTCATTACCCCATGAATAAAACCATACTGCATCCATTTCGCAATTAATCCGGCCTGCCGCTCAACAACTAACTGTAACAATTTGATATAAGGATTTTTAGCATCCGCACACGCAGGGTAGTTTGTATCGATCACATAATTTGCCAGCTTTTTGATTGATGGTATATCTTTCTTATAGGAGAAATACTGAAACGAACCGACGCGAATAAAGCTTGCAGCAACCCGGGTGATGACTCCACCGGGTAATAAACGCTCACGGGCAACCTGCTCACCCGTCGTCACACAGGCCAGTGCACGAGTTGTTGGTACGCCTAGCTGGTGCATTGCTTCACTAAGTAAGTACTCACGCAACACCGGCCCTAATGCGGCACGACCATCGCCATTACGGGAAAAGAAGGTTTGTCCTGAACCTTTCAATTGTATACTTAACTTTTCACCTTTAATCGATTCCAGCTCACCCAGCAACAACGCTCGTCCATCACCTAATTGCGGATTAAAGTGCCCAAACTGATGCCCGGCATAGGCCATTGCCAATGGCTCAGCGCCCTGTGGCAGCTGTTTACCGGAAAATACCGACGCGATTTCATCCGCTTTAATATTATCGGTATCAATTGCAAGCTGATGAGCCAGCTGATGATTAAATGCAATCAAAACGGGGCTTTCCGCCACCGCTGCTTGCGCCGTTGCATAGAAATCTGAACCAAGATTGATATATTTATTTTTAAAGGCAATATGTATCACTATTTTCACGCGTTCATTTACTGGAAGCAGTGAAGTTTAACCTGTTGTGCGCGCTTTAATCACCGGTTATTCTTATGGGAAATATTAACTGATTAAACGATTACAGCTGCCCCGTTAACGTAAACATTATCATTCACCGGTAGGGATATCATCTGCAATTAAACATTCGATAAACACCGATATCTGCCGACACCGGTTTGTCGAAATTCAGTTATAGTTTTAATGCCTACAATATTGATAATCAGAAACAGTTTCAGGCAACTGAAGATACAGGAAACAGGCTAGAAACAAATGCAGCAGTATTGCTATAGATTACATTTACCACAAAACTTTTAATTCATTTTTACTGTTATAACGCAAACTAATTTCAAACCGGCTCCAGTCTGTCGGCACCACCTCATTACCTCTGGTATCAACTAAATTTTTTAACTCAACATAAGCCTGCGCACTATTGGTTGCCGGAATTAATTTTAAACGGGATATTTCAACATTTATTTTTTTATGTTGCCCCAGTAGCTGCTTCACAAAATGCTCACGCCTGGGGCTATAACGACTAATCTGCTTAAGCCGGCTTTTGTGACGTAATTCAATAGCGGCTTTAAACTGTGATATTTTCTGACTTACCTTATCAATGGTAAGCTTTTTAGCGACGGCTATTACTTTTATGTTTTTTCCAGCTGCGATTTGCTTCTGTTTGGTTATTAATGTTTCTTGCATCTGCCTGATTTCAGCGAATGCAACACCAATGCGTTTCATAACCCGGATATCCCGCCCGGCAATTTTCAAATGTGAAACCGAGATATGACGTTTAAATAAAACTTTATAATAGTCTCGAATCTTTTCTATGCCCTGCTGTGCCTGCTTATTAACGGGCTGACGATTTAATATTTTTTGATAAAGTTCATATGCATTATTATTTGGCGGACGGGTGTAACGATTCTTCTTTAAATGCGCCTCAGCCTGTACCAGCCATTTATTAATCTGCCTGCTTGTACTCCGCTCTGAATTTAGTCGCTTACGTAATGAATCTGCACCTGCTGATTTAGGGCTGACCTTTTTTAACTGCCTCAAATAGCTCTGCGCCTGCTTATGCTGCTTATCACTATATGCAGCACTGGCCCGGTTAAGCAGCTCTTTTTCAAGATTGCCCAGACCGTGTTTAGCCTTCCGGTTTTGCGGATCCAGCTTTAATACATGTCGATAAAAATCATAAGCATTATTTTTTTCGGGAACAGTATAATCACCAATATCCATTGCCTGCTGTGCCCGAATGAGTAATTCATCAAGCTGTATTTTTTGTAGCTGATCCACTGTCAATTGCTGACTTTCCTGCGTGTTTTTAATAACCACACCGGCCACCGGCATTACATTAATGCCATTTAAATACCCTGTGGAAATTAAAGCAGCGCCAGTTATAAGCAGCACTAGCAGTGCCACTAATACACTCGTTTTTCTGCTGCTGGAGGTTACAGACAGCTCTTCAACATCATTAATTTTCGACAAGCTCTCACGCAATGCCTGCTGTTCACGCTGGGTATTAACACCCTCCTCATCTAAGTTATTGAGAACTGAATTACGCCGGCCACTGGCATCAATTAAACCCTGTCGGCCACTGTGAATTATTCTAGACAACCCCGCACTTCTGCCGGTATCAATAACCGGCCAGGGGCGTACAACCGTTTCATCACTTTCTGCGTAGCGTGTCATGTATTCAGGTAAAACCGGGGCGGAAGTTTTATCCAATAACATATCCGCCCATTGCAATACATTTGCCGGGCGCTCATTGAGCTTAAACATTAAGGCATTATCAATCGCCAGTAAAAAGTTATCGGCATAATCCCCCTTCGCCAGAATAGAAACCGGCTCATAGAGGTCAAAGCCTTTTTCAAGAAAGCTACCACCTCGTACTAACGCATCCTGCGGCTTTTTGCCGGTGATGCCATAATACATACTCGCACCCAGTGAATAAATATCGGTCCACGGCCCCTGCTTACCGGTACCCTCACTGTATTGTTCATAGGGCGCGTAACCATAAGTAACCAAACTGGTCAGTGCACGGGTTTTACCCCCCAGCGACTGACGAGCTGAGCCGAAATCAAGCAGCAGTGGTGAATCATCTTCGCAGATATAAATATTGGCAGGCTTGATATCCCGATGAATAAAACCCGCATTGTGTACAAGTGACAGACCATCGAGAATAGGAATAAACGTATCCAGTAACTGATCCTGGGTAAATTTCGGGGAAGCCTTATAGATATCAGACAAGTCCTTACCCTGCGCATACTCCATTACCATATAAGCGGTATTGTTTTCTTCAAAAACACTGAGTACCCGTACAATATTAGGATGATTGAATTTTGCGAGGATGCGCGCTTCAGAAATAAACCGCTCTAAGCCCCAGTCGTAAAGTGTTTTATGTTCGCCTGTTTTCGGGTTTACAGTACTGTCAGACTCCCGAGTAGCAAAATCTTCGGGCATGAATTCTTTAATAGCCACACTGCGATCAAGATTTTGATCATGTGCTAAATAGGTAATACCAAAGCCACCGCGGCCGATTACCTGATTTATTTCATACCAATGGAGTAAATATCCTCCATATAGAGAATTTGTATTCTTTAATAGATCCATCTTCCTGGTCGAACTTCCCTGCAGCTTTATTTCATTTTATGCGCTATATCATAATGCAAAATGTCGAAGAGATCTTGTAAGCAGTCACAAAAACCATATTTTGTGCGAAAGTTTCTGAGATAGTACCAGCAGATAATGTTATGGATGTTTTTGCGAATATTTCGCGAAAAGCCTGTCCGCTAGACCTTTACTGAAATTTCTGAGGAACTGCGATGCAGGCTATAAACCGGATGCTGAGATTTAATCCGATAATGGCTTATTTAGAATGCATTTTAACTACATAAAAACTAAAATCCTAATAACGGATCAACTGCTGCAGGCTCACTAACACAACTTGCCCGACCGAGTTTATAAGCTTCTAACAATGCCTGTTTAAGTTCAGGGTTACTTCCCAGATCATCTACTGATAAAACATCATCCGCAATTTTTTCCAGTGCATCCAGGCATTGCTGATCTTTCCATGCGCGAACAAAAGCCTCAATATCTAGCCGATCGTCTTTTATAAACTCAGCAACCATTCCGCTGGCTTCGCTAAAAACAATACTCTGCGCCTGCATCATTTCAAACTCATATGAATACAGATCATGATTATTGGCTTTTGCAATAATAGGATACAGATCAGGAAGTGTCTCACTGACTTGCAGATACTCATCGAGTTCAATGGTTATAGAAGGCGAAAGCGTTTCACCTTTATAACAAAAAACAACACTGACTTTAACAAGGTTACTCATAGTAATCTCTTATGATGTAAGTGAAGCAAATAATAATGGCAGTTTCTCTGGTAGCTTTTCAACATGGTCAATAATAGTATAACCACCGGCACCAAAAATATCCCGTATATAGTCATCAGCTTTTCTGTCCAGACTAATACAGTAACTGTTCATACCTCGTGATGAAAGCTCATCAACCGCCTTTTTAGTATCACTAATCAGGTACTTCGAATCTTCAACATCAATATCCGCTGGCTCACCGTCAGTCAATATCAACAGAAGTTTTTTCTCAGCAGTTTGCGCTTCCAGATAATGGCCGGCGTGACGAATAGCCGCACCCATACGTGTAGAGTAACCCGCATCCATTGCTGCAAGCCGGCCCTTTACCGTATCATCAAAATGTTCACTATAACCTTTTATATGATAGTAACGAACATTATGACGTGTATCCGAGTGGAAACCGGCAATCGCATATTTATCACCCAGCTGATCGATGGTCCAGGCTAATAATGAAACCGCTTCCTGACTTAACTGTAAAATCGTTTGATCAGAACCATCGGGTTTATCATTTAGTGATGCCGATAAATCCAGTAAAATCATTACCGCAATGTCACGACCATCGTGTTTATGGCTCATGTTAATGCGCGGATCAGGTTGTGAACCACATTTGAAATCAATAAGAGAACGTATCGCAATATCCAGATCTAACTCACTGCCCTCTTCCTGATAACGCACGCGCACAAATCGTTGTGGTTTGAGTTTATCAAGTATCAGTTTTAACAGTTTTGCCAGTGCTGAATGTTTATCTAAAATTGCATCAATATCAGATGCATTTGCCGATGGGTGAATGGATTCGTACAGGCTTACCCAGTCCGGTTTAAATGACGTGGTATTGTAATCCCACTCAGGATAATGACGTGGTGGTAAACCTTCGTTTTCCAGTTCATCCGATTTACTTTTTTTCTTGTTTTCGTAATCTTCCGCTTCATCATTCTCTTCGATAAATACCCACATGTGGCGATTATCATCCCGATAATCGACTTCGGTATTTTCGAAACGAATATGCGGTAACTGATCACTTTGCAAACGCGTGCGGGTGGTAAAGATAATACCGATATCAACCATGGCTTTTGTATTACCGCCATCTTTTTCAACCACATCAAAGAAACGTTTTCTAAATTCTAAAATATGCTCATTGGTATAACCATGATTTTCATCGAGAATAGAACGTGACAGCATTGCCAGGCGATGGCGCACACAGGATTCTTTTTCCGTATGGCAGTCACCTTCTATCGGTGCGGGATGCAGAGCTAATAGATATTTACGCAACCCCGGATATTCTTTAAGCATTAAATACTCAACGCGGGAATCTTCTAAATGCTCAATGGCGATACGTTGAAACGGACTAAAGTTATCGGCGATTAATACATCACTCCAACGACGATGAGCCGCGATGTGTGCAATGGTAACGCGATAACGATCAAGACCTGACACCGTACCCGCATCACCGACAAAATCGTCATAAACATCCGGAATCCGAATACCTAAATTATCATAATAAGGCACCGGTTTGCGAAGATCATCAAACCCCATTGAATAAGGTACAAAGAAAGACTCATCTTCCCACATGCTGCGCAGATACATATCCAGCTGACGCTGATTATCCATAAACAACGTACCGTGACGTTCACGTTGTAGCATGGCTCGGCTGTCTGCTGATTGCAGACTAAAATAATCTATCTGACGTTCCGGGTGATTGTTATAATTTCTTGCACCGTACTCAACCCAGTTTTTTAACCCGTCCAGAGACAGTTGGTTTAAAAGATACGGAGTCTGTTTTAATAGCTCAGGTAAACCCGGGCTGGCAAATGTAGTGTGATGCCCGTGAATGGAACCGGTTGTACTTTCCATAAAATCAAAAATAATTTCAAGAAAATTTTCCATCTGCTCAAGCGAGCCTAAACGACGCGACGCTTCAGGCAAGCACTGCATAAATGGCGGAATAGAATTGCCATTTGGTGTGCGTGACATATTCCAGACAGACTGGGATACCAGTTCTAATGCAGACTCACCCAGACTATTTGAAATGCTCGGCATTTCTTCCAGATAAATACTCACCGGCTCCCAGCCACGACCAATCATGCAAACCAGTGAAGCGCCTTTAAAGTATTTTTCTACACCGTCTTCACTTAAGTTACGTAAAGCATCAACGGTATAATCTTCAAAGCACTCTTCAATTTGTTCGAAGTTGCATTTCAATTTTTTTCGGTAGGCTTGTAGGTCAGACTCTTGCATTTTTAAAACCTTTTTTTTACCACAGAGGACACAGGGGATACAGAGAAAAACATTATCGGGTTACTGCGCCGTCGGCGCAGCACAATAAAAACCTCTGTGACCTCCGTGTCCTCTGTGGTGATATGCTTTTTTTAACCAAAAATACTATCAATAGAATGATCTAAAGTACTACGAATATCCGCATCATCTGTAATCGGACGCACCATTGCCATACGACAGGCCGCTTTCGCTTCAATACCTTTGCTCATTAAGGTTGCAGCATAAACCAGTAACCGAGTTGAGATACCTTCATCTAAACCGTGACCTTTAAGGTTACGCGCCGTGTGTGCAATTTTCACTAATTTTGCAGCCGTATCTGCATCCGTACCCGCTTCTTTTTCTACAATGCCAGCCTCGGTTGCCATATCCGGATAATCAAAATCCAGACCGGTAAAGCGTTGCTTGGTCGATTGCTTTAAATCTTTCATCAAACTCTGGTAACCCGGGTTATATGAAATAACTAACTGAAAATCTGGGTGCGCATCAATCAGCTCACCTTTTTTATCTAACGGTAACTGGCGACGGTGATCGGTTAACGGGTGAATAACAACCGTTGTATCCTGACGCGCTTCAACAATTTCATCCAGATAACAAATGGCACCAATACGTGCAGCGGTTGTTAATGGGCCATCTAACCACCGAGTACCGTTGGCATCTAATAAATAACGACCGACTAAATCTGACGCTGTCATATCTTCATTACAGGCAACCGTAATTAATGGCTTGCCTAATTTCCATGCCATGTGCTCAATAAAACGAGACTTACCACAACCGGTCGGGCCTTTAATCATTACCGGTAAACGGGCTTCATAAGCGGCTTCATAAAGCTCAACTTCATCGGCCTGTGCACCGTAAAAAGGTTCTTCTTTTACTTTGTATTGTTCGATATCTATGTCAGTCATTGTTTTATATACCTTACTATTAAAGATAAAATTTTTCACCACAGAGGACACGGAGGTAATAATTGTTTAGTATCAATTTACTAATTAGCCATTCGTTTAATACCGTGTTTTAAACGTAAAGCATTAAAATTGATTAATAAGCCAATTTTTTTATGACTTAATTTTAAATACGTTAGTAATTGTGCTTCATGAACTGGAAGTAATTTTTCTACTACTTTCAGTTCAATTATTACTTCGTCTTCTACTAATAAATCAATACGATATCCTGCATCTATTTAAGTTTGTTTATAAATAACGGGGAGTGTTAACTGGTTTTTGACACGGATGTTTCTTGAATGAAGCTCATATATTAAACAAACTTCATAAGTGCTTTCAAGTAACCCTGGTCCAAGTTCGCTATGAACAGCCATTGCTGCATCAATAACAATCCCAGTAACCTCATTTATATTCATCTCTGTGACCTCCGTGTCCTCTGTGGTGAAAAATCTTTTAGTTTATATTGTTAATTCCATATTAATTTTTAGTGAAAAAAAACCCCCACCGAAGTGGCGAGGGTCCTTTATGTTCACGAAGAACGGTATGCCGCAGTGCCATGGATGGCAAAGAGCGGCGAAAATAACCGATCAGCTTACTTGTGAACGCCTAGCTTGTCTCTCCAACCTGGGAAGATTGAATCAGCATCACCTGGGAACGACTCGAATGCACGAGCAAATTCATTATGCTCTTTAGCGAATTCGATTGGGTCAGCACCCGCTTTCCAACATTCAAATGCTTGACGTAATGACTTCGCACCTGCTGCAGGAGAATCGATGTGACCGTAAGAACCACCACCAGAAGTGTTGATTACGTTACCGTGACCTAAGTTCTCGAAGAAACCAGGAAGACGTAACGCGTTCATGCCACCAGAGATGATTGGTGTAGTAGGTTTCATACCATGCCATTCTTGATGATAAATAGGGCCATCTGCGCTATCACGTTCGATCATATATGCGATGTTACGATCGTCTGCGCCACCTTCCATTTTGCCGTAGCCCATCGTGCCCACGTGGATACCAGAAGCACCCATAAGACGAGACATTTTAGCAAGAACGAATGCAGTGTAACCACGAACTGAAGACGGCGAAGTAATCGCGCCGTGACCAGCACGGTGATAATGTAAGTATTGATCAGCATAGTTACGACGAGCAGTTGTAACCATACCTGGGCCACCAACATAACCATCAACCAGGAAAGCAACGCGAGGTGCATCTACACCAAATGTTTCCAGGATGAAGTCAGCACGAGCACACATTTCATGGTGATCATCTGCTGTGATGTTAGCTGAGAAGATTTTTGCTTCGCCAGTTTCGTCTTGTGCACGTTTCATTGCATCAGCAACTAAAGGAATAACCTTTTTCATTGGGCAGAAAACCTGGTTACCTTGAGGCTCATCATTTTTGATGAAATCGCCACCTAACCAGAACTGGTATGCTGCTTCAGCGAAAGGCTCTGGACGTAAACCTAATTTAGGCTTGATGATAGTACCTGCGATGTAACCACCATCTTCACGACCACGACCTAACATGCTCCATAAATCAGTGATATCAACTGAAGGACCATCAAAAAGTTCAAGCATCTTTCTTGGAACGTAGAAATCGATCATTTGTGCACATTGCACATCACCCATGCCCTGGTTGTTACCAATAGCAAGTGTTAAGAAAGATACAATCATTGTACGGCCGTCAATTGAGTTACGGTCAAACAAGTCATTCGGGTAAGCGATTTTCATGATGCCTTTAGCTTCATCAATTTCGTATACCATTGCATCTAAATCTTTAGTGAAGTCATCTGTAGTTGAAACTTCAACGTTAGTACCAGTAGATGATTCTGCTGCAAAATGAGCTGCAGTTTCTAAATAACCACCAAAGCCAGGCATTGGTGTCATAGTGTAAGCCACTAACATGTGGCCGCCTTCTTTTATTAGCGTATCTTCAT
>VAPL010029878.1_pt1 | contig 16906 bp, 19 predicted proteins | sample 3395061 | NCBI WGS metagenome assembly VAPL01 (sample SAMN08290444, study PRJNA428436) | hydrothermal vent metagenome | isolation source: Deep-sea hydrothermal vent chimney 2 | place: Pacific Ocean: Juan De Fuca Ridge | depth 2182 m m | reverse complement strand
GTGTCGAGTCTGGGCTCCCGGGCCGCCTATGCCAAGCAGTTCCTCCGCGACAAGCTGCAGGATCACAAGGACTATATCCGCAAACATGGCGAGGACATGCCTGAAATCCGCAACTGGAAATGGAACGACGTAACACCACGGAAAATGAAAGCGCCGACGACATGAAACATGGGTGAAACAGGGGTGAGCCAATGAAACCGAGGGGATAAACGGGAGCAGCGATGAAAAATAAAACCGGCCCCGCGAACTTCGGTACCGTTGTCTCGGTGCGCGGCAGTGTCGTGGACGTGAGGTTTGCAACGCGTCTGCCGCCCATTTATTCGTTGCTCCGCGCGGGCAGGGAGGGGCGGATCGCCATTGAGGTTCTGGCCCAGCTCGATGGCGACCGGGTGCGCGGCATCGCGCTGACGCCCACGCAGGGGCTCGCCAGGGGCATGACCGTGGAAGACACGGGCGGCCCGTTGAGGGTGCCGGTCGGCCGGGGTATTCTCTCGCGTATGTTCGATGTTTTCGGTAACACCATCGACCGCCGTCCGCCGACCTTCGATGTCGAGTGGCGGACGGTCCATCGACCTCCACCTTCCCTGGCGAGGCGTTCCACCAAGTCGGAGATCTTTGAAACAGGGATCAAGGCCATTGACGTGCTGATGCCCCTTGAGCGCGGCGGCAAGGCGGGCCTGTTCGGGGGGGCGGGCGTGGGCAAGACGGTCTTGCTCACCGAGATGATTCACAACATGGTCGGCCACCACGAGGGGGTGAGTATTTTCTGCGGCATAGGCGAACGCTGTCGCGAAGGGCAGGAATTGTATCACGACATGAAGGAGGCCGGCGTGCTGCCGGACATGGTGATGGTCTTCGGCCAGATGAACGAGCCGCCGGGCAGCCGTTTCCGGGTCGGTCACGCGGCCCTGACCATGGCCGAGTATTTCAGGGATGACGAACATCGCGACGTGTTGCTGCTCATCGACAATATTTTCCGTTTCATCCAGGCCGGTTCGGAGGTGTCCGGTCTGATGGGACGGATGCCCTCTCGTCTGGGCTACCAGCCGACAATGGGCACCGAGTTGTCGGGCCTGGAAGAGCGCATCGCCAACACCGATACCGGCGCCATTACCTCGATTCAGGCAGTGTATGTCCCGGCGGATGATTTTACCGACCCGGCGGCCGTGCATACCTTTTCACACCTTTCCGCATCCATCGTCCTCTCGCGCAAGAGAGCGAGCGAGGGCCTGTATCCGGCCATCGATTCCCTGCTGTCCAGTTCCAAAATGGCCACGCCGGGTATCGTCGGCGAACGTCATTACCGCCTGGCGCGGGAAATCAGACGGACGCTCGCGCAATACGAGGAACTCAAGGACATTATCGCCATGCTCGGTCTCGAACAACTTTCGCAGAACGATCGTAGCATCGTCTTTCGGGCCCGCCGGCTGGAGCGGTTTCTGACCCAGCCCTTTATCACCACCGAGCAGTTCAGCGGCATCAAGGGGAAAGTGGTCAAGCTCAAGGACGCCTTGGACGGCTGCGAGCGGATCCTGCAGGATGAGTTCATGGATTACCCGGAGAGCGCCTTGTATATGATCGGGTCGATCGAGGAGGCGAGGGAAAAGGCGAAAGCCGCCACGCCCGCACTTCCGCCCGCATAGAGGGGCTATAGCGAGCGAAAGCAACTGCGCAAATATGGGGCACCTGTGCCAACTTACAATCTTGAGCAATATAATACCACATAGTTACAAACCCCATGATGGTATCCGGAGAAATCGCCCATGCGTCTTAAGGTTCTGCTGCCGTTTCAGGTTTTTATTGACAAGGAGGACGTGATCCGCATCGTCGCCGAGACCAGCCAGGGTTCTTTCGGTCTGTTGCCGCACCGCCTCGACTGCGTGGCCGCCCTGGCGCCGGGAATTCTGACCTACGAAAGTGAAAGCGAAGGCGAGGTCTATGTGGCCGTTGATGAGGGCGTGTTGGTCAAGACCGGCCCCGAGGTCCTCGTCTCGGTGCGCAACGCCTTCGGCGGCAGCGAACTCGGCACAATGCGCGCAGCGGTGGAGCGGGAATTCCGGGATCTTGACGAGCGCGAAATAGGCATGCGCTCCGTCTTGGCGAGGCTTGAGAGCGGTTTCGTTCGGCGCTTCATGGAGTTTCATCATGAGTGACGAGCCGGAAAGGAAAGGCACGAAGGACCGGCGCGAATTCTGCCGTCAGGTGGGGGCCAAGGAGACGCGCAAGCTCAAGGCCCGGCGCAAAGTCATGCGGACGGTCTGGTTCGGCTTCGGCATGTTCGGAATCGTCGGCTGGTCGGTGACGGTTCCGACCCTGTTGGGCACCGGTCTGGGGATCTGGATAGACAAACACTATCCGGGCCCGCATTCCTGGACCCTGATGCTGCTGATCATCGGCCTGATTATCGGCTGTTTGAACGCCTGGCATTGGGTGGCCCGGGAAGACAAGGGAATCCGCGAGGACGAGGAGGATGGTAAGGATGAGTGAAGCGATGATACTGGTATCGGCGCTGCTTGCGGGGGTGCTGCTTGGCGCGATGTTTTTCGGCGGACTCTGGTGGACTGTTCGTAAGGGCATGTCGTCCGCGCGGCCGGGTCTCTGGTTTTCCGGCAGCCTGCTGCTGCGGATGGGCCTGACCCTGGCCGGGTTTTATTTTGTCTCGGCCGGTCAGTGGCAGCGGCTTTTGCTCTGTCTTGCCGGGTTTCTTCTCGCCCGTTTTATTGCCGCCCGGCTTGTCGGAGCGCCGCCGCACCGGGATATGCCATTGGCGAGGGGAAGCGGGCCATGCACCTGAGTCCTGATGAGCTGATTTTGTGGCAGCACGGCTTTTTCAAGCTCAACTGCACCATCGTCACCACCTGGGGCCTGATGCTGGTCCTGACCTGCGGCGCGAAGATGATCACCCGCAACCTCGCGAGCGACGTGCATGTTTCCAACTGGCAAAGCCTGCTCGAAATCATTGTCATGGCCATCAAGAAACAAATCGAAGAGGTCGGCACGGAGCGGCCGGAGAAGTACCTGGGCTTTCTGGGCACGCTGTTTCTGTTCATTGCCGCGTCCAATCTCTGCACGATTTTTCCCGGCTACGAACCGCCGACGGGATCGCTTTCGACGACGGCCGGGCTTGCGATATGCGTGTTCGTGGCCGTTCCGCTCTTCGGTATCGCGGACCGGGGACTGCGCGGTTATCTCAAGACCTATCTTAAGCCGACATTGTTCATGCTGCCGTTTAATATCATCGGTGAGATCTCGCGCACGCTGGCCCTCGCTATTCGCTTGTTCGGCAATATGATGAGCGGCACGATGATTCTCGCCATCCTGCTGACCATCACCCCCTTCATCTTCCCGATTGTCATGAGCGTGCTCGGCCTGCTCACCGGCATGGTGCAGGCCTACATCTTCAGTATCCTGGCAACGGTGTACATAGCGGCCGCCACGCAGATTCACAAGGAGTAAGGGGGTGTAAATAAATAATTCGCGCCCTGAAGCCGGAATGCGAAAATGTGAAGTTATTTTTGAGCGGACCTGAGAACAGAAACGATCGTAACACAAGGAGGCACAATGGATACCATGACTTTCATCGCGGTAGCATCAATCGTCACCGCCGGTCTTACCACGAGTATAGGGTGCATCGGGCCCGCTCTCGGCGAAGGGCGGTCCGTATCGACGGCGCTGAGTTCACTGGCCCAGCAACCCGACGCGGCCAAGCCGAGCTCTCGAACGTTGTTTGTCGGCCTGGCGATGATCGAGTCCACGGCCATCTACAGCTTTGTGATCTCGATGATTCTCATTTTTGCCAATCCTTTCTGGAACCACGTCATCGCCCGGGCGGCAGGGCAGTGAATCCATGCTGATCGACTGGTTTACCGTCTGTGCCCAGGCTGTCAATTTTCTTATCCTGGTGTGGCTGTTGAAGCGCTTTCTTTATAAGCCGATTCTCGGGGCGATCGACAAGCGGGCAAAACGAATCGCCGCGCAACTGGCGGAGGCCGAAGAAGAAAAGGCGGAAGCGCAAAAGGAACGCGACGAATTTTTCCGCAAGAACGATGAGTTGGAAGGGCAGCGTCGGGCCCTGTTGAGCAAGGCCGAGGAGGAGGCCGAGGCCAGGCGGCTGCAACTCCTTGAGGAAGCCCGGCAAGAGTCTGATTCGTTGCGGCGCAGGCGCCTGGAAAACTTGCGAAACGAACAGCTCAGCCTGAGTCGTGAAATGATCCGCCGCACCCGACAGGAAGTCTTTGCCATTGCCCGGAAGGCCCTGGCTGAACTCGCCGGTGCCGACCTGGAAGCGCGGATGGTCGAGGTGTTTATCCACCGCCTGCGCAACCTGAGCGGTTCGGAGAAGGATCGGCTGGCCTCGGCCTTCAAGGGGGCGACGCGGCCGGCTCTTGTGCGTAGCACGTATGACTTGCCGCAGGAAAAGCGGGCCGCCATTGAAAGCGCGGTCGGGGAATGGTTTGCCGGTCCGGTCCGGATTCGGTTCGAAACGGCGCCTGATCAGGTCAGCGGTATCGAACTCGCGGTCAATGGAAATAAGGTGGCATGGAGTATTGCGGATTATCTCTCGTCCCTGGAAAAAAGCGTTGCCGAACTTCTGGAAAAGAAGGCCGGGCCGGGATTGCAAGCGGGAGTTGACGAACATGGGGACTGACAGCCTGCGGAGCGTTTTCGACGGGGCCTTTGCCGGCATGAGCCGGGGCCGCGAAGCCTTCACGCCCGAATTGCAGGTTCGTGAGGTGGGCACCATCAGCACGGTCTCCACCGGCATCGCCAAGGTGACCGGGCTTCCGGGCGTGGGTTCCGAGGAACTGGTGAAGTTCCCCGGCGACTTGTTCGGTATTGCCTTTAATGTCGATGAGGACGAAATCGGTGTTGTCCTGCTCGGCGACTATTCTCACCTGCACGCCGGTGATGAGGTCGAACGTACGGGCCGGGTCATGGACGTGCCGGTGGGGGAGGGACTGGTCGGCCGCGTCATCGACCCCCTGGGGGGACCGCTCGACGACAAGGGGGTGCTTGTTTTCGGCGGCCGTCTGCCCATCGAACGTCCCGCCCGACCCATCATGGACCGGGCCCCGGTCACCGTGCCCCTGCAGACCGGCATCAAGGTCGTTGACGCACTCGTGCCCATAGGACGGGGCCAGCGGGAACTGCTCCTCGGGGACCGCCAGACCGGCAAGACCGCCATCGCCGTCGACACGATTCTCAATCAGCGCGATCAAAACGTTCTCTGCGTCTATTGCGCCATCGGCCAGCGCGCGGCCGGTGTGGCCAAGGTCGTTGCCGACCTCCGGGAAAAAGGCGCCATGGATTACACTATCATCGTCGTCACCGAAGGCAACGATCCTCCGGGCCTTGCTTACATTGCGCCTTACGCCGCAACCAGCATCGCGGAGTCTTTTATGGAACAGGGGCGCGATGTGCTCATCGTCTACGACGACCTCACTCATCATGCCCGCGCCTACCGGGAGCTTTCTCTGCTGCTCCGCCGCCCGCCCGGCCGCGAAGCCTATCCCGGCGACATCTTTTATATTCACTCCCGGCTGCTGGAGCGGGCCACTCATCTGCGCAGCGAACTCGGCAACGGTTCGCTCACGGCCCTGCCTGTCATTGAAACCGAGGCCCAGAACATCGCCGCCTACATTCCCACCAACCTCATCTCCATCACCGATGGTCAGATCTACCTTTCGCCGACGTTATTTGCACTCGGAGTCCTGCCGGCCGTCGACGTAGGCAAGTCCGTTTCCCGCGTCGGCGGCAAGGCGCAACCGGCAGCCTATCGCGCCGTGACCGGTGACCTCAAGCTTGCCTATGCGCAGTTTGAAGAGTTGGAGACCTTTGCCCGCTTCGGAACCCGGCTCGACGAGCATACCCGCAAAATTATCGATCACGGATGGCGAATCAGGACCTGCCTCAAGCAGCGGGAATTCGAACCGGTGTCCGTGCCCGAGCAGATAACCGTGCTGCTGGCATTGAGCGGCGGGTTTTTCGACAACGTGGAGCTCGAAAAAATGAGAGAGGCCGAGCTGGCCCTGCGCGCCGCTACAGCGGAATTGCCGGCGGATATCCGCCGCCGGTTTTTTTCGCCTGACCCCTTGAGCGACACGGACCGCCGGGCAATTCTCCAGGTGGCCGGCAAGGTGCTCGCGCCTTTTCAGGGGAAATCATGAGCAACACCGCCGAGAGTTTGCGCCGCAAGATCGACGGTGCCGGAAAACTCAAGTCGGTGGTGCGCACGATGAAAGCCCTCGCCGCCTCCAGCATCGGACAATATGAGGCGGCAGTGCGATCCCTGGCTGATTATTATCGCACCGTGGAGCTGGGGCTGGTGGCGTGCCTTAGTCAGGCCGGCACGGCCGCCCCGGTGGAGAGAGCGGGCCGGACGGACCAGAGGGGCATCGGCGCGGTCGTCTTTGGTTCGGACCAGGGACTTGTCGGTCAGTTCAATGATCTGTTGGCGGATTTTGTCGCAAATACCCTGGCGGCCCTGCCGGGCACAAAGCATCTCTGGGCCGTGGGGGAGCGCGTTCACGCCCGCCTGACCGATGTCGGCCTGCAGCCCATGGGGCTTTTCACGGTTCCCAATTCCGTCAACGCCATCACCCCGCTCGTCGGACAGATCCTCACCAAGTGCGAGGCGCATCGCGAGAAGGGGGAGATCGAGCAGGTTTATCTCTTTTACAACCGGCCCGGGTCCGGGCCAAATTATGAACCTGTCAGCCAGCGCCTTTTGCCGCTGGATGAAACATGGCGCCGGGAGCTGCGTAAAATCCGCTGGCCGACCGAAAACCTGCCCGAGGTCATGAATGAGGGCGGGCCGACCCTGCAGGCGCTCGTCCGTGAATATCTTTTCGTCTCTCTTTTCAAGGCCTGCGCCGAATCCCTGGCCAGCGAAAACGCCAGCCGCCTGGCGGCGATGCAACGGGCCGAAAAAAATATCGACGAGCTGCTTGAGGATCTCGGCCGGACGTTTCACAGTCTGCGTCAGAAAACCATTGACGAGGAACTGTTCGACGTCATTGCCGGTTTTGAGTTGCTGTCCGATCCGTCCGGGCATAAGCGGAAAGAAAATCGAGAGACGAGGCCTTGACGGAACTCAGCCGGATTGATTTCCCGGGCCGTTGGACCCTTCTCTTCTGCCGTCACGGGTTCAGATTGTAAAATCAAGACCTGCTGCCGCGACCCTCTTTCAAGCACACATATTTGGGACTTCCGGGCGGACGAGGAATAAGTTATCCGAGTATAATCCGGTTATGCCTTTATTGCTCATGTCCGCCTCCGTTGTCGCTTGGTTCAATGATTTCCGGTGCCATCCCGGGAGGAAGACTGGCCCGGCCTCTCTCGGCCCGAAGATACGTTGTACGTATGCCTGGCGATCATGAGATTCTCGTCCGTCGGCACGACCAGGACCTTGCAGGAACCGCCGGTAGCGGAGATCGTCCCGGCATGGCTCTCGTTGAGCGCCGGGTCAAGCCGGACACCGAGATAGGCGAGCCCCCGGCACACGCTCCGGCGGACCGGCGCGGCCTGCTCGCCGATGCCGCCGGTAAAGACCAGGGTGTCGAGCCCTTCGAGGACGGCGGCCAAGGCCCCGATATGTTTGCGGACATGGTAGCAGAACATCTCGACGGCCAGGGAGGCGCGGGGGTCGCTGTTTCTTCTCTCCAGCAGGGTCTTCATATCGGAGCTGATTCACGAAACTCCCAGAAGTCCCGATTGATGATTGACGAGGTCATCGAGCCCGGCAACGCTTCGGGTTCCCTCCCTGAGCAGGTAGAGGAGGACCCCCGGATCGAGGTCGCCGCAGCGCGTCCCCATCATCAGGCCGCCGGTCGGCGTAAACCCCATGGTGGTGTCCAGGGGTTGGCCGTCCCGGACTGCGGCCATGCTGGCCCCGTTGCCAAGGTGGGCGATAATCGTCCGGCCCCCGGCCGCTTCGCCGAGGACATCGAGGATATATTCATAAGAGAGGCCGTGAAAACCGTATTTTCGCACGCCCTGGTCCCAGAGGTTGCGCGGCAGCGGAAAACGCTGGGCTATCTCCGGCAGCCGCCGGTGAAAGGCGGTGTCGAAGCAGGCGACCTGGAGGATGCCGGGAAAACGTCGGGATACGGCTTCGATCCCCTGGATCTCGGCCGGCAGGTGAAGCGGGGCAAAGGCGATCAACTTTTTCAGGGCGGCAAGCAGCCGCCGGTCCACGATCACGGGGGAGTTGCGCTCGGCCCCGCCATGGACCACCCGGTGCCCCACGGCCTCGGGCCGGGGCAGATTCAGGCCGTCAAGGGCGTCCAGGGCGGCATGAACCGCAAGGTTGTGATCGGCAAAGTCGCGGTTCAAGGAGGCCAGAGTTTCCTGCGCCGGTCCGCATACCCGGAGCAGCCCTGCCTGCAGGCCGATACGTTCAACCTCGCCCTGGGCGAGAAGCCTTTCCCTTTGCCCCCGGCATTGAAAAAGGGCGAACTTGATTGACGAGGAACCGCTGTTAAAGCAGAGGATTATGCGCGCATCGTCCAACTCGGCCGTCTTCATCGGTTCTCTGCATCGGGTAGATGGCAGAGGTTGTTCCAGATGATGATGACCCGGTTTTCATGTTCATAGCCAAGAATGCTCAGGGAAGCCGTGTTCAGTGACAGCAGCCTGCCCGCATCGGGAGAGAGGCCGAGCCAGCGGGCCGCAAATACCCGCAGCATGTGGGCGTGGGCGAAGATCAGGGAATCGCCGTCAAGCGCGGCTACCCTGGCAATGACCATGTCGGCGCGCCGCGCCACCTGGGCAAGCGATTCGCCACCCGGCGGGTCGTCGGTCCAGATCGACCAACCGGGCTTCTCGGTACGGATATCCGGCGTTGTCCGGCCCTCATAGAGGCCGTAATCCCATTCCAGCAGTTCGTCGGAAAACTCGGCCCTCTCCCCATAGCCCGCCAGCCGGCAGGTCTCGGCGGCGCGTTTCATGGGGCTGGAAAGGACCAGGGCAAAGGGATGGTCGGCCAGCCTGGGTCCCAGGGCCTTGCCCTGCAATATCCCCGTCTTGGTGAGGGGAATGTCGGTTCTCCCGGTATGCCGGCCTGTTGCGGCCCACTCCGTCTCGCCGTGGCGAACCAGCCAGATTTCCTGCTTATTCTCATTCATGGCTATATGTTAAGCGAACGAAATGATTTTTTCGAAGCATTTTTCCGCCCCCGGCGTATTTTTTTTCCTGGCCGGTATCGTACCTGATAAAGAAATGAGCCGATTTTGTTTTCTCCTGAATCCGTTATCGGCCGCCCCGCAGGGCGGCGCGGTGGAGGCCATAAAATGCGTTTATTCGGTAATAATGCAACAAATTCCATATATTGCAGAGAGCGTTACCTCAAGCCGTCACGGATTCAGGTCGATGATCTCGCTGCCGGGCGAGGCGACGATTTCTTCGGCCGTCTCCCTGGAATGATCGCGGGCCACGAGCATATAAATCGACGGCACGACGAAAAGTGTAAACATGGTGCCGATAATCATGCCGCCGACGAGGACGAGACCGATGGAGTTACGGGCGGCGGCCCCCGGCCCGGTGACCAAGGTCAAGGGGAAGTGACCGGCGACGGTGGCGACGCTGGTCATGAGAATGGGGCGCAGCCGGGTCATGGCCGCCTCGTGCACCGCCTGCCGCTTAGGGCGGCCCCGTTCCTGCAGCTTGTTGGCGAACTCGACGATGAGGATGCCGTTTTTTGCGATGAGACCGACGAGCGTCACCAGCCCGATCTGCGAATAGATGTTGAGCGTTGTGGTCCAGCCGTGGGTCCAGAAGGGGACATTGGGGTCCGGCATTTTCAGAAACGTGAACAGCAGGGCGCCGAACATCGCCAGCGGCACCGAACCGGCCAGGATGACGAAAGGGTCGCGGAAACTGTTGAACTGGGCGGCGAGGACCAGGAAAACAAGAATCAGGGCCAGTATAAACGTCGGCAGAAAGGTGTTGCCCTCGGTGCGTAACTGGCGCGATTCGCCGGTATAATTGATGACATAGCCCTTGGGCAGAATCTTGGCGGCCTCGTTTTCCAGCAGACGCAGGGCCTCGTCGAGCGGCCGCATGGCCACGCCGCTGATGGTAACGGCGTTGAGCTGCTGAAACCGGTTGAGGGAACGGGGCGCGGTGGAGTTGCGGATGGTGGCGACCGCGCTGAGCGGCACGAGCCGGCCATCCGGCCCGGTGATGTAAATGTTTTTGATCTGCTCCGGCGTCAGGCGGTCAATTCGCTTGATCTGGGGAATGACCTTGTAGCTGCGGCCCGCCATGTTGAAACGGTTGACAAAGTTACCGCCCGTCATTGCCGCGATATCGGCGCCGACCTGCTTGAGATTGAGGCCGAGGTCCGCCACCCGGTCGCGGTCGATCATGATCTCCGACTGCGGTTGATCGATTTTCAGGTCGATCAGCGGCGGAAAGGCGAACATGCCGCTTTGGACGGCCTTGGCCTTGATCTGCCGGGCGAATTTCAGGATCTGCTGTGGCTCCGCGGTCGAGGCGATGACAAATTCAACCGGGAACCGGCCGCCGCCGGGCAGGGCCGGAGGGGTTACCGGGAAGATCTGGATGCCCGGAATGGCGCGCAGTTGCTGCCGCACTTCGGGCAGGATCTGAAATATGTTGCGTTTACGTTTGTCCCACGGCTTGGTGACCATGCCGCTGAAACCCGAGGTCGGCCGGGTAATCTGGAAGGTGAAGTCGGTCTCCGGTATGTTGAGAAACGCCCGGTTGACCGCGGCGGCATAATGACTGGTCTGGTCAAGGGTCGAGTCGGCCGAGGCATTGAGGATGCCGAAAATAACGCCCTGATCCTCGGAGGGCGCGAGTTCGACCGGTGACATCCTGAACATGGGGATAACGAGGAGGCTCAGGCAGATCCAGACCAGGTATACCGCCGGCCGGGTGTCGAGCGTGGCGTTGAGCCAGCGGCCGTATGCTCCCTTGAACCGGTTGAAGTCACGTGAGATTCTGCCTGCCAGTCCGTGCGTCTCGATTCCCGCAGTCAGCAGATGGGCGGACATCATCGGTGAAAGGGTCAGGGCCACGACCCCGGAAATTATGACCGCGCCCGCCAGGGTGAAGGCGAACTCGCGAAAAAGGGAGCCGGTAAGTCCGCCCTGCAGTCCGATCGGGGCATAGACCGCGGCCAGGGTGATGGTCATTGCGATAATCGGGCCGACCAGTTCGCGGGCGCCGATAATTGCGGCGTCAAACGGAGTGCGGCCCTCGCTCAGGTGGCGCTGAATATTTTCCACCACCACGATGGCGTCGTCAACCACGAGCCCCACGGAAAGCACAATGGCCAGCAGGGTCAGCAGGTTAATGGTAAACCCGAACACCTGCATGAGAAAGACCGCGCCGATGAGCGACAGGGGGATGGCGACCAGGGGAATAATGACGGACCGGAACGAGCCCAGGAAAAGAAAGATCACCAGCATGACGATAAGCAGCGTATCGGTCAGGGTTTTCAGGACCTCTTTGATGGCGTTGTTGATGTAATCCGTGGCATCGTAGGCAATCCGCGCCTGCATCCCGCTCGGCAGTCCCTTCCGGATCGAGGTCATTTCGGCGCGCACCCGCTTGATCACATCAAGGGAATTGGCGTTGGGCAGGGGCCAGATGCCGATGAATGTCGCCGTCTGCCCGGAAAAGTGGACTTCGGTGTCATAGTCAGCCGCTCCCAGCGCAACATCGGCGATGTCCTCGAGCCGTACGACGGCACCGTTTTGGTCGCGAACGATCAGTCGTTTGAATTCGCCGGGGGAGTGCAGGTCCGTGTCGGCGGTCAGGTTGATCTGGATGAGCGAACCTTTGGTGTGGCCGACGGCGGCAAGATAGTTGTTCGCGGCCAGGGCTCGCCGTACCTGCATCGGGCTGATGTTGAGGGCCGCCATCCGGCCGGGCTTGAGCCATATCCGCATGGCAAAGGTGCGGGCGCCGAGGATATCCGCGCGCTGCACGCCTTTGATGGCGGAAAGACGCGGCTGGACGTTGCGGACGAGATAGTCGGTGATTTCATTCTGCTTGAGAACTTTGGAGGTGAAACTGAGATAGGCGGCGGCGAACCGGCTGTCGGCCGACTCTATGTTGATAATCGGCACTTCCGCTTCCGGCGGCAGGTCATTGCGGATCTGATCGACTTTCGAGCTGATTTCCGCCAGCGCCTTGATGGGGTCGTAATTGAGCTTCAGGCGGACGTTGATTGTCGAGCGTCCCTGGGCGCTCTCGGACTGGATGTAATCAATGCCGTCGGCCGCAGCTATGGCGCGTTCCAGGGGAGTGGTGATAAAGCCGCGGACCAGTTTCGCGCTGGCGCCGACATAAACCGTGGTCACGGTGACCACCGAATTTTCGCTCCGCGGATACTGGCGGACGTTGAGCGAGTGAATCGCCTGGATGCCGGCGATGATGATCACCAGGCTGATCACCAGGGAAAGAACGGGCCGGCGGATAAAAAGGTCGGTTAATTTCATGTTGCGCGAGAGCCGTGTGGAGTTTTGAACAAAAAAGTCACATGGTTACAGTTGTGCCTTTCCCGGTCAACTGTCTTCAGGCCGTGGTTTCAGCTTGTATTCAGGGGCCAGGGCGTTGTCGATCACAACCGTCATCCCGTTGCGCAGTTTGAAAACACCGGCGCCGGCAACATGCTCTCCTGCCGTCAATCCGGAGACGACGGCGATAAAATCACCGCGTTTTTCCCCCAGGCGCACAAATTGTTGCCGCAGGACCTTGTCGGTCCGGCCGGTCTTGTTGTTTTTTTTCTTCTCGATCACGAAAACCGAATTGCCGTAGGGGGCGTAGAGTACGGCCGTGGCGGGGATGGTCAGGACCCGCTTCCGTAGTGGCTGCACCACGGCGACTTTGACAAACATGCCGGGCCGCAGCCATTTCTCCGTGTTCGCCAGGGTCGCCTGGATCTTGACATTCCGTGTCACCTTGTCGATCTCCGGGTTGATCGCGGTAATTTTTCCCTCGATTTTCCGGCCCGGTCCGGCATCGGTGGTCACCATCACCGTGATACCCGGATGAACCATATCGAGGTCCTGCTGCGGCAGGGAAAAATTTACATAAATCGGATCCAGGGCCTGGAGCGTGACAATCGGGGCACCTTTGCCGAGGATCTGCCCCACGTCCACCATGCGGATACCGAGACGCCCGGCAAAGGGTGCCCGCACCGTTTTTTTGTCGATCACCGCCCGGATGATATCGCACTGGGCCCTGGCCTCTTTGAGTTTGGCCGCAGCGGTATCGTATTCGGCCCGGGCCATGCTTTTCACGGCCACCAGCTTGGCGATACGGTCAAAATTGATGGCGGCGAGGGTCGCCTCGGCCTCGGCCGCCCGGAGCTGGGCCTCCTCCGACGAGGTATCGAATTTGACCAGGAGGTCGCCTTTTTCCACCTTGGCCCCTGACACGAAGTTGATATCCTTGATCTTGCCCGGCAGTTCCGCCGTCAGGTTCATCCCCTGAACCGCCTCCAGCGAGCCGACGGCCGGAATCGTTGATTCCCACGATTCCTGCCGGACCAGGGCGGTGGTTATGGTCTCGGGAGGAGGAACGAAATGGCTGCCCCGGGCGATCATCCGGCGGATCTGCAGCACCTTGATGCCGGCAATGATACCGATCACCACGAGCAATACAAGACAGGTTACTATTATTCGTTTTTTCATAGGCGTTCGGTATCTGTAACCATAAAACGATTTCTGCCGTGCTGTGCTTCGGTCATGACCCGATTCGAGAGCGGGATATTTATACTTTCCGGTGCTACAGCTGCGGTTCCGGTGTTGCCGGGAGCGGGCCTGCTTTCATGAAGCGGAGCAGGATGCTTTCCCTTTTCGGCACGAATCGCCGATACAGGGTGTTGGATTTTTTCAGCATGATTTTCGCCGCCCGGATAGCGTCGGTGTCTTTGTATTTGTCAGAGAGGTAGATAATTTCCCTGATCCCGGACTGGATAATGACCTTGGTGCACTCGTTGCATGGAAATAGCGCCACATAGATGCGGCAGTCCATAAGGTTGCGGGAGATGGAGTTGAGGACGGCGTTGAGTTCGGCGTGACATACGTAGGGGTACTTGGTTTCCAGGTAGGCGCCGTCCCGGGCCCAGGGCATTTCATCGTCCGGGCATCCCCAGGGGAAGCCGTTGTAGCCTACGCCGACGATCTTGTTTTGCGCATTGGCCACGCAGGCGCCGACCTGGGTGTTCGGGTCTTTGGAGCGCAGGCCGGAGAGCAGGGCCACGGCCATGAAATATTCGTCCCAGGACAGGTAGTCCGTTCGTTTACCAACCATATTCTTCCTCGATATACCGGATGGACTCCTCATGGCCGGATGTTGATTAAGCCATGATTTTAGTTCTTTTGTTCATTTTTGAAGCGTTTTCGGCGTGAGCGCCAGTTATTTTCACCCGTGACCTGGTCAATGTACCGTTTGATGGTCTGGAAGTAAAGGCTGCCGCCGACCGCTGTCATGGTGTTATGCTCGGCCCCCGGGATGACCTGCAGCTCCTTGCTGCGGGCGTTGCAGGCGGCGTGCAGCTTTTCCGCCTGCCAGATCGGGATCAGGGTGTCGCGCATGCCGTGCAGGATAAAGGTCGGCTTGGTGACCGAGGCGATTTTTTGCGCATTATTGAAACCATCCTCTTCAGTGAGACCCATGGCGGCAAGGTCCAGGCCCAGCGTTGCGGCCAGGGGCATGCTTTCGGCAAAGCCGCTCTCGATGATCAGGCCGTTGATATCCTTGTCGTATGCCGCGGCAAGTTCAATGGCGCAGGCGCTGCCCAGTGAGCGGCCCATGATGAAAAGCTTGCCGGTGTAGCCGTGTTCCGGCAGCCAGCGGTTGAATTCCCGATAAAGAATATGGGCGTCACCCAGCAGGGCGCTGACGCTCGGCCGGCCCGTACTCCAGCCGTAGCCCCGATAGTCGGTGACCAGGAAATTGAGTCCCTGGCCGGCGTAAAGAGGACCGATCTCGTTGTAATCCTGGACGATCTCGCCGTTGCCATGAAAAAAGAGGATGGTCGGGGCCTCCTTGGCGGCCGTGAAAAGGCGGCAGCCGATCACGGCATCCGGGGCCACGGCAATGTCAATGTCCCGGGCCTGGGCCGGGGCAGGAGATTTTGCCTCGGAACGAGGGTGAAAAAGGATCTGCAAAATTTCAGGGCGGTCCATTTCGTGAAGGTCTGGCATGGCAGTCTCCGTATGTATTTTCGCTACGGTCGGGCCGGTAAACGTTCCGGCCGTAGCGCCCCCGCTCTCCCGGACCGGTCACTTGCCGGCCGTCATCGCCATCCTGAGCAGCTTCAGCAGCAGGAGTACCAGGGGCAGAGCGTGGAGAAATAAATCAAAGATATCAATAGGTCGGTGCAGGGTGCCGTTCAGCAGCATCCGCACTTTTCCCACAATATGCGGTTCCGGAAAAAAGGGGGCCAGGCCGAGGAAAATCGCGGCAACAATAAGCAGGCCGAGGGGGAGGGTATCAAGCCATTTCATGAGATGTGTTCCGTTAATTGATCATTTGGATGAAAATCGTCTCGAATGCAGCGCCGTGTCCGTGGAGATTTTTATTGTGCTCAAATCCGGCCCGGCCAACTGCCGGTCAGTAGATATTGCGCCGCTGTTTTTTGGATATGCCGGCCAGCTGCGTGACCTGGACGGCCGTTTCTTCTATGGATTTGCCTTCGGTGTGAACCACGGGAATCCCGAATTTCATAAATATCTGCTGGGCCTGGTTCAGTTCGTTGGTACAGGTTGACAGCTTGGCGTAGTTGCTGCCGCCGTAGCGTTTTTCCCTGATTTTGTGCAACAGGTGAGGCGAGGTCGTTATGCCGATCACATTGCTGAGGTTCCTGACGATATCCGCCGGCAGGGTGTAACTGTTTAGTTGGTCCTCGGTCAAGGGAAAGTTGGCGGCCTTGAGTCCCATGTGGGAAGCCAGGTAGACGCTGACCGGAGTTTTTCCTGAACGGGAGATCCCGACCAGGATAATTTCAGCCTCGTCATATTCACGGGTCCGGGTGCCGTCGTCATGCTCGATGGAGAAGTGGATGGCCTCGACCCGCTTGGTGTGTCTGGCGTCATCGATCTGCCTTAAAAAACCCGGCTCGCGCAGGGCCTTGGTTTCAAGGCAGGTCTCAAGCTGTTGGAGAAAATTGCCGAAAATGTCAAAGTACACCACTTGCGGCGAGTCAAAGATTTTACGGAGGCTCTCATCCATAATGGTACAGAAAACCAGGGGGAAACGACCGCCGGACTGTTCGAGGATGTGCCGCAGCGCCTTGTCCGCGTCGGCCTTGGTCTTGACAAAGGGAATTTTCTCCGTATTGAAGCTGATCTCCTGAAACTGGCAGAGCAGGGCCTGTCCCATTTCCTCGGCCAGGATGGCCGTCGAGTCGGAGATGTAATAAACGTCTTTGGAGTTCCACATGTCTGTTTTTACTTCTCTTGTTTATGGCAGAACAGACACCGGTACTTGGGTGGATGGTCCTTGGGCAGCGGGTAGATTTTACCCTTGCCGTGGCAGTCGTCACAGAATTGCTCGGCCGCTTTTTTCCCCATGTTCATAAAGCGCTCATGATCTTTATCATGTGGCAGCTTGGCAGTGGTTTCCGGCGGGGCACTCCAGAGAAAAAGAAAGAGACCGCCGCAGACAGCCACGAAAATCAGATTGTAAATCCATGTTTTTTTTGAGTTGCTCATTTGTCGTTCCTCAAGCTTTTGACGGTCTGTAGTCTGTACCCTAAATAAAGTTGATTGTCACCCGGATCCGTTACGGCTTGAGGTGACATTTCATGCAATGGGTGGAATTTATTGGAATATTGCCCGATAGTGAATTTAGCACCTAATCTGCCATTTCCAGGGCATGAAAATCAAGCAGTTTCATGCGCAGCATCAGGACCAGGGCTTCCATG